>JACLAC010014902.1_pt1 | contig 27126 bp, 16 predicted proteins | sample 8027881 | NCBI WGS metagenome assembly JACLAC01 (sample SAMN15725517, study PRJNA655200) | protist metagenome | isolation source: fluorescence activated cell sorting (FACS) single amplified genomes of... | place: Spain: Blaines Bay Microbial Observatory, Mediterranean Sea | collected 2016-01-19 | reverse complement strand
ATTATGGAACGTGACGCTCAGTGGGCTAAACAAGAGAGTTTCACTGTCAAAAACGTTGCCGATTTACTGACGGAGTCGGAGAAGAAGCGGACTATCTATCCGACGGCGCCGGCGACGGTAATTACGCCTGAGACTGTTCGAAAGGATTACATTCAAAAGGGATTGATCAGGGTGACTTACGTGGGTGTCACGAAGACAATCTCCATTTCAAAAGAAGAATTCTGGCGAATTAGCGCTGATTTAAGCCGCGTTGGCGAAGTGACACCGCCGCCAGAAATACAAATAGAGCGAGAAGAAAGCGGAGTTAAGAACTAAGGATGACTTGTTAATTTTTCTAATAAATAAAACGAAGAGAAGTTAGAGGCCGAGTACGCAGAACTCGTAGAGGCGGCTAGCGAATTTGCCTCTGACGCTGGTATAGCTACGGAGAAACAGGCTGAATTTTCCGTTTACAATCCGAAGTACGTGAGCAACGCCGACAAGGAACAACTGTTGAAAATCATTCTGGATGACTTCAAAGCAGAGAATCCGAAGGCAGGCACGATGACGTTCCAGCAAGTGAAAGCAGTACTGGAGAGCCGCTACGGCGTAGAGACCAGAACGATTGGGGACTTCTTCCGCCGTCAACTGCCGAGCTGCGAAACGACAGGCGGCAACAAGAAGAAAATGCTCGTCCTAAAATGAGTCCTGAGATTCAGCGTAATTGGTCAGGACTCACCACAGGACTCACTAATTGAGTCCTGTGAAGATCAACAGTGAACAACCAGAAACAACGACTCGTCGGAAGCGGTTTGTTTTTCTCGGCTTAGGTCAAAACCCCAAACAATAGATGAGAGGGGTAATGGGCGATACTGGAATCGAACCAGTGACTTCCACCGTGTGAAGATGGCACTCTAGCCGCTGAGTTAATCGCCCTTTGAGGGTGTCGTTTTAGTCTGATTAGCGGGTCACTTCAACTCTTTGCTTATGTTCGTTGTGACGTGTAAAAAGCCGGTTGTAACGCTTGAATCCGCATGTTTGCTGCACAAATTTCAAAGAGAAATTGACGATTGCGCGTCCAGGCAGGTAACGTATAAGCCTTCCCTGATTGATCAACAGCCGACCTGATACTCGCCAGACTGTCCAGACTGGTGCCCCGCCTCACTCCTTCCTTCCGAGCACGCGCCATGTCCAGCATTGCCGGAGCTAATCCTCGCGTGGTCACGCTGCTTGCGTGGTTCCTCGTTCTTTCGACGTGGTTCACATCCAACGGAGCTTCGCGCGCAGCCGACTCGCTACACACGCAGATTGATCAATTGTCGGACACAATTGCGGTCGGACCGCGTGGTGCCGTTGTTGACGATCTGACATTTCTTCGGCGAGTGACTCTTGATCTGACTGGGCGAATACCGTCGATCGTCGACGTGCGAGAATTTCTTGCCGACAAGTCTCCGGATAAACGAGCGCGAGCTATTGACCGTTTGATGTCGAGTCCGAACTACTTTCGGCATCTGGCGGTCGTGTTCGATGTCATGCTGATGGAGCGGCGCGGCGACAAACATGTGAAGAATGTCGAATTTCGTGCGTGGTTACAGGATTTATTTCAGCAGAAGAAACCGTACAACGAACTTGTCCATGCTCTGCTGTCAGCAGACGGTACGGACGAGAAGCAGCGAGCGGCGTCTGCATTCTTTCTTGAACGGGACGTCGAGCCGAATCTGCTGACACGAGAAATCGGCCGGATATTCCTGGGCATTGATCTTCAATGTGCACAGTGTCACGACCATCCGCTGATCGACGATTATCACCAGACGGATTACTTCGGAACCTTCGGCTTTGTTAATCAACTGACGCTCTTCCGTCCGGACGCTAAGAAGCCGGCGCTCATCGGCGAGACCGTCCGCGGTCAAGCGGCATTCAAGTCAGTCTTCACCGATCGAGAAGCAGTCACTTCACCTCGATTGCCTGGTGAGGTCGAGATTTCCGAACCGGTATTTGCGATCGGCGACGAATACAGCATCCGCCCGGCAAAGAATGTTCGCTCTGTTCCTAAGTTCAGCCGCCAGAATAAACTTGCCGAGCTGATTTCTTCCGGACAGAACCCGTTGTTCCGTCGAAATATTGCCAATCGCCTTTGGGCGATGATGCTGGGACGAGGGCTCGTCCACCCGGTCGATCAGCATCACTCTGAGAATCCGGCAACGAATCCTGAGCTGCTTGATCTGCTCGGCAACGAGTTTGTGAAATCCAATTTCGATGTCACCACGCTGCTGCGTGAAATCGCATTGTCGCAAACGTATCAGAGATCATGGCAGTTGCCCGTCGAGCTGGCACCGTCTTCGGCAGCCGCCACCAAACTTCTGGCCGACTTAAACGCTCAAGTCACAGCCACAGATGCAGAAGTTGACGCGAAGCGTGATAAAGCAGATGTTGCTCTGACATCGCTGGACGAGGCGCTGGCAGAAGCAAAGCCGCTACGAACCGCTCTGCAAAAAGCGGTGACGGCAGCACAGACCGAGGCCACAAAACGCGATGCCGCTTCTGCAAAAGTTAAGGCGGACCAATCCAAATTCGATCAGAAACAGAAAGTAGCAGTTGCTGTCCGAATTGCCGCTGACAGTGCGACTGCGGTATTGGCATCCATCGCTGATGACAAAGAACTCGCATCGTCGGCGAAAATAATCGCGACCAAAGCGACGAAGCTCGAAGCCGAGGCAATGAAATTAAAGACAACGCTCGATGCTTCTGTAAAAGCAGCCGCGGCCGCCGAAGCAAAACTCGCTGAAGTCAACAAGCCGGTCGTACCAGCCCGTGCGGCACTTGCTCCCATCGAGGCAACGGTCCGAGAACGACGTGCCATCCACGTCGCACTTCGTGAAGAAGTTCGGCGGACTCGCGAAGTGGCTCAACACAGCCAACGCCGAGCTCGTTTTCTTGAAACCGTCATGAATCTTGATGCAGCGAAAAATTCGCTTGCGAAGGCTGAGCCAGCACTTGCCAGTCGCAGCCCAATGAATACAGCCGCCCAGAAGCAATACGCGGCCGCCGAAAAATTGCGGCAGACTTCGGAAACTCAAATGAAAGCTGCAACGCTGGCGGCAGCAACCAGTAAAGCCACGCTGGCTGCTTTGCAGAAACAACTCATAAGTCTGCAGCTTGCGGCAACTTCGATTGAAGGCTCTCTCGCTGGTGCTCGTGGAGCGGCAAAAGCCCTGAACGACTCCACCGAATTGGCTCAAGCTGTCGCCAGACTTGATGCTGCTCAGAAACGAATCGGCAGCGACCTCGCTGGCCTGCAAACCAAAGCAGACGCGGAACAGAAGATCGCCGTGAAAACGCAAGAAAAAAACGAAACGTCGAAAGCAACATTCGCTCAGGCGACCAGTCAGGCCAGCAAACTGAAAGCCCGTTCCGAAGAACTGGCGACAAGTGTTGCGAATCTCACGTCACAAGTTAAGCAGGCGAAAGTCACGATCGACGAATCGTCGGATAAAGTGATCAAGGAAGCGTCCGCTCACTTCAACATCGCCGTCGTTGAGCCGCTGACACCCGAGCAACTTGGCTGGAGTATTCTTCAGGCCACGGGCCAACTCGAACGTCAACGTGCAGCGGAACTCGCAAAGATCAATAAGGCGAAGCCGCTCAAGCCGGAAGAGCAGAAGGACGCAGCGAAACTCGCAGAGCGGAATCGTGAGGCAGATGGCGCAACTTATACGTCTTTGGGTAAGACCGTCTTGCGATTCGTGACGCTCTTCGGAAGCCAGAAAGGTCAGCCGCAGGACGCATTCTTTGCCACTGTTGAACAAGCTCTGTTCTTAGCCAATGGCGGAGAAATCCGAAGCTGGCTTTCGCCGTCGGGTGATAACCTGACCGGTCGACTGCTTAAACTGGACGATTCCAAAGCACTCGCTGAAGAACTTTATGTGAGCACTTTCACTCGTCCGCCGAGCGCCGACGAGATCAACGAAGTTACGAACTACCTCGAACAACGTAAAGACGATCGATCAGCCGCAATTCAGGAAATGGCCTGGGCATTGCTAACGTCGGTCGAGTTCCGATTCAATCGCTGAGCATTAACCGTTGAGGACCGGATTATGAAGTGCGACTACTCATGCCAGTCGGATGACCATCTGATCGCGCGGCGCCAATTTCTGGGCGGCCTCGCTGGTAGCTTCGTTGTTGGCGGCCTGGGAGCACTCACGAATCCCGTCGCCGCTGCGCAGCTCAAGAAAAATGGCATGCGGGTTCTGGTTGTCTATATGTCTGGTGGTCTGAGCCAGCTTGAGAGCTGGGATCCAAAACCGAAGACCGACACGGGTGGTCCGTTTCGAGCGATTCAGACGGTTGTACCTGGAACTCAAATCTGCGAACTGTTGCCGAAAACGGCGACCCACATGGACAAGCTGTCGCTGATTCGCAGTATTAACACAAAGAATAACGACCACGGCAAAGGTCGTTACCAGATGACGTATGGCCGCAACCAGATGCCCGGCACTGAGCACCCTCATCTGGGAGCAGTCTGCGCGAAAGCTTTGGAGCGTTCTGATAATCCGCTGCCTGGACATATCAAAGTTCCAGGCGGATCACGTGGCAGCGACGCAGCTTACCTTGGACCGAAATACGCCAGTGTTGGAATGACCGGCAAGCCGCCGGCAAACTCAGAACGGGCGAAAAATCTGACCGAGTCTGCAGACGCCCTGCGAAACTCGTTTCGCCGCAAAGTGAATGATCGATTTTCGCTCCAGCGTCGCACTGCAGAAACCGACGTCTACACTCAAAGCTACGAACAGGCTTTGCAGTTGATGGAAAAACGCGACGTTTTTGACATCGAAAAGGAACCTACATCTGAGCACGAAAAATACGGTAAGTTCGATCTTGGTAAGCATTGCCTGATGGCCAGGCGGCTACTCGAAAACGACATTCCTTTTGTACAGGTCTCACACTCGAACTACGACACGCACAACGAGAACTTCAATTTCCACCTGGAGCAGCTCGGTGAGTTCGACCAGGCATTCTCGACGCTGGTCAACGATCTGCACGAACGAGGCATGCTGGAAACAACGCTCGTCGTCGTGATGTCTGAGTTCGGTCGAACGCCGAAGATCAACGCTCGTTTTGGGCGAGATCACTGGGGCTCGGCCTGGTCGGTTTGTCTCGGCGGAGCGAACGTACAGCCGGGAGCAATCATCGGAAAGACAAATGAGAACGGCACGAAAGTGATTGGGCGGGAAGTTGACCACGGCCACCTCTTCCACACCTATCTGTCAGCCGTTGGACTGGAATCCTCCGAGGCCTTCAATATCGGAGGCCGAGAGCAACCAATGGCCGACCCATCACGAGCCCCAATCAGCGAGTTGATCACTTAGAAATCGTCCTGAAAGCCTTCCTGCAGTGGCTCCGCATTCCGTGCGAGAATCCTCAGTATGAATTGACTCGACGGAGTCATCTGCCACAGAAGAGGGATCTTTTTAAAATCGTCTCTAAAGTACAACCATGCAAATCTGAAAGATCAACGGCATGAGCCTCGACCCAAAACAGACGCACGTGCTGCACGAGTGGAAGCATGGCAAGCCGCTGATCGCGTGCAGTTTTGATCCGACAGGGCGGTATCTGTTTACAAGTTCCGAAGACTACACGCTGCAGCGTTGGAATCTCGAAGACGGTTCCAAAGTCGCATGGGAAGCTCACGACAGTTGGATTCGCGACATCGCTTTTCTGCCCGGTGGAGAAACGGTTATCACCGCAGGCTGCGATGACCGGATTATTTTCTGGCCGGTAACCGGTGACAAACCACAGCCTCGCGCCGAAGTCGTTGCTCACAAGGGTTGGATTCGCTCCGTTGATGTCAGCAGCGATGGTAAACTCATCGCGACTGGCGGAAACGATCATCTTGTCAAGCTTTGGGATCCAAACGGCAAACGCGTAAGAGAGCTGGCCGGCCACAAGGGACACGTCTACTCGGTCTTTTTCCACCCTGACGGAAACACACTCCTTTCAGGCGATCTCAAGGGCGTCGTTCATCAGTGGGAAACAAAGACCGGCAAGCTGATGCGTACTTTCGAGGCAAAAGAACTCTTCTCCTACAACACCGGTCAGAAGGTTGACTACGGCGGTGTCAGAGACATCGCATTGAGTCCGGACGGTAAAACTCTGGCATTCACCGGACTGCACAAAGCCACCAACCCGCTCGGTGCGGTTAACGAACCATTGGTCTTGTTGTTCGACTGGGCAAAGGGTGAGTCAATTCGGAAACAACCCGCCGACGGAGTCAAAGGAATCGGATGGCAAGTTGAATTTCTCTCTGACGGTTCAGAAGTTTGTGTATCAGGCGGCGGCGGAGGCGGTTACTTGATCTTCTTCAAACCCGCTGAAGAAAAACCGTTTCATAAGCTCAAGTTGAAAGACACCGCGCGCGACATGTCCCTTCACCCTGACGGATTGCAAGTCGCGACTGCACACTGGGACGGCTACGTACGTATCTCTCGAATGGAGCAAAAGGCTGCCAGGTAGCCACCTTTTGCTAACCGCATCGTTCAGCGTCATTCCCGTGAAGTCGAGAACCAGAATCTGCAAACCTGGCCACTGTGTGCGCGGGCATGACGATCAACTATACATTCTCGAAATTCTGCTAAGACAGCGACCAGCCTTTGCGAGGCTCTCGACCAATGAACTGATCAGCTTCCGGGCAGTTGGTTGCCCGCATGCTGGCAGCGTCCCAGATCAGTTTCTTGCCAGCTCGGAACGCGACATTGCCCAGATGGTTGGCTTCGGTCAAAGGGCCTGCGTAGCTGAAGGGACTTCCCGTCGGAGAGCCGTCCCGACAGGCAGCAAGCCATTCCTGGTGCTGCCCTGGCGAGTTTCCGATGAACTGTTCGGGGCGTTCGAAATCGGCAAACTTGTCCCTGGGCAACAGGACGTGCTTTCCGTAATCGGACAGAAGCATTCCTTTGTCACCAACAAACAGAACTCCATTGTTCCACTGAGGAATCCCCCCGTCCTTCCAGATTTGCGGCTTATGAGAGCCCTGATACCACGACACCGTGCAGTCCGGTAATGGGCCGCGCGGGCCGTATTCATAAACGGCTGACATCGACGCGGGCGCGATTTCGGGGTGGCATTCCGGGCCGAAGGCTTCGATCGTTTTGGGAGCATCCAGTTTCAACGCCCAGAACGGCAGATCGATCCAGTGGCTGCCGAGGTCGGACATCGTTCCGTTTCCAAAGTCCCACCAGCGGTACCACTTCGGCCCTGGAAAATAAACTACGTTGTATGGTCGGTAGGGAGCGGGGCCGATCCACAGATCCCAGTCAAGATCGCTCGGTGGAGTCATGGCTTTCTTCGGTCGTTCTGTCACAGACAGGATATCGCGGTTGGCTTTAGCTTCTTCGGGACTCTGACGGCCCCAGGCTCGACCGACCCAGACGTGAGCCTCTGAAACGTTGCCAATCGCTCCGGACTGGATCAGCTCGACGACCCGCCGGTAGTTCGGCATGCCGTGAATCTGGGTACCCATCTGCGTCGCGACACCGGCCTTCGCCGCAGCCTCGGTGATGATGCGTGCTTCTTTTACGTTGTGCGTCAGTGGTTTTTCGCAGTAGACAGGCTTGCCGAGTCGTAGCGCCGGCAGAGTCGCAAAGGCGTGCGTATGCTCCGTCGTGCTGACGACAACGGCATCGATGTCTTTTGTCGTTTCATACAGTTTTCGAAAGTCAGTGTAAGTACGAGCTTTCGAATGCTGCTCGGCGGCCTTCCCAAGGTTACGGGAATTCACATCGCAAAGAGCTACGACATTTACTTCACCCGTCCCCGAAATGGTCCGAAGATTCGCACCACCGCGTCCGCCAACTCCGATACACGCTACGTTGATTTTGTCATTTGCTGAAACCGCGCGTGCCAGCGGGATGTTCGACAAGGCCAGAGAACCGGCCGCTCCTGCAGCGATAAAGTCACGACGTGTAAGCTTTGCTGATCGAGTCATCGTAGACGATCCTCTTCATCAATTTGGCAATTAAACAGCGGTCACTGGCCTCAGCGACTGATGAAGTACTATCGTCGGTTGATTACAACTTCCGCGCCAAGTCAGTGGCGGAAATCTTTTATACCGCTCCGAAAAGTATCCCTTCGAGACGCACATGAATCTTTTCCGAAAAATTGTCCTGATTATTGTCACCTGCTTAGTAGCTGAGCAGTTGTATGCAGTCGATTCTGTAAAGCCGAACGTCCTGTTCATCGCCATCGACGACCTGAACGACTGGGTTGGTTTCCTCGACGGGCACCCTCAGGCGCAAACACCAAACATGGATCGGCTCGCCAAACGCGGTGTCGTATTTGCGAACGCCCACTGCCAGGCACCGATCTGCAATCCGTCGCGAGTCAGCCTTCTAACCGGCACGCTGCCATCGACAACGGGGATCTATTTGCTAGGCCCAACGGACTTTCGCAAGGCATGCCCTCTACTCAAAAATGCAGAAGAAACTCCAACCCTGCCGGAACATTTTGCTGCCAATGGCTATCGGACGATCGGCGGAGGCAAGATATATCACGGTGCGACATCGCGTGAGACGTTTCAGGAGTACGGTCCTCGCGGCGGCAACGGGGCTTTCCCGAAACGGAAGCTGAGCTATCCAACCGGTGTTAAGCTGTGGGACTGGGGCCGCTTCCCGGAAAACGATGACCAGCAGGGGGATCACGGAGTCGCCACATGGGCGGTCGAACAACTGGCTGAACCGCAAAAGAAACCGTTCTTCCTCGCTATTGGCTTCTTTCGACCTCACGTTCCACTTTACGCGTCTGAAAAATGGTGGAACATCATCGGGCCTGCGGATGACATTCTGCTTCCGCAGACGCTTTCTTCGGACAACGACGACATTGTCGCCTTCGCCCGCAAGTTGACCTGGAGCGGCCTTGCGCCACGGCACAACTGGATGGTCGAACACGATCAATGGAAACCTGCCGTGCATGCTTACCTTGCATGTGTGAGCTTTGTCGATCATCAGGTCGGGCGAGTTCTGGACGCGCTCGACGCCAGCACGCATGCTGAAAATACAATCGTCGTGCTGTGGTCAGACCACGGTTGGGCGCTTGGTGAAAAGCAGCGTTGGGCTAAGCGAGGTCTCTGGGAAGCCGAAACACGAGTCCCGCTGATCGTCGCTGCACCTGGTATCAAAGGCGAGCGGCGTTGTGAGCAACCAGCCGGCCTGATCGACATTTATCCGACTCTCGCCGATCTTTGTGGCCTCGAAAAACCACCACACCTGGAAGGCCGATCTCTGGTACGCCAACTTGAAGATGTTAATGCCGAACGTCCTCCGGTTATCACGACGTTCTTCGAAAATAACCACTCTGTACGGTCAACTCGTTGGCGATACATTCGCTATTCGACTGGCGACGAGGAACTCTACGATCACAACGCTGACCCACACGAATGGCACAACCTTGCGAGCAATCCGAAGCTCAAGACTCTGGTCGAAAAGTTGGCGAAGCATCTTCCAGCAGTCAACGCCGAAACTGCTCCCGGCAGCAGCGGCCTCGGCAGTCGGGAAGAAGATCGCCATCTCTTTCGAAACGTGAAATAGCCTGGCTGCGTCTGGGAAGCGTATGTTGCCTGAATATCGAGTGTGCGGGACCGCCCGTTCAGCCTCAGGAGTTCACTGCGTAAAATGCGAGTGATGCCTCAGTTCTACTGAAAATTCAGGCAAACGCTTAGTGATTGCGGGGCAATCCCTCCACGCACCATGCGATCAATGACCTATCGTTTGGAAACAGCCTTGACATCGCAAGTGCGCCAATTGGCGTCCCACTGACCGGGCATCATTCCGAGGTATCGCCATGCTTATTGCCGAACAACTTACAAACATAGATTCGCGGATCGTCAATCGGAGCTTTGCGCTCGAAATTCCCAGTAAATTTGAATGGATCAACCGCACAGTTTCCTATCTCGAGCAACATGCTCTCGACATACCGTGGGGCGATGCCATCACTGGAAGCCGCGTGGCATTGTCGCTGCATGAAGCACTGACAAATGCCATCGTACATGGAAATCTCGAAGTTTCGTCCGACCTTAAGGAAGCAAAAGAAGCGGGACGTTTCGCCGAAGCTCTGGCCGTTCGATCAACCCAGGAAGAGTATTCGTCACGGTGCGTACACGTTCTCGTCGAACACAACGAGCACAGAATTGCGTGGACGATCACTGATGAAGGCAAGGGCTTCGACGTGGAAAAAGTACTGAAACGTGCGGCGTCAGAAGAACCGTCAATGCTGGCCAGCGGTCGAGGCGTAATGCTCATGCTGGCCTCTCTGGATGACGTTCAATACTTACACAATGGGCGGCAATGCCGAATGACACTTCTCAATCCGAAAGCCGAGCAAATCGGCGGTTTGGCTGCTCAGGATTGGCATGACCTTAAACAGTCGTTCCGCCCTAACGGCCATTCTTTCGAAGTGGGCCTATCACCGGGTTCAACTCCGCAGTCGGAAGAGCAGCGACTGAAAATGAATGTGGCATTGGCACCGCTGTTTTCTTTGCTCTCGAAGGACGAGTCTTCCAACCACGAACAACGCCAGCACGACCGACTGTGTTACACAGGAAAGTTTTACGTGCATCACGACAACGATGTTCCACGACCGGCTTATGCAAGAAATATTTCCGAGGGCGGCCTTGGTTTCCTGTGCGACGCTCCGTTCTCGTCCCGGAACATCTCCATTGAACTGAATGTCAACGAAACACCGGTTCGACTCCGTTGTGAAGTTGTCCGCTGCACGCAACTCATCCCGAACGTCTACGACGTTGGCGTCAGGTTTCTGCAAGCGACTGACCGCCACACGTGCGTTGGTCAGGACTAGTTCATTTTTCAACTGCAGTTGTGGTTCTGCTCGCCTTCAATGTGTAAATGATCTTTTTTACAACGATCGGAAAAACACCGAGCAGCACAAATGCAGCTATCAACTCGGGAGTGAGAATCTCAGAGCCGCCTTTATCGGCAAGCGTCTTTAAGTCTGGAAACTGAGATCCGGCATAAACATAGACGGCGGTCCCGGGCAGCATTCCGACCTGACTGATCCACCAGAACGTCCGCGTCTTCAGCGGCGTCAGCCCCATTACGACATTGATCACAAAAAAAGGTACGGCCGGGATCAGGCGAAGCGTAAAGAGGTAGAACGCGCCTTCACGCTCCAACGCTTCGTTGAATGAAACAAGCTTGTCTCCAAAACGGCTTTGAATCGTTTCCCGAAGAAAGTAACGACTCAGTACAAACGCCATCGTTGCACCGCCAGTCGAGGAAAAACTGACGACTACCATTCCCCGTGCAAAGCCAAAGTACCAGGCATATGCGAGTGTCAGGACCGACGCCCCTGGCAACGACAGCCCTGTTGCCAGGATGTAAATGGTCATTGCGACGCCGTAAACGAGCACGGGATTATTGACGCGGTACTGCTGCAACTCGGCTTCTTTCGATGCCAGATAATTGAGTGACAATGCGTCGCCGTAGTTGTGGCAGGCAAACAACGCTGCGGCCACGACAGTCAGCAGAACGACAATCTTCGTCATCTTGCTGCCAGATTTTTTTGGCGCGGCCTCGGTACTCGGCGTTTCGTGTTCAGCTGGTGCAGGCATTGTCTGTTCCTGAAAGTTTTCCGATCACGCTTTCTCTGTGTAACGTGCCATCGCTGGCGACCTCAGTGATCAACGAGTTCAGGGCAATTACTTTCAAAACAGTTTCTTGACGAACGGCGTCTGTCGATTTCGGTAGTAGAGGTCTTCGACTTTCCGAATGGCATCGCCCTGAGTCGGGTACGGATAGATTGTTGACGCGATTTACTTCAGTCCCAGTACATGCACCATGGCGAGCGTGATCGCGTTGATCATGTCTCCGACATTGGTAGCAACGATTGTCGCGCCGACGATTAATCTGGTGCCATTCTTAACATGAACCAGGTAGAATCCTACGTCGGCTTCTTTAAGAATCGCTCGATCAACTCTGTCAAGCCGCTGAGTGGAAGCGTCAATTTTAATGCCCCGTCGTTTTGCTTCAGCCGGTTCTAACCCGACGTGAGCCAGGGTATCAAGCAACAATACGCGTAATCGTCATGAGAAAAGGCGAAGCATGGCATCGTGACGCATACTGAAATAGCATCATCGTCCTGCCACTGCACCGAAGAAGGGTCCCGCCACATGTTCTCAGTCAGGCCGCTTCGCATACTCCTTGTCGGTATGGCTCTGGCCCTTTCAAGCTTCGCCTCCACGAAGGGAGCCCAGCAATTACCGGCCGGATGGCGAATCGCAGCTGGAAATTGGCGTTTTGCCGACGGCGCGATTTTCGTCGACTCCATGAAAAGTGAAGCTCATGTAACGTTCGGCGAGAACTCCTGGCAGAACTACGAAATCGAAGTGTCTGCCACGTTCCTGAAGGTGCAGAATGATTCTCGTTGGCTCGCGGTCGTTTTTCGTGCCGCGCGTGACGGCTCCACACCCTGGTCGCAGTTTCCAATACGACTGAAGACCAGTGATCGCAGTGGATCGGAATTCGCCGTGCGGAAAGACAAACGCTGGGACGTGCGCCAGCGGGTTAATGCCAGCGAAGACTCGAAGATCGGTCGCCCGCGGCGACTGCGAGTAGTTGTGAATGGCAGTAACGTACAGGGGTATCTCGACGGGCGATTGCTGGTCGAGAGCCCTTTCTGCATGGACCGCGCCGCGGGCTGCGTTGGGCTGTGCGTCTCTGGCTGTATGGCCCGGTTCGACGACTTCAACGTTCGCCACTTGCCCGACACGTCGCCAGCCCTCAGACAAGACCCACGGCCATGTGAAGTAATCGCCCATCGGGGCTTTTCGGCGGTCGCTCCGGAAAACACCTTGACAGCGATTCGCAAGGCGATCGAGGCGGGAGCCAGCGGTTGCGAGTTTGACGTCTACGCTGCCAAAGACGGCCCGGTCGTACTGATGCATGATTCCACCGTCAACCGCACAACCAACGGCAGCGGCCGCGTGACCGAACTGACAGTTGCCGAACTCCGCCGGCTGGACGCCGGCTCCTGGAAGGACCGACGCTACGCGGGCGAGTCCGTCCCAACGCTCGAAGAGGCACTCAGAACACTCAAGGGGACCGGCTGCCAGGCGGTCATCGAGATCAAGATGGATGGCATCTCCAAACGCGTGGTCGAGACCGTTCGCGAGGCCGGTATGCTTGACCAGGCCGCCGTGATCGCGTTCAGCCCAACCGTAGTCAAGGAAGTCCGTGCCTTGGAGCCGCGTCTCCCCTGTGCCTGGTTGTCGGGTGAGAAACTCAAGGGCTCGCCCACCGAAAGGGCCGACTGGATCGCCGCCAGGGCCAGGCAGTGCAACACAAATATGGTCGACCTGAATTACAACATGCTTTCGCCCGAAGTGCTGGCGGAATTGAAGAAGCGTGGCCTGATCGTGTGGACCTGGACCGTCAACGACTCAGTCATCATAGACGGCCTGATGCGTTGGGGAATTCAAAGCATCACTACCGACCGACCCGACCTGGCCGCCGAACTGTCTCGACATGCCGCGGAGCGTACGGACGGATCCAGTCACATTCAGCGTTAACTGATCGTGCAGAAAGACCCGCTGGGTTCACCGTCCGGTCAAAATACTTCGCTGACGCGCAAGACCCGTCCGCCACGGGTTACAGGTCGACACAAATCCAATTCCCGGCCAACGGTGTCTCGCCACCATCGTAATCATCGACTCGGATTCGGGTTTATGGCCACGTTTTTATGGCCACGTTGCAGAACGTCAGAGCTGCCATCCCGTTTTCGCCGCGAAGAAGGTTTTTCGGGTTCCAGGAGCTTTCCTTGAGATACGTGATCCGGCTGTATGAACCTGCCTCGGTCAGCTTAAGAGTCACAACGTTTCCCTTCACCAAAGCCGATGCAATCTTCCCGCTTTCGTCGTCGAGGTAGAACTGACTGACGAGTTGATCGTCCCAGACGACCGGTTGATCGAATTCCAGATGAATTGCCCTCAGCTTGTCGTCTGAGTACCGGGCACCAATAAGATTCGCTGCTGTGATCGGCTCGTCAAAGTTCGCGCCGTAGAAGTCGCGTTCGATCAATCGCTGAACACGATCAGAGAACGCTCCCCAGCCTTCCAGCGGAAAATGACAGCCACCAGGCGGCTGGATACCGAGGGTCGACAGAATCTCCATGTTCGAATACAGACGTGACAGAATTCGCTGTTGTTGGCGGAGCATATCGCCGTTGCCATCGCGTCCCATCGCGCAGGCACTGGGCCAGATTTGAAACATGTAGTAGCGGCGGACATTCGGAAAATCGCGTTTCCATGCGGCTGACATGCTGACGAAATACTTTTGATATGTTTCCCAGCCGTAACCGCCATCGGGACCGGCGGCTCCCTGATCATTTTCGCCCTGATGCCAGATGATGGCCCGGATTCCGTGAGTCAGTTTTGCCCGCTGAAGACGCCAGAGCATCCGGCCGTAGATCGTCGTCAGGTCGGTGGGATCGTCTTCGTTTCGCTGATGCTGATCGATTCGCGTTCCACCGACCGACGCGTTCAGCATGAAGACGGGAACCTGCTGACTTTCCACAAGCTGATTTGCCAGCTTCATGCCCCACCAGCCGAGTTCCGCCATGTGTTCCCGTTGAGCCTTCCAGACCGGCTTACACCACAGGTTTTCGCGTCCACCCTCTTCGAAGAATCTCGGACGTCCATAACTGCGAACCCATTCGTTCGTGTCGCGTGGAGATTCCTCGCGAGTGTCGGTCGCCAATGCATTGGACTGCCCGTCTATCAGATACGCGTCTCCGCAGACGATGTCACTGGCACGGTGCAGAACTCTTTCCTGCTTGCCGACGGCGATTCCGAATTCAACGAAGTATTTTACGAGAGCGGCGTCGAGCTTTACGGCCAGTTCATAAGAACCATCCGCTGCCAGCGAAGCCGATTTTGTGGCAAACTTTTTGCCGTCGGCAAGAACGCGAATGAAGACACTGTCGGCCTTTTCTTTCAGCACGCCACGGCAATACAGCGTGCCACGGCCACTGTCGTTGCGGGCATAGAATTGACCGTCGACGGGCATTTCTTCTTCGTTGAGCGTGCGTTCGATCTGCGGATCGGATTCAGGTTCGGTGACATCGATTGCCTTTGAAATAACTGTTGGCTCGCCACCGTTGGACAGCGACAGCCTGACCGTCATCCGGCCGCTGTTCTGAGCGCGGTGCAGAACCAGTGAATCAGTTTGCGGCTGATTGAGCGTGGCCAGCCCGGAGACGTCCCAGTCGTAGACCAGCTTGTCCACTCCCGCTGATTCTAATTCCTGTAGATTGCTGATCTCCGGACGAATCTCGATGGGCGTCCTTCCATCCCATTCGGCTGGTCCCTTCAGCACATACGCTGGCTCCGGAAGCGTGTTTCTGACTAGAACGCGTAGAACATCGCGGCGAATGCCATCCGGATAGACTGCTTCAAACAAGATGGCAATTCGCGTGTCCTGCGTGATTCGTTCCGGTTTGAAGCGAAACCGGAGACGGTCTGTCGCGAGTACCCGTTCGTCATCACCCAAGTGCTTCCAGTAAGTCTTCAAGGCTCCCTCGGCCGTCGCCGTGAATTTGACAGCTTCCCCTTCATTCACCTCGAAGCTCTTTGGGGTGGCCTCGAATTTATCGCCTGGCTGAACGACCATCCCGACCAGCGATTGATTCGGCTTCTGGTTTTCGTACTCCAGACGAATCCAGTCTGCTGATCGCGCGACAGACGAAATGCGGACTTCGTCGATATCGCCCTGGTAGTCGTAATTGTTGTACCAGCCGCCGATCCACATTTGCGCAGGCCGCTCGATATTCAGCGGTGTCGCCCGAGAGTTTCCATCGACGACCTTTCTGCCATTCAGGTACAGCCGGGCCTGGCCGCCGTGAAAAGTGTGAACGACGTGAGTCCATCCTTGTGAACGGCCGGGGATGGCGGATCGAGTGTCCCCGTTCGAAAAGTAGCAATCGACGTAAATGTGCGGCGGGCTTTGATACCACATCTGAACTTTGCCCTGCGCCTGTTCTTTGCCCCACGAAAGAATGCGACCGCGCGATGAGTCCGACCTGAACCACGCCTGAGTGCTGTGTGGTTCGCCGCCCATCGGGAACGTCGTAATGTCGTTCCCACAAAACACGCCTTTGCCACCGGGGAAGCGTCGAGCATCGCCGATCATCCCAGCCGTTTGCGACGTGCCTTTGTCGTCGGACTTCAGTGCTCCTGCGACGTCACGAACTTCGTCGCCGAGATGAAAAACGCTGATGTACCCGTTCGAATCGTTGAAGACCGCCTTACCTCTGGATTCGCTTTCAGCATCTGGATTACCCCAGTGAATCGTAATCTCTTGTCGGCGGTTTCCGAGTATTTCCGGAATGCGGACCCAGATGCTGGCCGTTCCGTTGTCCGCATCCCATTTCTCAATTTCGAAGGCGAGAGGTTTGCCATCGTATGAGAAGCGAATGTCCGTACCGTCCTCTGCAGCATCAGAAAATGCGAAGAAGTCGCGATGGAGACGGACCAGAACGGGGAAGTCTTTGACGGCAGCCGATTCAGGTAGATCGGCTCCTTCAGGCGTTGTGAGGATCCAGATGGAACTCGAATGCTTCCACTCAGAGAATTGAGCACGAGAAGTGGAAACCAGCGCTGCACATGTCAGCCACAGAATGATGAGATATCGCATTTTTGAACTCGTGAACTTCGAGGGACCGGACGACGGTAACTTGAGGGGATGATGGTTGTCGCCTGTGTATGTTCTGATGGCCTCAAGTCTGCAGGGTATATATCATCGTTAGTCAGGCGTCGCGATGTCGACAAGAGTACCCTCAGTATGTTCATCGCCGCATCCGTCTTCGACGTCCGGTATGTATGTCGCACAGATAAGCCGTTGCTGGACGAACCACAAACACTCTGCGTTCAAAGGCAGACGCTACCGTTAATCTCGGTCCGGTGAAATAGCTCAAGTACCGTGCGCACAACCTCATGGAAACTCAATCCGGAAAGACGATAATCTCTAAATCTGGACCGATGATCCTGGTGCATCGCCCTGGATGCGATCGCGGCACAAAAAAATGTTGGCGACAGAAGTTCCACAGAAAACGAAGATCACAATCGAGGCTGCGAAATGAAAAGCAACATAATTGCGAACGGCACGATTCAAACGCTCATTGCGATCGCAACTCTCTGTATGTCCGGTTCAGACACGTTGCGAGCGGAGACTCGCCCCAACATCCTGTTCTGCATTTCAGATGATCAGAGTTACTCACACACTGGTGCCAATGGAGATCCGGTCGTCCAGACGCCTGCGTTTGATCGGATTGCTTGTGAAGGCCTGCGGTTTACGCACGCTTTTTGTGACGCTCCAACATGTGGTCCTTCTCGATCAGCGATTCTCACTGGCCAGCATATCTGGCGATTAGAGGAAGCCGGGAATATCCACAGCACTCTGCCAGCGAAGTTTGCGACCTACACAGAGCTGTTGGCAGAGGCTGGATATTCCGTGGGTTACACCGGGAAGGGATGGAGTCCCGGCCGACTTGAACCCGGCGGTCGGAAAACCAATCCTGCCGGCGAACCGTTCAATCGACGAAGCCTGAAGCCACCGTTCAAGAGTATCCGAGCCACTGATTATGCGGGGAACTTCGAGGACTTTCTCCAGCAGGTTCCCGCTGATCAGCCATTTTGTTTCTGGCTGGGTACATCGGAACCGCATCGGAGTTTTCAGCCTGGTGTCGGAAAATTAACCGGTAAAGATCCTGCAAAGGCTGTCGTACCGCCGATCTTTCCCGATAACGACATCGTGCGAAACGACATTCTGGATTACCTCGTCGAGGTCGAGCATTTCGACTCAATGGTTGCACGGGCAATCGCGGCGGTGGAAGAACGCGGTGAGCTGGATAACACACTCGTCGTAATCACCAGCGATCACGGCATGCCATTTCCACGAGCGAAAGCGAGCCTCTATGACGCCGGTTCGCACGTGCCACTGGCAATCCGCTGGCCACAGGGCATCCAAAAGACCGGCCAGAGCGTGACAGCTTTCGTCAATCTCAGCGATCTGGCCCCGACCTTTCTGGAAGCAGCTGGCTTGAAGCCCCCATCAGAAATGACAGGGCGCAGCCTCATGGACACTTTCGGAAGCAGACTCGCACTCGAACGTAATGCCGCCTTCATCGCCATGGAACGTCACGATGGCTGCCGAAAGGGCGGCAAGGGATATCCGTGTCGCGCGATTCGAACAGCAGACCACCTCTATATTCACAACTTTGAACCCACGCGCTGGCCGTCAGGTTCTCCGGATTCCAGAGTGTGTGCGCGATCGATTCCGTTTGGCGAGATCGACAGCTCGCCAACGAAAACATTCATGATGGACAATCGAAACGAACACGGTGTCGCTCGTCTGGCTGAGCTGGCATTCGGAATACGACCGGCTGAGGAACTGTACGACCTGAAGAACGACCCGCATCAGATAGTAAATGTCGCAGGCTCTACCGCGATGACCGAGACTCAGGCATCGCTGCGCGGGCGACTCTTCGATCATCTCAGGGAGACCCGCGATCCACGTGTAGGCGGCAGTTCTGTCAATTGGGACTACTATCCATACTACGGCAAGATCAGCACGAAGGGATGGAGCGTCGATGCGAAACCTCGTTAGAACGCTGATTCTCCTGCCTGCTCTCGGATTGTTTCTGCAGCGGGCGGCGGCAGACGATTCGCCCAACGTGCTGTTCATTGCGGTGGATGATTTGCGTGACTGGGTCGGTCATCTTGGCGGTCATCCCCAGGCAACGACACCAAACATTGACCGCCTCGCCGCGAGTGGCGTTTCTTTCACCAGGGCGTATTGTTCGGCGCCTTTGTGCAATCCGTCCCGCATCAGTTTGCTGACAGGAATTGCTCCCTCAAGGTCGGGTGTCTACGGCAATGGGGAGAAGCTTCGAGATAAACTTCCGAATGCAGTTACCTTGATGCAGCACTTTCGCGCATCAGGATACTCGGCACGAGGTGCCGGAAAGCTCTTCCATGGAAGCCGTGCCTATGATGAAGACTCCTGGGATGGCTACTTCAGACCAGCGAACTCCAAAAAGCTTCGGCGAATCCAACGCGACAGCAGTCTACCGAAGTCTGCGTGGGTTCCCTGGGGGCCACTTGCCTGCAGCGATGATGAGATGTTTGACGGCAAAAATGCCAACTGGATCATTGCTGAATTAAAGAAGCCGCAAGGAAAGCCCTTTTTCCTGGCCTATGGACTGACAAAGCCGCATCTAACCTGGGAAGTGCCGCAAAAGTATTTCGACCTGCATCCCATCGATGCAATTGAACTGCCCGTCGTCAAGAAAGGCGACCTCGACGACGTGCCCCCCTTCGGTCAAAAGCTGGCGCGTGAAGTTTACGACCCTTCCGGCGAAAAGAACTTTGCCACGCGGGGTGGGGATCATCAAAACGTAATCGACAACGGCCAATGGCGCAAAGCAGTTCAAGCCTATCTCGCCACGATCAGTTTCGCCGACGCGCAAATCGGGCGAGTGCTGGACGCCTTGGATAAGAGCGAACATGCCGACAATACCATCATCGTGCTGTGGGGAGATCACGGTTGGCATCTGGGCGAAAAAGAACATTGGCGCAAGCATGCTCTGTGGGATGTCTCAACGCGAACGCCCCTGATTATTTCAGTACCCGACGGTGTAACCAAAGGGCAACTCTGCCATCGGCCGGTCAGCCTGATCGATCTCTATCCCACGCTCGTTGATTTATGCGGCTTGCCAGAAAGGGATGGGTTGGACGGCCAAAGTCTTAAACCCCTTTTGAGAAATCCAGGCCAGGAATGGGATCGGCCAGTCGTGATGACCTACGGCTCGGGCAACCACGCCGTCCAGACGCAGCGCTGGAGATACATCCGATATGCCGATGGCGGGAAAGAGTTGTATGACCACGCCCGCGACCCGAACGAATGGAAGAACCTGGCCTCTCTTTCGCAATACAAATCCACAATCGAAGAACTGAAAATGCATCTTCCGGAGAGAAACAAACGATGAGAACCCGACAAACCGTCCAGATGCTTGCGCTGTGTGCCACGCTATCGCTAATAGCCTGCGTTGAACTGCACGCGCAACAAAAGCCCAATGTGATCTTTTTTCTTGTCGACGATCTTGGGCAACGGGACGTGGGTTGCTACGGCAGCCGATTCTATGAAACTCCGGCGATCGACCAGTTGGCAAAAGAGGGCATGCTTTTCGACAATGCCTACTCGACATGCCACGTCTGCTCGCCGAGCCGCGCGAGTATTCTTACGGGGAAATATCCGGCACGCACGAATTTGACGGAATGGCTGGGCGGGCGCCCGGAAAGGGAATATGAGAAGCTGCACCACGCTGAAAAACTGACATCATTGCCGGACGAAGAGATCACCTTGGCAGAAACGCTGAAGCAGCACGGATACGCCACCGCGAATTACGGAAAAGCGCATTTACGCAAAGACCCTAAGACCTATGGATTTGATGAAGACATTACCGGCTGGGTGCGGTCGTATTATCACCCCTTCGGAGGTGAGTATAACAAAACGCTGCCCGCAAAAGAGGGCGATTACTACACGGATAAGCTGACCGATGCCGCCATTGATTTCATTGAACGAAACAAAGACAAACCGTTCTTTGTGCACCTTGAACATTTTTCTGTTCACGACCCGATTCAAGGCCGCAAGGATCTGGTGCAGAAGTATGAAAAGAAGCTCGCAACCATGCCACATCAGGAAGGCCCGGATTACATTCTGGAGCCTAACCCGGATGGTCCCGCGATCTCAGGAGATAAACTCAAGGCCCTTGAAGGAAACGATAGCAGCGAGTCCCACCAGAATGAGCGTGTGTGGTGGGTGAAGCAAAAACAGGACAACGTCGAGTTTGCCGGAATGGTTGAGGCGACGGACGAAAGCCTCGGTCGAATCCGCGCGAAGCTCAAAGAGCTCGGACTGGACGAAAACACGATCATCATTTTCACGTCGGACAACGGCGGCATGGCGGCCTCGAACCAGTATCGTGGAATCAATCATCCTCGCGAATCATTGAATTCACGATTCGCAAGCTCCAATCTGCCACTTCGCGGTGCCAAAGGATGGAACTACGAAGGCGGAATTCGAGTACCCTTGATTGTGCACTGGCCAGGCAAAACTCAACCCAGCTCCAATTCACAAGCGATCGTTACTGGAACGGATTACTACCCAACGCTGCTCGAAATGTTGAAGCTCCCCGCGTTACCAGATCAACACAAAGACGGCCGAAGCTTTGTCCCTGCTCTGGCAGAAGAAGACTACGATCGCGGACCGATCTATTGGCACTTTCCCCACTACAGCAATCACGGTTTCCAAAGCCCAAACGGCGCGATTCGTTCGGGGCGACACAAACTGATCGAATACTACGAGAACGGAACAGTCCAACTCTTCGATCTGGAAAATGATATCGGAGAGCAAGACGACCTCGCCGAGTCACAACCAGAGATCGCCCAAAAACTGAAGAAAATGCTCCATGACTGGCGCGACAAAGTCGACGCAAAAATGCCCTATCCCAAAACGGCAACTTCAAAGCCTGCACCGGGCGCGCGGGTTACCCGGCCTGCAGCGAAGAGGGCCGCATTGACAGACTCAAACCTTCCCGCTGACGTCGAAAAGTTCGCGCCGGGATGGACGATCAAAAACTGGGGAGGCCCTGGAATGAAACCTGGATTGCGAAAGGAATGGGCTGGACGCCAAAACGTTCTGCTGACACACCCTCGCAGTCGGGACGTCCCCTGTGTTTTATCTCGTCGTGTTGAAGTACCCACCGGCAGGAAAACCGCACTCCATTTCGCCGTTACGAATCATCCGGAAGGAGATTGGACCCTGGTTGTAAGAGTCGATGGTAAAGAAGTCCTGAAGCAATCGGTCGAGGACTTCAATTGGAAGGAGTTCCGTATTGATCTAACGAAACACGCCGGAAAAACAGTCAACATTGAACTGGAGAACCGCGCCAGTGACTGGGCCTTCGAGGCCGCATATTGGAGTCGGATTGAACTACAAGACGAAAAATGAAGCGACGTGTGAGTCAACCCTTCCATGGCCCACATGGCTCAGTGCCTGTGACTTTCCACCGGAATTACAAAGCTATTTACTTTTCTCCCCTTAGCCTTGTTAGCATTCAGTTTGAACCCAGCAAATGCGACAGGACCACGACCGAATATCGTGATGCTGTTAGCTGATGATCTTGGTTTCTGCGGCGACCCAAGCCGCTAAGAAGCCAGGGCCAACGCGCCGGCGAAAGCGGTTATGATGAAGTAAACACGGCGGCGAAAACCAGGAATTGCCACGACAGTACCTCGCTACGAGAACCGATTCAGTTGTCGTAGACCGGTACCATTTTTCGCATGTTGGCGACGCGGACGACCAGTAGGCGTTGAAGGCCTCCCGATTCGTGGACACTGCGGAAGAATGAGTGACCGGCGGATTCTTTGTCATTGCCTTCGGCAGTGATAATGGCCATCTCGCCCACGTTCAGGCTCAAAGAAAACTTCTGGTCGAACAGTGGTTCGACAAGCTGGCCTCGACGACGGGTCCAGTCAAGTTGCGTCGCGACGGGGCGGAGCCAGTTTTGACCGTGGTGGACTTCTGGCGTGAAGTTCAGTCGGACCCAGCCATCCTGCTCGCGGTCGATCTGCACGTTCAAAATGCACTTCGCATTGGAATAGCTTTTGATTTTCCCATCAACCGTCGGCTTGAGTCGAAGTTCGGGTTGTAGCTCGGTCAGGTCGATCGGGAGATTGCCGCCGGCTGCCAGAGCGACTCGGCGACCGACTAGACGACGTTCGTTGTCAATGGCTTCAGGACGTTCAGATGACATTTCCAGTAGCTGCTCAATCGCCCGCGGTGGGTGCGAACTGGCATGACCAACTCGCCAGCCGTTTTCACGAAGAGTGCTGCGGATGTTCGCGGACATGCCGGCGATTTGATCAACCTGCTTCCACAAAGAATCACCCAGCAGTGTGTCACTGGCAGGTCTGTCGACGAACAGGATCTCAAGCTGAACGGCATCTCTGGAAGCAACGATCGGAGGCAGACGCAGCTCTGACTTGCCGGTAAGCTCGGCTCCTGAGAACAACGAAGAAAAGTTCAGCAGACTGCAGCCAGATACGAAAAGACAGACTGTCACGGCGCAGAGAATGCCCCCCGGTCGACAGATTCGACTGCGAAGATCAGGCACGTTGCGACCTGACGCCATGAGTGTTTTCCGAAAGAAGAGTGAAATACGATGGGGTCAAAGCGACATCGTCGAGACCGCGTGATCCAGAATTGCGAGGGAATGATCGACAATCCCTCAACCGGCAAGACAACTGATGTTGCAAAGTCGAAGAGTCAGGATGACTCATGAAGTGAAATCGGGAAGGGGCCGGAGTCTAGGTGCGAATCGCCGGGGAGGTCAATTTCAGTCTTCTTCGACAATTTGGAAGCATCGGTCGTCTGGCGGCAACAGTGCTCGAGGGTTGTTGCCGCCACCTGGCTCGCGATGGGCTGAAATGCAACGCAGCTTGCTGGTGTTTCCGGGTTCGCCTACACTGAAATTTGGCTGCTGATGTCTGTCGAGACGCCCTGCAGTGAGTCCCCGAAATGGGGTAACTACAAACAACTGGCTGCCAGAAATCAGCGGTTGATTGAATCATCCGATATCAGGAGTGGCGATCATGGCCTTTGGTATGCGTTGGAAAGTTCGAACTTTGTGGGCTCTCGTGCTGGTCCTGATGGTCAGCCCGGTGAATGCTCAAGAAAAGGCCAAGGCGGCGCCGAAGCCCAAGCAGGACGAATACTTTGAGCTGATGCAGACCTTTGTCGATACGTTCGAGCAGGTCGACCGAAATTACGTAAAAGATGTTGATCGGCGGAAGCTGCTCGAAGCGGCTCTGCGAGGCATGATCAAGGAACTGGACCCTTACTCCAGTTACATCCCGCCCGAAGAGCTGGCTCGGTTCAACCAGCAGGTGGACCAGCAATTCGGCGGCATCGGCATTCAAGTTCAGCCCGACCCGAGGACTCGTCGTATTCTGGTCATCTCACCGCTGCCTGATACCCCCGCTTACAAAGCCGGTGTTCGAGCTGGCGACATTGTGACCGAAGTCGAAGGTTACGACACCGAGAATATGCCACTGTCCAGGGCCGTCGAGTTGATGAAGGGCCCTCCAGGAGAAACCGTTTCGATCAAGGTGCGGCATCTGTCCGCGACTGAGGATGAAGTGATCTCGATGGAGCGAGCAATTATTAGCGTTAAATCAGTACTCGGCGATAAATGGGGTAAGAACGGGTCGTGGGACTTCCTCGTCGACGACGAGCAGAAAATCGGCTACGTACGGCTCACTCAGTTCGGTCGCAAGAGTGCTGAAGAGCTTGCGACGGCAATCGACGCTCTCCAGAAGCAGGGCATGAAAGGGCTTGTTCTGGATTTACGCTTCAATCCAGGTGGATTGCTTTCTCAGGCTGTCAAGATTTCTGACCTGTTTATTGATTCGGGGACGATCGTCAGCACCGAGGGAAAAAACACAGCCAAGCGAACGTTTTCAGCAACAAAAGCCGGAACGCTGCCTGATTTCCCAATGGCCGTCCTGATCAATCGATTCAGCGCCTCAGCCAGTGAAATTCTCAGCGCATGTCTTCAGGACCATAAACGTGCGTTGGTGATTGGTGAGCGAAGTTGGGGCAAAGGCAGCGTTCAGAATGTCATCGAGCTTGAGTCGGGTGCCAGCGCCCTCAAGCTGACGACTGCGGGATACCTTCGCCCAAGCGGCAAAAACATCCATCGTTTTCCTGATTCAAAGGTTACCGATGAATGGGGCGTGCATCCGGATGACGAGATTAAGTTCACTCGCAAAGAACTGGAGGATTACGACGAGTATCGTCGAGCTCGCGATGTGCTGACTGAGGCGGATCCTCCTGAATCAAGCTTTACCGATCGTCAGTTCGAAAAGGCGCTGGAACGAATTCGAGCGATGCTTAGCGACTCAGACAAAAAGAATGAATCCGACAAAGATGACGAGAAAGAGACGAGCGAAAAGGCCAAAGCGGCCGCCTGACCAGCGTCATGAATCTCGTTTTGAAAACTTGATAAAAAGCTGAGAAGTTCAAGTAGATTCGAGTCTTGACACTCTGTTTTTACAGAACTACGATCTCGCGCAACCTGTGGTCTGGATACAAATTCCAACGAATTCAATGAGGCTGTCTGGAAGGGCTCAGCAGTTGTTGCGAGCCTGCCGATAAGTGTCGCGTTACGGGTCTTCACACTTCTGAGTTTCGCCATTTGAATACCGTTAAATCGGTCGGCACAAGAAAGGGATGCACAATGACTCACATCGTCGCGGAACCCTGTTTCAACTGTAAGTACACCGACTGTGTCGTTGTTTGCCCAGTTGAGTGCTTTTACGAAGGTGAAGCTATCCTCGTGATTCACCCGGATGAATGCATTGACTGTGAAGCATGCGTTCCAGAGTGTCCGGTTGAAGCAATCTTCCATGAAGATAATCTGCCAGAAGAATGGGCCGACTACAAACAGCTCAATGCTGATATGGCGAACGAATGGCCGGTAATCACTGAAAAGAAAGAGCCACTGGGCGAATGATTCGCTCTTCCGCGTGCATCTGCAGGCGGACTCGATGTTTAGAATTCATATAACAGGCGGTTGATCTTTGAGATCAGCCGCCTGTTTTTTTTCGACGAGGCGGATGCGCCACGAACATCTCCAGGTTCGACGGGAGCCATTCAGTCCATTCTAAGCCCGTGCAGGCCGCGTAATCGTTAAAGTCAGACTCCCCGGCAAGTCGATAATTGTGATGCCGCGAGCACTGCCGGAGCGGACGGGTTCCGCGCATTGCCTGTTTCTCAGGAATGTTGCGAACCTGGACTACACCCGATGCAGACTTACCCATTGAACGACATCATCGATTACTCGCACCGATTCAGGACAACTCTTTATGGCTTCAGGTTCGAAAGAAGGTAAGGAACAGATCCGTCTGGGCTTTATGACTGCTGTCGAAATCGGAGATCGCAGTTTTGTCGGTGGCCTACTCGTAACCGACCGCTTCGGACGACCTCTCGAATTTCAGTGTACGACGCCCGTCAAACCAAACCGGACTCAGGAACTGCTATACGGCCCGACGCTCGTTCCATTCATTCTGGGTGACCTGCTGGGAAAGGCTTTGCTGGACCGCGTGTCTGTGAAGCCTTTACTCGTCATGACAAGCCGCATCGAGATGCTGCAACTTAGAACGAAAGTTGACGTACCAATCATCTACGACGAAGCGTCTTCTGAAACAGATTCCAAGACAACGCAATCAGAGCAGCCGGTTGCGAAGGAGCAGACAGTACCGATTGGTCGGCAGACTTTCCGCACCCATGAAGACTTCACGGATGACCGTTCAACGGTCGAACAAATCAGCCAGCAGCTCTCTAACGACGCCAACATGCACGAACCATTGGAACGAGTTGGAGATGCCTTGCGAGAAACGATGTCGACGGTGACCGCCCGTCCGCGAGTCGCTTGACTGGTCAGACGAAGAGTACCTGCCAATCAGAATGCCGCTGGAGCCTTAGATGCTGCCTGACCAGGATCATCTGCAACGTTCTGCAACGTCTGACTCGTACAATGTGCCGTGCCCGCGTGCGGAAGATTTTCTGTTCGACGTTGCACCTGTCGAGTGCATAACTCCGGCGGCCGAAATCTATTCGTCTGGAATCAACGTTGCTCTGAATCGATGGCCCAGCATTGAGTGTCAACATGTTGACCCAGGGCTTGCTGCGTGGACGATGCCATCGTGGAAACCTGGTTGGCCGAAGATTCGTACCGTCGGACTTGCGTTCCCTGAAGCGATCGAGTTTCTGCCTCCCGAGAAAGAGAAGAGTGACGATCAATCGGAGAAAGTTCGGCCCATAAAAGAGCCTTCCGAGGGTGAAACAAACGCTGAGAAAAAACGCCCGAAGAAGACACGTTTGAAGCCACCGAGCGATGCACTGTCGCTGGAAGACCGCCTGTTCTACATCCTGCAGCAGCCTCTCGAAACGATGCTCGCTGGGCAGGAATTGATCATGCCGTTCGAGCCATTCCCGCATCAGTATGAAGGAATCGGTTGGCTGTTTT
>JACLAC010014293.1_pt1 | contig 27143 bp, 38 predicted proteins | sample 8027881 | NCBI WGS metagenome assembly JACLAC01 (sample SAMN15725517, study PRJNA655200) | protist metagenome | isolation source: fluorescence activated cell sorting (FACS) single amplified genomes of... | place: Spain: Blaines Bay Microbial Observatory, Mediterranean Sea | collected 2016-01-19 | reverse complement strand
TTATCATGTTCTTGGGTAAATTCCCAGAATATCCAAAGTCTTCTATTCATGATATTCAACCAGACTTGAATTGTTTGAGGGAACTCTACCAAATTTACCAAGAAGATGATGGAAAAAAGAAAGCTAAATAAAATTCTTTCATACTTTAGAGAAGAGATGATGACCTCTGGGAGCAATCCACAGGGGTTTAGTTCCGCTGCGAAACCAGAAGGTCCAGTAGCAGGTGGTCCTGATCCAATATTAGGTAAGGGTAAGATGCAGAAAAGAAAAAAACCTGTTATAATATATTTAAAAGGTGCTAGAAAGAATTGGAAGAAGGGGAAAAAATGAGAGTTAATGAAGCAGTAATAGAGAGACTGGAGAAAGTAATAGATAGTTTGCAGGATAATTCAGTCAAGATGGGGCAGATGCTTGCCGTCCATGATGAAAAATTAACAAAGCAGGATAGAATAGATGCGGTATTATTTGAGAAAGTGGAATCGGTTCATAGAGAAGTCAACCGTCAGAGTTCGGAGATTAAAGCAGGATGTGAGAGAGATATTCGCAAGGTAGATGAGAGACTTCGTACAATAGAGATGAAGATGTGGACAATTGCAGGAGCAATTTCCATCATAAGTTTCGTAGTATCACCCATAGGTCAGAGGATTGTGGGAACTATGTTGACACCTGCATCAGAGACAAGTATAATAAACAAAACAAGATAAATCTTGTAATGAATCTAGTTGATTCTAAGTTTATCGGATTAATTTCTCCTCGCTTAGAAAAATTTAAACAAGTAAAACCCAATCTTTACAACTTTCGTTGTCCCATTTGTGGTGACTCCAAGAAAAACAAGAGTAAGACGAGAGGGTATCTTTATAATATAAAAGCAGATATCAATTTCAGGTGTCACAATTGTGGTGCTTCGATGACCTTTAGTAATTTTCTAAAGGAATTAGATCCTGTTATTCACAAGCAGTATGTCTTTGAAAGATTTAAAAACAATAGCACTGGGAGGGGAACAGTAGTTGAAGAACCCACTTTCAAATTTGAAACCCCCAAATTCAAAACAAAAATCAGCCTTCCTCTATGCTCTGCGGTACAACGTGGGAGAGAATATCTCGAAAGGCGTAGACTTGATCCCGAAAAGTTTTACTGGGCGGAAGACTTTACAGGGTTTGTCAACTCGATTAAACCAACGTTTGGATCGCATGTTCCGAAAGAGCCTAGAATTATAATTCCCCTTTATTATAATAAGAACTTAATTGGGGTTCAGGGAAGAAGTGTAAATCCTAGCCCTGTTAAATATATCACAACCATTTTTCATGATGACGCACCAAAAATCTACGGATTGGATGATATACGAACCAGAGATTCGGTCTATATCACAGAAGGACCATTCGACTCAACGTTCTTACGCAATAGCATTGCTATGTGCGGTGCAGACGGTGATGTTGGGAAGTGGGGTGTTAGCGATCCTGTTTGGGTTTATGATAACGAACCAAGGTCTAAAGAAATTACGTCAAGAATCTCCAAGACCATCGACAGAGGTGATAAAGTCGTCATCTGGCCAAACAACATCTATGAAAAAGATATAAATGATATGGTGCTAGCTGGTCATGATGTCCAGTCTATAGTAGAATCAAACATATATGATGGATTAGAAGCAAACCTCAAATTTACTACTTGGAAACGAATATGAGCAACGGGATTAAAGTTAAAAAAAGAAATGGAAGAGGCACAGAGACTCTTAACCTAGAAAAGATACATGTGATGGCTGAAGAGGCATGTAAGGGTCTTGCAGGGGTCTCTGCTAGTCAGGTAGAGATACAATCTGGTATTCAATTCTATGATGGAATTACCACAGATGAAATCCAAGAGATACTTATTAAGTCTGCTTCTGATCTCATTGATCTTGATCATCCCAACTACCAGTTCGTAGCTGCTAGACTTCTTCTTTTTGCTGTAAGAAAGCATATCTATGGAAAAATGAGAGATCTTCCTCATTTAGAAGAGCATATTATGAGTTGTTGTAATATTGATGTGTATGATAAGGATATTTTTACAAAGTATTCTAAAGAAGAGATTGATAAAGTGAATGGATATATTGACCATGATCGTGACTTTATGTTTACATATGCTGGTTTACGACAAGTCGTAGATAAATATCTGGTACAAGATAGAAGTACTGGTGGAGTATACGAAACACCACAATTTATGTACATTATGATCGCATTGACGATCTTTGCAGAATACCCAAAACAAACGAGGTTAAATTATGTCCGACGATACTACGACGCAATCAGCAAGCACAAGCTCAACATCCCTACCCCCATCATGGCAGGAGTCAGAACACCTATTCGTCAATTTGCATCTTGTGTTCTGGTTGATATTGATGACACCCTCGATAGTATCTTTAGCTCTGATATGGCTATTGGCAAATATGTCGCACAACGTGCTGGTATCGGCATTAACGCGGGCAGAATCAGGGGCATCAACAGCAAAATCCGTGGCGGAGAAGTTCAGCACACAGGTGTGGTCCCCTTCCTCAAAAAATTTGAGTCAACTGTTCGGTGCTGTACGCAAAACGGTATCAGAGGAGGATCAGCTACTGTCCACTTTCCTATCTGGCATCAGGAAATCCAAGACATCCTCGTCCTCAAAAACAACAAAGGAACCGAAGACAACCGAGTCAGAAAACTCGACTACTCCATCCAGTTAAGTAAGTTATTCTATGAACGTTTTATCCAAAATAAGGAAATCTCGTTATTTTCCCCTCATGATTGTCCTAACTTGTATGAGAGTTTTGGGACCGATGATTTTGATAGGTTATACTGCCAGTACGAGGATGATGAGTCCATCCCCAGAACAACCATTGGAGCACAAGAACTTATCCTCGACTTATTAAAGGAGAGGGCAGAGACAGGTCGTATATATTTGATGAATCTAGATCATTGTAACAGTCACTCATCCTTTAAGGATAAGATTGAGATGAGTAATTTATGTCAAGAAATTACATTACCCACCTATCCTATTCAGCATATTGATGATGAGTATGGAGAGATTGCTCTTTGTATTTTAAGTGCTGTAAATGTAGGTAAGATCAGATCTGATGAAGAATTAGAGGACTTATGTGACCTTTCAGTCCGTGGTCTAGAAGAACTGATAGACTATCAGAAGTACCCTGTAAAGGCAGCAGAAGTTGCTACAAAGGCACGTAGAAGTCTTGGGGTAGGGTTCATTGGTCTTGCACATTATTTGGCAAAACTTGGATTTTCTTATGGGTCTCAAGAGGCATGGGACGCGGTACATGGATTATCTGAGTCATTTCAGTACTATCTTTTAAAGTCATCCAATAAAATTGCACAGGAGAAAGGTCATTGTGATAACTTTGGACGTACCAAATATGCCGATGGGATACTACCAATTGATACATATAAGAAAGATGTAGACGAAATCTGTTCTCAGGAGTTGCAACATGATTGGGATAGTTTACGGAATGATATCACCACCCACGGTCTCAGGCACTCAACACTGTCTGCACAAATGCCATCGGAGAGCAGTTCCGTTGTGTCAAATGCAACAAACGGAATCGAACCTCCTAGAGCATACTTGTCCATTAAGAAATCAAAGAAAGGACCACTTAAGCAGGTTGTTCCTCAATATAATTCCTTAAAAAATAACTATACTTTACTATGGGATATGCCAGATAATAAAGGATATATTAATATAGTAGCAGTAATGCAGAAGTTCTTTGATCAAGCAATCAGTGGTAACTGGTCTTACAATCCAGAACATTATCCAGATAATGAGGTTCCTGTAAGTGTTATGGCACAAGATCTTTTAACTACATATAAGTACGGTTGGAAGACATCATATTATCAAAACACAAATGATATGAAGAATGATGAGAATGATGAACCAGATCTTCAAAGTCTTCTTTCAGATTTAGAAAATGCTAAAGAGGAGGAGTGTGAGTCCTGTGCCATCTAAAGTTAAAGGAATGACCGTCTTTAATACAGAAGACGTTGATACTAAAAAACAACCTATGTTCTTTGGTGCTCCATTAGGAGTTCAACGTTATGATAATTTTAAGTATCCTGCATTTGAGAATCTAACAAAGCAGCAGTTAGGATATTTTTGGAGACCTGAAGAAGTATCATTACAGAAAGATCGTGGAGACTATCAAACTCTCCGACCAGAACAAAAGCACGTCTATACAAGTAACCTTAAGTACCAGATCATGCTTGATAGTGTACAAGGTCGTGCTCCTGGTATGGCTTTCTTACCTTACTGTTCTCTACCTGAGTTAGAGGCATGTATGGAAGTGTGGTCTTTTATGGAGATGATTCATAGTAGATCATATACATATGTCATTAAGAATGTCTATTCTAATCCCTCCGAAGTTTTTGATACTATTATTAAAGATGATAGAATATTAGAACGTGCTACCAGTGTTACTGGTGCATATGATTCTTTTATAAATTATGCACAGGAGTGGGGACAAGGTAATTTGTGGAGAACTGATTCTAAAGGATCTCCATCTGCAGAATGGACACGTAAAGATCTTAAAAAACATTTATACAGGGCAGTTACCAATGTTAACATCTTGGAAGGGATACGCTTTTATGTTAGTTTTGCTTGCAGTTTTGCATTTGGTGAACTTAAACTTATGGAAGGGTCAGCTAAGATTATATCGCTCATTGCCAGAGATGAAAATCAACACCTTGCCCTCACCCAAAATATAATAAACAATTGGAGAAAGGGTGATGATCCTGACATGGTTGATATAGTTAAGGAAGAAAAGGAGTGGACATATGAAATGTTTGACAAGTGTGTGAATGAAGAGAAGAAATGGGCAGAGTATTTGTTTAAGGATGGTAGTATGATTGGGTTAAATGATAAGTTACTTTATCAATATGTTGAATGGATTGCGAATAAAAGATTGAGATCTATTGGATTAAAACCAGTATATGATCAACCATTAAAGAACAATCCACTACCTTGGACAGAGCATTGGATCAGTTCTAAGGGTCTTCAGGTAGCACCACAAGAGACAGAAGTGGAATCATATGTGGTTGGTGGCATCAAACAAGATGTTAAAAAGGACACATTTAGTGGATTTAAATTGTAGTTTGTGATTAAATATAGTATGTCAGGTTGGATTTTTTTCTTATGAACATCCCATTACTTTCAAGAAAATATCCAAGTTGTTCTTGGCCAAATAACTTATACAGAACGTACATGAACGGAAGATTAAAAAAAACGGACATGGAAGCAAGACTCCTTACTATAAAGAAGGGGATTGATAATAAATCTTGGTATCCTGATTGGACATCAAAGGAAAGATGGGCAGCTCAACAAGCATTAAATAGTGCCTTAGATATTCTTGACGAATTTGATTACTAAATAGAGAGAATATGAAAATTATGGAATGGTTGAAGGAGGAGATTACGAAAACCCCTGGTTATATGAGGGTAAACCTTTCACTACTGACGATATTGATGATCTCTTCGGTTTCGTCTACTGCATTACAAATATTCAGAATGGGAGAGAATACATTGGACGTAAATACTTCTGGAAGTTTAGAACGCCTAAAGGAAAGAAACGAAAAGTAAAATCTGAATCTGATTGGAAAAAGTATTATGGGTCTTGTCCAGAACTTAAAGAAGAAATTCAACAAGTGGGTAGACATAACTTTAGCAGAGTTATGCTCAGCTTACATAAAACAGCTGGCAAAACAAACTACGAAGAAACGAAACAACTCTTTGTCCACGGAGTGCTTACAGAACAACTTGACGACGGAACACCGAAGTACTACAATAGTAACATCCTCTCAAGATACTTCAGAAAAGATTATTATGGAACTGGACAAAACTGATCAGGTTGTGGCACATGTAAGAGAATGGTCTATAGAGAAAGTTGATTCTGATATACCTATGGAGAATGCTCGTGCAATTTATGAAGAGTTTGAAGAATGGATTGAACTTGATGAAGAGAAGGGATCACTAGATATCATATCATTAGAACCATTTGATGACCAAAGTTAGTATTGTTGGTGGTGGAAATGGTGGATGTTTTACTGCTTTATTTTTATCTTGGTTTGAAAAGGATTTAGAAGTAGAGTTAATATACAATCCAGAAATTCTACCAGAAAGAGTAGGTCAAGCTACTACATTGGAACCTCCTTCTATGTTGTGGGGTTCCACTAGATTTAATTGGTATAATAATCCTATACATGCTACCTTTAAAAGTGGTATATTGTATGAGGGGTTTGGTAAATATAATGAAAAATTGTTTCATGACTTTCCTGCAAGTAATATGGCAATGCATTATTGTCCGTGGGAACTACAATCATTTATTTTAAAGTCTGGTCATTTTAAAGTAACAGAAAGTAATGTATTAGATCCAAATAAAGTAGATGCTGACTATGTTTTTGATTGTAGGGGAAGACCTGATGATTATACTGACTATGATGAGTTAGTTAATCCTATCAATGCTTGTTTATTAGGTAAACCAAATTGGGATACTACTAAAGCATTGTGGAGTCGTCATGTTGCCACACCTGATGGGTGGACATTTGTAATACCTACGCATGAAGATTCTCCATCACACGATTACTGTGTTGGGTATTGTTATAATAGTAGCATAACTTCTAAGTTAGAAGCACAAAAGAATTTTTTAGAAATGTTTGATGTTGAGTTGCTACATCAGGTTGATTTTAAAAATTATTTTGCTAAGAATCCTATAGTAGATGATAGAATAATTTTAAATGGTAATAGATTATTCTTTTTAGAACCTCTTGAATCATCTTCGACACATACTTATGTACGATGGGCAAGATGTGTTAGAGACTATATAATAAATAAAAATAATCCAGAAATAAAGAAGGCTTGTAATCAGGTTAGAGACTACATCAAGCAAGTTCAAAATTTTGTTTTGTGGCATTACCAATTTGGATCGCAATATAATACTCCATTTTGGGACTATGCAAAAACTTTAAAGATTGATGATGAGGGATTTGATTCAATGTTGGAGTATGTTAAGAAAGTAGATAAACATCAAATTATTCCTACCTCCTTTGGAGGATCAACGAATAATGCTTGTTTATATGGACAATGGCCAGCATATTCTTTTAAATTATGGTATGAAGGTATGACAAAGAAAGAAAAATGATTGTAGTAAGATGTAAACAGTGTAATACTGAGGTAAAAAGTGATTCGCAATCAAAAAGTTGTGGATGTCCTAACATGCTAACTGTTACTGGTGATACATTCAGTGCGGTTGACCTAACTAGTATTGTAGTGGTAAGATCTAATCAGAGTAAGGAAAGAGATGGTCTTACTTCACAGGATCTTGCTTGGCAAGAACAACGACGTAAACGAAAAATACGTAAATTAGATTTTGAGGTTCGATGACCGAAGACAAAATCAAACAAATCTGCTATACTAAAGAAGAAGTAGACTCTATGATTGCTTTCGCTGTAGAAGAGGCACGTAGAATTGACGAAGCCTCAATGGCAAAGCATAATAGAGAAGCAACTATCATTAGTATGATTCTAGGGTTCACTACCCTAGCATTGTTTGTTGATGGGTTGCTTAGAATATTGGGAATCATTCCTCCCTTTATGCATATTGATGTCAATATCCTAGATAGGATTGCTGACAGAGTTGAACATGATGTTATAGACAAAATAAGACAAGTACCAATCAAACGACTTTTCTCAAATTAATTATGGCAATTTACAATGAATGTAAGATCGTGATCAACCTTAACCAACTTGTTAAGGCACGACCATGTGGAGTTGATTTGGATGATGAGCATGTAGATAATATTGCAAATGATCTTCGTAAGAGAATGACATTTGATTCTTTGTTTGGTCAAGTAGATCAAACTATTTGGGACTATGCAGAAGATGCTGGTATAGATTTATCAGAATCAGAAGAGTGTCAATCTTTTGGATTTACTATCCCTGAATATGGTTCTACAACGATTGAAACTATTGAGTTGACTAAGGAGAAGGAACGGAAAGAAAGAGAGAAAGAGTTTAAGAAGAATTTTGATATGGTTGAATTGGATGGTGGTTCATGGAAGATAGAAGTTCCTATAAGAAAGAATAAATGATGGTTCTGTTTAACATCATCTTTATTATTTCATTCTTTATTTTGGGAGTGGGAGCATTGATGTTAATATGGAGGAACCTTGATGATATTAATAAACTAAATAATCCGAAGACAATTTTAAAAGATCTTCATCCCGAATTGGAAAACGTTCAACCAGGAGATGAATTAATGACTGTAAATTTTGGAGAGGAAAATGAGGAGGATCCCCTATATAAATCTCTTAAGAACCGTATTGATGAATTAAATGAGGAACGATATGATGATGAGGATGATGAAGACGAAGATGATGACGGAGATGTGGTGGTGAGAACATGAAAAGCATTAATGAAAAAGAGAAATCACTTGAAAGACTTCACGATGAATATCGTCGTCAATTAAAGGAAAAGAATCAACCAAACACTGAAGAAGAGTGGATTAAACTCCATATAGAGGAGAATGATGATGGTGCTTGACTTATAAGTTCTTTTCCTCTATAATATTTGCGTAAACTATTACAGAGCAATGACTCTAACTACAAAGTTTAAGAAGGATTTAAACACCTTACGTGCTGCAGCAAACAAAGAAATATTCTTGGATGTCAAGAATCCCAAATTATATAAGAAAGTAAAAAGATATTACGAAGGGTTACAATATATCGATCTATCAGGTGAAGACCCTGACGCAGACTATAACGCTGTGATAGAATGTATTATAGAAGACCTTCAGGGAGTAATCTGAAATGACTATTATTATGGAACGGTTCCCATACCGTTATGTTGAGGATGGTGTCATTGAATTAAATGGCAAACCAGACTATCGTATTCAAAAGTTTAATGAATACACACGAAGATATAATGATATGTATCTTTGTGATAATTCAATACAATTTGATTGTGCTTTAGAAGATTTTGAATACACTAAGTGGCTTGACCCTGCAGGGGTTCCTTGCTACGTTGGTGATAAAGGCACTAAATAAATTTACAAAAGAGAAGAATTATGTCTAAGAGGACTGCATTAGTTCTGGGTGCTGGTGGTTTCATCGGCAGCCATATGGTGAAGAGATTAAAGTCTGAAGGTTACTGGGTACGTGGAGTAGATCTTAACTACCCTGAGTTTTCAGCTACTCATGCAGATGAGTTTGTTACTGGTGATCTTCGTGATGTAGATTTTGTCCGTAAGGTATTGGAGTTTAAAGGAGACCAAGGTAACTATTATAACTCAGTTCCTTATCAATATATTCTACCCTTCCATGAGATCTATCAGTTTGCTGCTGACATGGGTGGTGCAGGATTCGTATTCACTGGTGAGAATGATGCAGAGATTATGCATAACTCTTGCACCATAAACCTTAATGTTCTTGAGGAGCAACGTAAATTAAATATAACTTTTGATGGTGTAGTAAAGGACTATACTGTATGTAATAGACCTAAATTAGATTATCAAACTAAAATATTTTACTCTGGATCAGCATGTATGTATCCAGAGTACAATCAAGTAGACCCTAACGACCCTAATTGCCGTGAAGATTCCGCATACCCTGCTGCACCTGATTCCGAATATGGATGGGAAAAACTCTTTTCGGAGAGGTTATATCTCGCTTACAATCGTAATTATGGTATGCCTGTTAGGATTGCTCGTTACCATAACATCTTCGGACCAGAAGGAACGTGGTATGGAGGAAGAGAAAAAGCACCAGCAGCAATATGCAGAAAGGTTGCTTATGCAGGACAAGATGATACGATTGAAGTCTGGGGTGACGGAGAGCAGACTAGATCCTTCCTCTTTATAGATGAGTGCATCGAAGCTACTAGAAGATTAATGGATTCAGACTTCATAGGACCAGTTAACATTGGTTCAGAAGAGATGGTTACTATCAATCAGTTAGTAGATACTGCTGCAAAGGTTGCTGGTAAGAAGATAGATAAGAAACATATTGATGGACCTCTTGGTGTTCGTGGACGTAACTCAAACAACGATCTTATCCGTAAGGAACTAGATTGGGATTATGAGATGACATTGGAAGAAGGTATACGCAAGACTTATAATTGGATCATGGGTGAGATTGCTAAAGATGTTGTTGAGACCGCTGCTGCAGTATGATTGGTTTTAATTACCTTGGTAAAATGGGACAACTGGGAAACCAGATGTTCCAGTATGCATCTTTGAAAGGTATTGCTCGTAACAACGGACATAACTTTTGCATTCCTAATCACAATGAAATCTTTGATGATGGCATAGGAAATAAATTACATATTGAATTGTTTAAACCTTTTGTTCTTAAGAACTTTAGTGAATTGAATTGTCAGGTTATTGATCCTGATAGACCAGTAGTTCAGGAACATCAGTTTCATTTTAATGAACAACTGTTTAAGAACTGTCCTGACTGGGTATCATTGGCAGGGTTCTTTCAGACAGAAAAATACTTTAAGAATATAGAGAAGGAGATAAGAGAAGACTTTACTTTTAAGAATGAGATATTAGAACCCTGTCAGGAGATGATGGGTGAGTTTGGTGAAGCACCATTATCATTACATATTAGAAGAGGAGATTTTCTAATCAATTCTGCTAATCATCATAACCTTGATCTTGTTTATTATGATAAAGCATTAGCAGAGTTTCCTACTAATGTTCCTGTTATTATATTTTCTGATGACCCTGAGTGGTGTAATGAGCAAGAGATATTTGCTGATGATAGGTTCTTAGTTTCAGAAGGAAACAGTGCATATATTGATATGTGTTTGATGTCTTTATGTGAAGGACATATAATTGCCAATAGTTCCTTTAGTTGGTGGGGTGCATGGTTAGCAGATTCTAAAATGGTAGTCGCTCCCTCTATTTGGTTTGGACCTAACAATGCTCACCTAGATATTAAAGATCTTTATCTTGATCATTGGGAAGTGATTTAATGAAAGTTGCGATTACATTTATAGGTACTAATAAGTACCTTGATTTTCTACCGCAGTACTATGAAAATACAAAAAAATATTTTCTACCAAATAGTGAAAAAGTTTTCTTGGTATTTACTGATGGTGATGGGGATTTCCCTGATGATGTTAAAGTCTATCATCAAGAGCATTTGGAGTGGCCTTATATCACTCTTAAAAGGTTTGAGATTATTAATAAAGCAAAAGAAGTCATCAAAGATTGTGATTGGCTTGTTTTTATTGACGCTGATGCTCTGCCTGTTGCTACGATAACAGAAGAAGAATTTCTATCTCGTTGTTGTGGATCAGATACTAATCAAATTCCTTTCTTTGGTGTCCATCATCCTTGTCATTATCTGAAGATGCCACCTCACAATGAAGCACCAGGTGCATATGATCAGAATAAAGAATCATTAGCATATGTAGATGTAGAAAAAGAGAAACCACAGACATATTTCCAAGGTTGTTTCTGGGGTGGTAAGGTTCCTGCTATTATGCAGATGATAGATGAGTTAGAGTATAGAGTGAATAAAGATTTAGAAAATGACGTAGTAGCATTGTGGCACGATGAAAGTCATATCAACAGATATTTTTTAGATAGAGAGTTTGATGTTCATACGTTTGGACCAGAGTATGCATATCCTGAAGTATTTGATCAGCATTGCAATTTTGAACCAAAGATAGTACACTTAGCAAAGGATAATTCCAAGTACCAACAATGAAAGAAGAACTCTTAGAACTGTTAAAGAAACATGCCTATAAGAAGGGTGAGTTTAAACTTTCTTCGGGTAAGACTAGTGAGCATTATGTGAATTGTAAACCAGTTACATTGACTGGTAGAGGACTTACACTTTCTAGTTTATTGTTATTAAAGGAAGTAGAAACTTCCTATGTGGGTGGACTTACTTTAGGTGCTGATCCTTTGGTGAGTGGAGTTGCTTTAGTATCTGCATTGGATAGTAGACTTGTTAATGGTTTGATTGTTCGTAAAGAAGCAAAGGGTCATGGAACACAGGCTTACATAGAAGGTTTGCTACCACCAGAGGGAACTAAGATAACTGTTTTAGAAGATGTAATAACCACAGGAGGATCGGCAATTAAGGCAGCAACTAGACTGCGTGATGTTGGTTATGTAGTAGAACGTGTTGTTGCTATAGTAGATAGACAAGAGGATAAAGAAGCAGATGAATTTATGGAGTCTGCTAATTTAGAATTACGTAGTTTATTCACCCTAGATGAGATATGCCAAGAATGAATCTCGAAACTAAATTAGTTTTTGCACTAGAACATGTTGCACACTTGGAAGATCTTATAGAAGAGAATGAGTATGAACAATACTTATCTCAAAGTCTTTCCACAATGAAGTATGAGTTTGAAAGGCAATTAGATAATGAAAAGCATAGAAAGAAAACTTGAGACTGGTTTATCTGGGTGTAAGTTAGAACTGATTGGTTCTAATACTCTTAGAAAACATTCATCATCTCCATCATATAATAAAAGATTAGATCTTCAAGTTAAGAAACAAGAACTATTCTCCAATCAAGTCTTTAGGAATGTAGAAACTCCTAAAGTATTGAGTAAGGGGGATAGTTATTTTGATATGGAGTATGTGACTGGTAGATCTTTTGATGAGTATTTTTCTACCTGTAGTGTGAATGATATAGAGTTTGTTCTTACTTCTTTATTTGAGTACTTTGATGGTGTGATTGCTAATGCACGATACTATGCACCTGAAGTATCAAAGAAGAGATTGTTAGATAAGATTAATTCATTAGAGACTCATACTCGTCACCTAACAGATCTCTATCATATAAGACAGATGGTAAGTAGCATCACCATGAAGATACCTCAAACGTTCTGTCATGGAGATCTCACCTTTACTAATATCATTTTCAATAAGAATAGATTGTATCTTATAGATTTTCTGGATTGTTTTATAGATTCTTTCTTATGTGACCTGATTAAATTAAAGCAAGACCTTTACTATCACTGGAGTTTAGATGTGCAGGGTATAAAGAACTTACGCATTAGGCAGATATATTCTTTCTTATGGAGAAAATTAGAGGATAGATATAGTCAGTATGTTGAGACCATTGAGTTTGATGTTCTTGATGTATTAAACACATTGAGGATAGAACCTTACTTGACTAATGAGGATCAAAGACTTATAATTAAGAGGATGCTTAAGTGTTCGAGTTTATATGGCAACGTTAATTGTTCCGATGGCAGGGAGGTCGAGTAGATACCCTGACCTAAGACCAAAGTGGATGTTATCCCACCCTATGTCCAATACCTTTATGGGTATTGCTGCTATTCAGGGATTAAATTTAGATTTTTTTGATAAGATATATTGGGTAACGCTAAAGCAATATCAAGAGAAGTATCAATTTGAGCAAGGATACTTTGAAGAATTAGATCAGGTTGATCTTAAAGAGAAGTCAGAGATAGTATTATTAGATAAAGAAACATCATCTCAGTCAGAGACAGTATGTGAGGTCATTAAGAAAAAGAATATAGAAGGGTTTATTTTTATCAAAGACTCTGATGGATACTATGAGTGTGAGATAAAGGATGGGTCAAATCAGGTTGCATACTTTGACCTGAATGACATGGACAACATCAACGCACGGTCAAAGAGTTATGTAGAGTTAGATCATAATGAGGTAGTAACTAATATTGTAGAGAAGAAGGTTGTTAGTTCCACATTCTCATCAGGTGGGTATGGTTTTGCAGATCCACAAGAGTTTATATCAGTCTATAATAAATTGGGTGAACAAGATGGAGAGTGTTATGTAAGTAATATCATCTTTGAAATGATGCTCTCTGGGTCTAAGTTTAATGGTCTAAAGACTTCTAACTTTAAAGACTGGGGAACATTAGAGGCATGGAACAAATACAAATCACAATACAAATGCTTGTTTGTGGATATAGATGGCACGTTAGTAAAGAATTCTTCTCATCACTTCCCACCTTATATTGGTAGTGGTGAACCATTAAAGGAGAATATTGCTGCACTTAATGAACTATATGATAATGGTAAAGCAAGAATTATTCTTACAACCAGTAGACCAGAGAGGTATAGGCAAACGACCTGTTGGGAGTTAGAAAGAAAGGGTATTAGATTTGATCAGTTGGTGATGGGACTACCTCATTCACAGAGGATCTTGATTAATGACTTTGCAAAGAGTAATCCATACCCCTCTGCTGCGGCTATAAATATGCCTAGAAATAAAAATGACTTGAAGGAGCTTTTGAGATGAAGATTTTAATAACAGGTGCTGCAGGGCAGATAGGTTCTGGGTTGGCAAAAAGACTTTGCGACAAGCACGAATTAACACTAGTAGATAATCTTAGAAATGGATATGCAGAGCATCTGAAAGATGATGCGAATGAGTTTATTGCACCATTCCATGATGTAGATGTAGCAACAGCAGACCTCTTTAGTCATTGTGGAACTAAGTGGGATAGTTATGATGCTATCATACATCTTGCTGCTATTTCATCTCTACCAGATTGTGAAACTAATCCATTAGAGACACTCCATTGTAATGTAGCTGCGACTGCAAATGTATTAGACTTTGCAAGGAAGATGAATGTTCCTCATGTAATATTCTCAAGCACGAGTGCAATCTATGAGAACAATGACACTGATGTATTCACAGAGGATCTAGAAGTAAGTCCAAGATTATACTACTCACTATCTAAGAAGATGTGTGAGGATTTGATTGAGTCATATAGAGAGCACTATGGAAGTAAAGTAACTATCCTTAGATTCTTTAATGTCTTTGGTCCTGATGGTGATCAGACAAGACCTAATCCACCACTACTTAACTTTGTTTATAGAGAGTTGATGAAGGGTAAAGCACCTATATTGAGTGGTGATGGTGAGCAAGTGAGAGACTTTATCTGTATTGATGATGTAGTTTCTATGCTTGATCTATGTCTTGAGAAGCAACCTAATGATGTCTTTAATGTATGCACAGGTAAGGCAGTAAGTGTAAATCAAATATCCAGATGGGTTGCTGAAGCACTGGGGAAAGAAGATATTGGATTAGATCACAAACCAGCAGGAGATTTATGGGATCATTATCCTAATTTGTTCCAAGGTGAGTATGGTTTAGATAAGAATATTGTTGGTAAAGAAACTACAAGATATTCTAAGGGGTCTTATCAAAAGGCAAAAGATCTGTTAGGATGGGAACCTAATACTGATATAGAGTCAGAAGTTAAAAGAGTCACCTTACAAATCAAATGAGAATAGCTTTATTATTGTCTGGTCAACCTAGATTTATTGAAGAGGGATCTGAATACATCTTAAAGAATATATGTGAGGGTAATAATGTAGATACCTTCACTCATTTCTGGATGGATGATAGTCTAATTACTAAACCATATAAGTTTGGTGGTGCTGGTGGATGGGTCAATCAAAGGATTGATTCTAAGGCAGTAGATAAGGCATTTGAGATTTATAGACCAGTCACATCTATAGTAGAACCAAGTAAATCTTTTAATGATTCTATGGTTCCGTTTGATGTTCCAAAGAATAAGTATTGGGGTGGTGGAGAACCAGAAGATCAGGAGGGATTTAGAAATAGAACTGTTAATAACTGCCTATCTTATTTCTATAGTTTGAATGAGGTTAATAAACTCAAGAAAGAATATGAATATGCAAATGATTTTAAGTATGATTGGGTGGTAAGATGTAGGACAGATACCTTCTTACATAATAAGATTCCTTTTGAGGATCTTAATCCTGAGTTGGTTCATTATTCTGATAATATGCACCAACCAGATGGTATGATTAATGATTGGTTTGATTTTGGTGGCACAAAACAAATGGATGCATTCATGAGTGTGTTCCCTGTATGGCAATTGATCCTTGAGAAATGTATGAACGAAACAGAAGGTGCATGGTGTCACGAGTTGATGCACCGTAAGATGCTTGATTCATTTGGTATTGGTATCCAACCATGTAACATCCATATTACTCTTCCTAGATTTTAATGAAAACTATTTTTTGTGATATTGATGGAACATTATGTGTCCATCACGAAGACATTGTAAGACAGCACTCTGAAGATTTACAACTTCTACCAGAAACGATAGAAGTATTAAAGCAGTGGGAGAAGAGTGGTCATCGTGTTATTCTTGTCACGGGGAGAAAGAAGTCTCACCGTAAACAATTAGAAAGACAGTTAAGAAAAGCTGGTATCTTTTGGGATGAGTTGATTATGGGACTATCAAATGGTCCTAGAGTTATCATTAATGATGTGAAAGAGGGTGGTGAAGACAGGGCATTGGGTTATAATGTAGCAAGGAACATGGGTATTAAAGAGTTGAGGGACTTATGAGAAAGTATGAATTTAAACCTTGGGGTTCTTTCATCAATATCCTTGATGAAAAATATACAAAGGTTAAACAGATTGTTATTAAACCTGGAGAATCTCCTAGTTATCAGTATCACTATAAAAGAAGTGAGATATGGGTGATTGTGCAAGGAACTGCACAGGTTAGACTGGATGATACTACTAAGGTCTATGGAGTTGGAGATGTTATTCAGATTCCTACTCTTGCCAAACATCAACCTAAGAACATAGGTGATGAGGATTTAATTTTTGTAGAGATACAATTGGGTGAGTATTTTGGTGAGGATGATATTGTGAGGTTAGAAGACAAGTATGGTAGGGTATAAAGTATTAATTACTGCTAGTGGGTTGGGTTCACGACTTGGTAATCTTACTAAGTTTACCAACAAAGGACTGGTTAGGATTGGAAAGAAACCTGCTCTCAGTTATATCATTGAGTCTTATCCTGATGATGTAGAGTTTGTTGTAACTCTAGGTCACTATGGTAATCAGGTAGAGCAGTTCTTATCTCTTGCTTACCCTGATAAGAAGATCACATATGTTCCAGTAGAAAACTATGATGGAGAAGGAAGTAGTCTTCTATACTCTATGTCTCTATGTAAGGATGAGTTGCAGTGTCCATTTATATTCCATGCATGTGATACTGTAGTAGAAAAAGAAGAGTTTGACTTTAGTTCTAACTGGGTTGCAGGACATAAGAATGGTAGTAGTTTCCAATATAGAACTCTGAATGTAAGGAATGAATCTCTATTAAAAATTAATGAGAAAGGAGAAGAGTTTTTTGATTATGTTTACATAGGTCTCTGTGGTATTAAAGATTATGAATTGTTCTGGAAATATACTGATGAGATATTAGAAGAGACTACAGTAAGCAGTCTATCTGATTGTCATGTTCTTACAAAGATGATGGATCATTCTGATTTCTCAGTTGTAGACTATAAGACTTGGTATGATATTGGAAATGTAGATTCACTTAAGAAGAGTAGGGAAAAAATACCTGATAGATTTCACCTCTTAGATAAGGAGGATGAGAGTATCTTTATCTTTGATGATAACTTTGTAATTAAGTTCTTCTATGATAAAAAGATTTGTTTTAATCGTATAGACAGGATGCTTGCACTTAAGGGTCTTACTCCAAAGTATCTTGCATCGACAGATAATTTTTATAAGTATGAATACGCTAAAGGTGATACCTATTCTAGGGTGGTTGATGCTAATAATTTTAAGAAGTTTTTGAATTGGTCTAAGGAAAATCTCTGGAAGAAAAATGATATAGACATCTCAGATATATGTGAGGAATTTTATTTTACTAAAACTTATAAGAGAGTGGTAAAGTATCTGACTGATAATGGAATGGGAACTGATAGTCCTTGTTCTATTAATGGAGAAGAAGTCCCATCCATATTTGATTTGATGGTTAAGATTGATAAGGAGTATATATCTTCTGCTGAAGGGTATCAGTTTCATGGTGATTGTGTATTAGAAAATATCATTCATAAGGATGGTAACTATACTTTGATTGACTGGAGACAGGACTTTGGAGGTGACAAATATAATGGTGACATTTATTATGATCTTGCAAAGATGAAACATAACCTTACTGTAAACCATGACATATTAGATAAAGAGTTGTATAATATTGATATTGATGGTAAGGATATTAATGTGGATATTCTCCGCAGTAATGAGAAGTGTGAGTGTGTTAAAGTTCTAGAAGACTTTGTTGATGAAATTGGATTGGATAACAAGAAGGTGGATATTATTAAGTCTTTGATATGGCTTAACATGGCTCCACTTCATCCACAACCAATCGGTGATTTTCTTTTCTACTTTGGTAAATATAATCTATACCTGAACCTATGAACCCAAAACTTTTTATAGGACCGATGAGTAAAGAGATAGTTGATGCAGTCATTGACTATCCTGCTCCACTTGGATTGATACCATCTCGTCGTCAGGTAGACCATGAGAGTGGGTATGTGAATGGTTGGGTGACAGAAACTTTCTGTAATTATGTAAGAAGTAAAACTGATAAGGTTCTATTGGTAAGAGATCATGGTGGTCCTAACCAAGGATATAAAGTTGATAATGGTATAGAGTCTTTCTTAATTGATTGTCAGAACTTTGATATGATTCATATAGATCCTTTCAAGAGATTCAAAGCAATCAAGGATGCAGTGAATGAGACTCTTAAGTTTATGAGGATGGGTCTACAAGTCAATCCTAATATTAAGTTTGAGATTGCAACAGAGGAAGCAATCAAACCACTACCACCAGAGAAACTTTCTTCATTCTTAAAGAGAATATATTCATCCACAACACAGAAAGAGCAAGATTCAATTAAGTATTGTGTGATACAATCTGGCACTGCACTCAGAGAGAATAAGAACATAGGATCATATAAGAAAGATTGTTTGGAGAAGTCAATAGAGATAGTCAAGGAATATGGATTGATTAATAAGGAACATAATGGTGACTACCTAGAAACATCTTTAATTAAACAGAAGTTTGATGTAGGACTACAGACGATTAATATAGCACCAGAGTTTGGTCAGTTACAGACGAAGATATACTGGGAGAATATGAACCAGAAACAAAGAACTAATTTCTATAAGATATGTTTAGATTCAGGTAGGTGGAAGAAGTGGGTTGATGAAGATTTTGACCCAGAAGTCGATGTAGAAGCCTTGGTAAATATATGTGGGCATTATGTTTTTTCCCACTCCAAGTTTAATAAACCAGAGGGTTTAGAAGAAGAAATAAAAACAACTATACACAAAAGGATTGAGGAGATTTTGTTATGACAAAGAAGTTTGCAGTTTGTTTTTCTGGTTATCCTAGATTTGTTAGGACAGTCTTTCCTAATATAAAGAAGAACTTCCTAGATGGTCTGGGTAGTTATGACATCTATGCTAATCTTCAGTGGGATAGTGAGAACTGGGAAGGGAGTCAAATACATCACGAGAATAAGATTAAGTATGAGACAAATGAACTCCAAGATTTTATGGAGTTATATACTCCATTAGATATGGTGAAGTGTAGGGTTAATGAACCTTTTGTATACGATGCATCAGGGTATGATAAACTATCTGCTGAACCTGATATGCATGTTACAGCAGAGAAAGCAAAGGATATAATGTATAGGTTTAAGTCTCAGTATCAGGGGATTGCTGATTGTGTTAAACTTGTAGAGAATCCTGATGACTATGAATACTTTATTCGTATGAGAACAGACCTTATATTTGAGTCTGAGATAGAGATGAAGGACTTAGAATCTGAAGGCATCATGGATCAGAATGGACACGTTGCAGGGGCAGATAGGCACTGGTCAGACTGGTTCTTTATTGTTCCAACAAAGCACTTGGCTTTCTATGATGATCTTGCTAAAGTAGAAGACCACTTTGCAGATGGTATCATTCATATGCACAAGATTATAGAGAATGTAGGAAGACCATATGGTATTAATCATTATGAATTTGGAGTCGGAACTCCAAGCACATCACACCTCTTTGGAGATCTCTTAGAAACTGGTCAATGACTAACATAGTATTTGCTAAAGCACCACTCCGCATGGCACTAGCAGGTGGAGGAACAGACCTTGAACCTTACTGGAGTAAGTATGGTGGTGTGGTTCTGAATGCGACTATAGATCAATATGCATACTGTAAGATAGAACCTTGTGAGTGTAATCATGAGAAGTGTTGGTCTTTTAAGAGTGTTGATCTAGGTATTGAAGAGAGGCATGACTTCTATAGCACACCCTTTATGCAAGGAGAGTATGTTGATAGTGATCTACAACTTCTTGTTAATACATATCAATACTTAACTTCTGTGCATAGGACAAATAGACATCCTATTAAAATTACGACTTATGTTGAAGCACCTCCTGGTAGTGGACTAGGAAGTTCAAGTGCTCTTGTTGTAGCATTAGTATCTGCTATTGCTGAGTATCATAAGATTCCTTTAGGTGAATATGATATAGCAGATTATGCTGTAGATATTGAAAGAAAGATATGTGATATGCCTGGTGGTAAGCAAGATCAATTTGCTGCTGCATTTGGTGGGTTTAATTTTACTGAGTTTCTAACTGATGGTAGAACAATTGTTAATCCTTTAAGGTTGAACTATAAGACTCAGAACATGATGGAGTTAAGCACAGTTCTTTATTATGTTGGTAAACCTCGTGCAGACTCAAGAGTGATTGAGAATACTGCAAAGGGTTTGGTTGATGATGAAGTAGTTCTTAATGCTACTCACAAGATTAAAGAAGCATGTATGGAATATAAAAGAAGTTTATTGACAGGAGATTTTAAGAGGATCTCTGAGTTGATGGAAACATATTGGAGAAGTAAATTGGAGACTAATCCTCACGTTGCTTCGCCAGAAATATTAGATGCATATGACTATGCCTTGCAGAATGGTGCTACAGGTGCTAAAATATCAGGAGCAGGTGGTGGAGGACATATGGTTCTCTTCACTGAGTTTGAACGGAGGCATGAACTTATTACTGCACTAAAAGAAAAAGAAGGAAGAGTAGTTCCTTTTAAATTTGTCAAACACGGAGTGGATGTATGGAGACAATAGAAATACATCCGAAAGGATGGGGTCATGAAAAATGGATCGTTAATGAAAAAAAGTATTGTGGTAAGATTCTATTCTTTGAAGCAGGGAAGAGATGTTCTTGGCACTACCATAAGATAAAGGATGAAACATTCTATGTTCAAAGTGGTGAACTTATGGTAATATATGGAAAGGATGAGGATATTGAACGGGCAAAAATTATTATAATGAAAGCAGGTGATAAACTTCATGTCCCTCCTGGCATGATACATCAAATGCAAGCAAGAGTTGATACAGAACTCTTTGAATTTTCTACACAACACTTTGAAGATGATAGTTACAGAATCGAAAGAGGAGACTAAGTTATACATCCTTGTGGGTGGTAAAGGAACTCGTCTTTCTTCAGTCACTGATACACCTAAATGTCTGGTGGATATTAAAGGTAAACCCTTTATAGATCATTTGCTTGATACTATAAAGGGTTTTGATATTACATTAGTATGTTCTGATCTTAACTATGAAGATTATGAACCATACAAGGACAGAGGTTTAGATGTAATTAGTGAAGGGTTGCCATCAGGCACAGCAGGATTTTTAACAGAAATAGATCCACCTGATTCATTCTGGGTCATGAATGGTGATACTTATTATCCTGGTGATATAAATTTGGATGCTGATAAGTCAACTATCTTTGTGAATAAAGAAAAGACAAGAGGAGATGAAGGATATGTTCTTGTAGATAATGGTAAGGTAAAGAAGTATGTTGAGAAGAATATTGAGACTGCAGGAGAAACTCACTTGGTGAATGTGGGTATTTACAAATTGTATTTGAATGATATAATTTTTCCATATAGAGTTCCATTATACTCAACTCAAAGGCAGTTTAAAATACCATTGAGTATGGAGTATGATATACTTCCTAATATGGATCTATCATACAAAGAAGTAAAGACAGATCGATTTGATATAGGAACACCTGAAAGATTGGAGAAATTTAAAAAATGGTTCGTTTAATTACGGGTGCTGGTGGAATGATGGGGTCTCATTTATATGAGACTTTAAAAGATCTGAATTGTGATGTCTTACCAACCTTCTATAAGTCTACATTAGATCCAAGAGAAACCATCACACAAGAGATGGAGATGCTTGATGTCTTACACTATGAACGTGTTAAGAAAGTATTGGGTGAAGTCAAACCTGATGTGATATATCATCTGGCAGCACAGAGTAGACCTGATGTTTCTTTTAAAGATCCAGCACTTACTATACAAACAAATGTAATAGGAACAACTAATCTATTACAAGCTTGTGCTGAGTTAGAATTGAAACCACTCTTTATTAATGCATCATCCTCTGCTGTCTATGGTGAGACGATGAATAAGTTTAATGAGACACCAGATGATTGGATAATGCCACCGAATGAAACAGATCGTTGTCTTCCTTTGTCACCATATGGAACATCTAAACTAGCACAGGAACATATAGTAAAGAACTTTAATCAGATGCATGATATTCCTTACGTGAATGTAAGAATCTTTAATTGCACAGGACCAAGAAAGGTAAATGATTTTGTATCTGATATTTGTAGAAGAGTTGTGAATGAAGAGTTTCCATTAAAAGTTGGTAACCTTGATACAGTAAGATCGATTGTGGATGTAAGAGATTTGGTAAGAGGATTGGTATTATGTGAGAAAATTAAGAACTCAACTATCAATTTAGGATCGGATAAATTCTATTCTATACATGAAATTTTTAAAAAGATAGCAGGTGATATTCCTTATGAAGTAGTAAACTTTTTACTAAGACCTACTGATGAACCTATCATCTTGGGCAACATAAATAAGGCAAAGAGAGTCTTGGGTTGGGAACCAGAAATCTCTTTGACAAAAACAATTGCTGACACTCTTGATTATTGGAGAAATCTATGAAGGTTGTTATTTGGGGTTACCCCACAAATGCTCACACGCATTTTTATACGCACGAGGCATTATATAAAGCATTCAAACATTTAGAATATGAAACTTACTGGTTCCATGATGATGGTTACCCAGAAGATTTTGATTGGGATGATTGTGTATTCTGGACAGAAGGATGGGCAGATAAAAATATTCCACTAAACAAGAACAGCACATACTTTGTTCATTGTGTTCCAAGTCCTAAGAAGTATTTGGAAGCAGGTGTTAAGAAGTTTTATGATGTCAGAGTGAATGGTATATGGCAGAAGGATCATGTATATGATTTCACTTTAGATAAGTCTACAGTAAAGAAGGTTGGTCCTACTTGTTACTTGCAGGAGAAGACTGATGGTATGGTCAGGGTAAAGAATGATTACCATGACTATGAGATAGAAGACTATGATAAGTTTTATATTGCATGGGCAACTAGCACCTTCCCAGAAGACTTTGACTTTGAGGATATGAATTATCCTAGAGAGAATAAGATATTCTTTACTGGTAATCTATCGCCTGGTGGAGTGTGTGAAAACTATACTACATTCAAACCATTTATAGAAGAGTGTATCAAAAATAATATTCAGTTCTATCATAATAATCCTTGGGTCAATCCTTTAGATCAAGATGAAGTAATTGAATTAACGAAGAGATCTATATTGGGTGTTGATATTCGTGGACCAGAACACTTGCGTAATGGGTACATTCCATGTAGAATGTTTAAGAATATGAGTTGGGGTCATTTAGGAACCACCAATTCTGAGGAAGTATATAAGGAAGCAGAAGGACACTGCATCTATCAACCTGATACTGCTCAACTTTTCTATGATGCTATGGAAAAAAGAACTGACTATGATTTCATTAGAAAAGGTATGCTCTATGTCCAAGAGAACCATACATTTGTCAACCGAGTAAAAACTATTATGAGTCTGCTATGAGAAACGATGTAACTATTGTATCTGCTCTTTTTAATATAGAAAGGGATCGGATGGATGGAAGAGATTGGGAAGAGTATCTTAAGTGGTTTGATGTCACTCTTCAATTAAAATGTCCTATGGTTCTTTTCGTCACAGAAGATGTGAAGGAAATGGTAGAATCAAGAAGAAAGAATGTTCCTACTGAAATTATTGTACAGAGTGTTGATGATATTCCTTATTATCATTTGAAGGATGAGATACAAGAGATCTTAGATAGTGGTGATTACAAATCAAAGATGGCAGATCCTAATAGGATTGAATGTAAACATGCCATGTATTCTATTATTCAATATTCTAAGTTCCCTTGGGTAAAGAAAGCAATAGAATTAAACCCACATAATTCAACTCACTTCTTCTGGTTAGATGCAGGTGGTTCTAGATTCTTTGATGGATTTGATCTATCAGAACCTTATCCTAGTGACTCTGCTATGGAATCTTTAGAAGGAATGGGTGAAAGTTATTTGGTTCAGATGAATTGTGATTATTATGAAGATCTATATGGTGCAGATAAATTATCTTTAGATTACCTATGGGATAATAGATCATATGTATTGGGATCTATGTTTGGTGGACATAAGAAAGCACTTCCACAATTATGTGAGAGAGTAGAAGATATACTTACAGATGAGATGATAGCAAAAGGTAATGTGAATAATGAACAGATTGCTCTTGGGTATTTGATTAAGAAATATTCAGATGACTTTACAATCTATGAAAGAAGAAATGGTAAGCACTTAGATATCTTTACCGAGTTGGGTAAGCAATGAAGATATCCATAGTAGGACCAGGCATTATGCCCATCCCTCCAACTGGTTGGGGTGCGGTAGAGATATTGATATGGGATCAAAAGTTAGCACTAGAAGAACTAGGACATGAAGTTCAGATAGTTAATACTGCTAGTGGTATAGAAATTCTTAAAGAGATTAATTCTTTCAGACCTGATTTTGTTCATGTTCAGTATGATGACTTTGTAGAACTCTGTCCTTATATACAATATCCTAATGCTATTACTAGTCACTTTGGATACTTAGAACAACCTCGTAAATGGGATTACTATGGTCCTAGAGTTGCTCAGAAGTTTGCTAATATTAAACCAAATATATTCTGTCTTTCTCCTGGTATTAAGGATGTCTATGAGAAGGTGATGGATATACCTTCTAATCAACTCTTTGTAACTCCGAATGGTGTGAACGTAGATAAGTTTAAATTTAATAAACTTGAATTGGAATCTGATATATGTAAGAGTCTTTATCTTGCTAAGATTGATTACCGTAAGAGACAACATATGTTTCAGTCTATTGATAGTCTTTATTATGCTGGTAATAATGCTGACCCTAGATTTGATGTTAATAAAAATTATCTAGGTGAGTGGTCGAAAGAAACATTATATAATGACTTAACCAAATATGGTAATCTTGTGCTATTATCTGATGGTGAAGCACACCCTCTTGTATGTCTAGAAGCATTTGCTGCTGGTCTAGGTGTGGTTATTAGTCAGTGGGCTGCTGCTAATCTTGATGTTAGTAAAGATTTTATTACGGTTATACCAGAAGATAAAATTACTGACCTTGAGTTTGTAGATACTGAGATTGTTAAGAACAGATATTATTCTGTAAATAACAGACCAGAGATACGTGAGTATGCTGAGTCCTTTTCTTGGACTAAAGTTGTAGAGAAGTATTATGTTCCTGCTATGGAGAAGATTATTGCACAATGAAAAATTTAGTTAGTATTTTTGCTGGACATGATGCCAATATATCTTTCTATCATGCAGAGAAGGATGAGTATCATACTATTGAGATTGAAAGACTGGTAAAGCAGAGATATTTTCGTCTCCATGAAGATAATGATCATCTATATCAACGCACTGTTTTAGAAAAGTGTAGAGATATTGCATGGGAAGAATGGGGTATTGAAAATAACTATGAGGCAGTATTGATTTCTTCTGATGGTTATGTTCAGACAGAACTAAGAGGTATATTTAATACAGAAAAGGTTATAACAATTGCAAGTCATCATCAAACTCATGCAGCATCCGCATTACATCTTTCACCATTTGATAAAGCATTAATTATTTCTTATGATGGTGGTGGTGATGATGGACATTTTAATGTTTATATGGGAGATAAGGAAAAGGGGATACGTCTTTTAGAAAATATTCCTTCCGACTTTGGTGGTGGTTATCTTCTCTGTGGTGCAATGGTAAGAGAAGTATCGGAGAGCAGTAGGCATATGCTTGCTTTGTCTGGTAAGTTAATGGGTCTATGTGGGTATGGTAAAGTTATTCCTGAATATGTTAATGCATTTAAGGAATTCTTTTTTGATAGAAATTATAATAAACTTGCTAAAGTAACTGGACTTCCTCTTAAGAATGTAGATACTCCTTGGAAAGATCCATTACAGATGTATGTTTTTGAGGATAAGAAAGGATATGATATTGCTGCCAGTGCTCAAGCAGGGTTTGAGAAAGCTTTATTCAGTGTGCTTGATAAGTATGATCCAGACATACCTTTGATTATGACTGGTGGTTGTGCTCTTAATGTTCTTGTGAATGAGAAGGTTAAGTGTTTATACAATAGACCATTGTATGTTCCACCTAATCCTCATGATGGTAGTCTTTCTTTGGGTCATATATTCCTATATAAAAAACCTACTAAGCAAGTGGATATTACTTATAAGGGACTTCCATTAGTAGATCGTAACAAACTATCAGATTACATTGATGAATACGGTGCTACTAAGGTAAATAAAAAAAAGATAGCGGAGCTTATTAAAGATGGGAAAATTCTTGGGTTGGTCTATGGTGATTCCGAAGTTGGACCTCGTGCTTTGGGGAACCGTTCTATTGTATGCGATCCTAATATTGCTGACATGAAGGACATACTAAACTCTAAAGTAAAGTTTAGAGAATGGTATAGACCCTTTGCACCTTTCTGTAAGAAGGAAGAAGCACATCAATGGTTTGAGACTAGAGACTTTGATAACTTTGAGTATATGAGTTATGCTCCTACAGTGAAGGTTGACACATTACCATCTATTACACACGTAGATGGAACAGCACGATTACAGGTCGTTACAGAGGACTCTCACAGTCATTTCTATGAACTGTTAACAGAGTTTGGTAAGTTATCAGAAACGAATGTGCTATTAAATACATCATTTAATATCAGAGGATACCCGATATTGTCATCAATAGAGGATGCTTTATACGCACTAAATAATACGGAAATGGATTACGTGGTAATCGAAGATTATTTGTTTGGTAAATTGAAATGAATCCACAGTT
>JACLAC010025557.1_pt1 | contig 27150 bp, 20 predicted proteins | sample 8027881 | NCBI WGS metagenome assembly JACLAC01 (sample SAMN15725517, study PRJNA655200) | protist metagenome | isolation source: fluorescence activated cell sorting (FACS) single amplified genomes of... | place: Spain: Blaines Bay Microbial Observatory, Mediterranean Sea | collected 2016-01-19 | reverse complement strand
GATCTAATGACTAACCCGATGATACTTTTTCTCGTGAGTCATCTGTATTTAAATATATTTTATAGCCACCAAAAACCTCGCAGTCTTACCATCCTTAAGCCTTTTTAACTAATCGCCATCATGTCAGGCCTATCCTTCTTTTACCTCCAAAGTTCACATATTTTTCCTAATCTTTTTGACCTGTGAACATTAAGGTTTTTATTTATTCCGCAGGCACGATCAAGTCCTCACCCACCCCCTTGATGGTCTTGCCAATGTCCTCGGTGAAGCTTGTGGCCAAGTCTTGGGCCGCTTGTCGTTGCTCCGGCGTTGCCTTGGTGGCAAACCAATAAACAAACAACCCAAGTCCAAGAACGATGAGAATTTTGATGAGTTTGAACATGGGGCCTCCACTTTGATTTCAGCCCCTAATTACCACCCCATTTCAGACCACTAGGACCTATTTTTGGTCAATTGGAAATCCACTCAAAGACTGATTTATTGCTTATTTCCTAATCCCATGACCTAGGGTTTAGAAGTCCGTTGATCTATATAGCTGAGCTACGGGCGAATGACACCCTGCTTGTAAGGCAGATCTGGGAAGGTCTCATCAAAGATAATTTGGAGTAAGGTTTGTTCATATCCCATTTATAATAAAAGGGTTAGGTGTAGCATTTGTGTCGTTTTGCATCATCTCATTGCATGTCTAATTGGAGACTATTTTGCACATGTGAGTCTGAGCTAGGAGTCGATATGGAGTCGAGGAGTCCAGTGAAGTAGAGGGTAATGTGCTGTTCTTGAAGCAGAATTCACTTTTCACAACCCAAACCGCTTCAAACTCTTTTTAATCTGCTTTAATCCCATTGAAACTGGTTTAATCAGGTTAAGATGATGAGATGAAAGAGGAGACTTAATGGAAGACCGTTGGCTTTCTGTTGACGAAATGGCTGAATATCTTGGGGTTTCTCGGGATACGGTTTATGCTTGGGTGTCTGAAAAGGGCATGCCTGGTCATAAAGTTGGTCGTTTTTGGAAGTTCAAAAAGGACAAGGTGGATGAATGGGTTCGCTCAGGTGGCGCTGCATCTTCTTCAGAAGATTTGAGTGATAAGTCTGAGAAAGGGCAGGAAGGAACCAGCAACAAATAATATGAGTAAGAAAAAGACAACCCAAGACTCCTCAGGATCCAGTGAGATTTTCTCACTGAGTGATGGCCAAATCATTGACTACATCAGCAATAAAGCGATTAAGGATAACCCCAAAGAGCAGGTGAGACAAAGGGTCGCGCGAGCTCTTTTTCATGAGGATGGTATCGCTGTCAGCGATATGGAAGCCGATTTCAAGGTCAAAGTAGAAGGAAAGAATAAGAAACTTGATATTGCTATTTTTGAGACAGGGGAAGAGCACACTCAAGAGCATCTTCGACGTGCAGTGGTCTGCCAAAAGGAGCCCAAGGCTGGTAGCAAATCTTCATACAAGTTGAGAACAGCGGAGGAGGCCAAGAAAGAATTTGAACTTCTGAAGGCCGTGATGGGTGATGAGGCCTCTCCGAAATGTGATTATGGAATGTGGACCAACGGTTTGGAGGTCTTTTACTTTCGACGTAAAGTTGAGATGTTTGATATGAGGTTCATTCCCATGGGCCAATGGCCCATGGCGGATGAGACTCTGGGAACGCGGGATGTCGCTTCAAATGCCAGAATGCGACGAGCGGATAAAGACATGCTCAAATTTGCCTTTCGTCGCTGTCACAACTTTATACATGGCAACGAGGGCATGTCTAAAGATGCCGCTTTCTGGCAATTCCTCTACCTCATCTTTTGTAAGATGTTTGATGAGAGAAAGAGAAGTCAGGACCGTCGTTTTTGGGCAGGAGCCCAGGAGGAAAACCAGAAAGAAAGCGAGTGGCATGCAGAAATACGCAAGAGGATTGATTCCCTGTTTTTGGACGTGAAGAAGAAATATAAATCTGTTTTTAAGGGGAACGAAGAAATTTCCTTGTCCGATAGGGCTTTGGCGTTCATGGTCAACGAGTTATCAAAATACGATCTCAGTCGAACGGAGGTGGATGCCAAAGGGGTGGCCTATCAGGAAATTGTCGGTAATAACCTGAGGGGAGATCGAGGCCAGTATTTTACCCCCCGTTGTGCCATTAAATTGGTGGTGGATATTCTAGCTCCTCAACCTCACGAGAGAGTCTTGGACCCAAGTTGTGGGACGGGTGGCTTTTTGGTGGAGACCGTTTCTAACATATTAAAACTCGAGCGAAAGCTAACCGACAGCGACGGGGAAGGTTCCACTGATTTCAAAACAGCCAATGAAGCTGTTCGAGCTTTTGTGGATGCCAATCTGTTTGGTTCCGATTTCGACCCTGCATTGGTGAGAGCGACCACCATGAATCTGATGATGGCGGCGGGGTCTAAGGGCAACGTGTTTCACCTAGATTCATTAGCCTTCCCCAAGGGCCATTTAGATGGAGTTGCTCCAGCTAACAAGTCCATTGCCCAGGGGGGGATTCCATTAGGGAGCATGGATTTGGTGATGACCAACCCTCCATTTGGGGCAGACATTCCCATCACCGATCCAGGTATTTTGGGAGCGTATGATTTAGCGGCCAAGTGGAGTAAAAACAAAGAGGATGGAACCATCACTCGCACCGAAGGCATGCAAACGGCTGTCGCACCTGAGGTTTTGTTCATTCAACGGGCGATCGATTGGCTCAAACCCGGTGGCCGCTTGGGTATTGTGCTCCCCGATGGGATTTTGGGCAACCCCGGCGATGAGTACATTCGCAAGTGGATCCTGCGCCGTTGCTGGGTGTTGGCATCGGTCGATTTACCGGTGGAAACCTTCATTGTTGAAGCCAATGTCAACATTCTCACGAGTTTGCTTTTCCTCAAAAAGAAAACAGAAGAAGAGATTCGAGCAGAAGATCTCGGCCAACAAACCGACTATCCCGTTTTTATGGCGGTAGCTGAAAAGGTTGGCTTTGATCGACGTGGCAACACTTTGTATGAAAGAACTCCAGAGGGGGAAGATCGCTTAGAGGATCAAGTGGAGGTGGAGTCGATCCGCGTTGGTGATCGCCTAGAGAAAAGAACCCTTCACCGCAAAGTTAAAATCGTTGACAACGACCTTCCGAAAATCGCCAAAGCTTACCATGAATTTCGGGCAAAGAATCCTGAGCCTGGCATGAAGCGGGAGTCATGAAACCATGATCACTCGAATCGAATCCACTCGATACCGCTGTTTAGATAAACTTGATCTCGATTTGCCCGAATACGCCGTTTTGGTCGGCGCCAATGGAGCAGGGAAGACCACTTTTCTGGATATTCCTGGTCTATTTTCTGACCTGCTCCTGAGCAGGAACATTGGCCACGCCTTCACTCAAGAGCGAGAGTACGGCTTGCCCCCCAGAACCAGTGCTTTGAAAGAGCTCGTTTTTGCTGGTCGTGGCGATGACTTCATCTTAGCTGTCGAGGCTCGGCTGCCGGATAGCATTGTTAGTCAACTCTTGCCCAGCCAGACATCAACAGTCCAAAATGATGAGGCTAAATGGTTCCGCTACATTCGTTACGAGATACGCCTTAGTATTTTTAACGAACAAGAGCTCCAGGTCAGCAACGAATACTGTTTTTTATTTTCAGATAACAGTTTGCCCAAAAGAGATACCTCACGCTTACATGGCGAATTTGATCAAGTTTCCTCCAGAAAACGTTGGCGTTTTTTGATCGACCGCGAAGGAGGGGGAGAGATCTCGTTGAGACCGGATATGCAGAGAGCTGGAAAATCCAAAAACACCCATGCAGATGCCTCCACCTTAGCTTTGCCCCGAGTTCAGTTTGAGTCTGCTAACGATTACCCCGCTAGTCGCTGGTTGTTTGATCATCTAGTGGCAGGAGCCATTTTTTACGAACCCAACATTGAAAAACTCCAAGTGGCAAGCCCACCTGCCTTAGGTGAGAAATTGTTGCCCGATGCCTCCAACTTGCCACATTTGGCCAAAGCTCTTCGCGACAACGAAGATACTCGAGAACGTTTTGATGACTGGGTGGAGCACGTTCAAACGGCACTTCCACAAGTGAGAGAGATCGATGTTGCCATCCAAGAACACGACAAAGCAGCATTTTTTGTGATCACTTATCAGGGCGGTCATAAAGTCAGTTCCTTCGGATTGTCGGAGGGAACCCTCAGAATTTTAGCTTTAACTTTGATTCCTTATCTCAAGCAGGCTCCGGCCCTCATCATCACCGAAGAACCAGAAAACGGGATTCATCCCAGAGCCATCGAGTCGGTGCTGCAGTCTTTGGGTTCAGCTTACGACAGCCAAGTGCTGATCAGCTCTCACTCTCCGGTTGCACTTGCCCACAGTGAGCTCGATCATCTCTTGTGTGCCCGAGTGGCCTCGACTGGGGCTGCCAGTATTGTATCAGGGAATGCTCACCCCCGCCTCAAGGAGTGGCAGGGATCCATCGATCTGGGGGCACTCTTTGCCACGGGAGTGTTGGGATGAGAGATTGCGTTTTTCTGGTCGCCGACACCAATATGGAAGCTGCATTTCAGGGCTTCTTGGCTCGCGATGAGTTTTGGAAGAAGCTGGGCTGTGGTCGATTTAGTTTTGACCCTAGCGAGGACCTGTTTGTCGCAGCAGGGGATAACGATCCTGGTTTGTACACGCGTGGTCATGAGTTGCTGCGGCCTTACCTCAATACGCATCGCCATGGAGTGATTGTTTTGGATGCCGAGTGGGATGCTTCTCCTGGGGCAGAAGGTATTGAACAACATATGCTGAGTCATCTGCATGCTGCGGGCTGGGATGAAGGTAGAGTGGCTGTGATTGTGATCGACCCCGAATTGGAGAACTGGTTTTGGCAACGGGACAATCCTCATGTGGCGAATGCCTTGGGGTTTGAGAGTGCAGAGAAAATGCACGATCATCCTGAGCTGATGGCACATTGGGAGGATAGTTCGAGCAAGCCGGTGAAGCCGAAAGAATGCTTGGAGGCGGTTTTAGAGGCCAAGCGTAAGCCGAGATCGTCTTCGCTGTATCGGAAGGTGACGAAGGTTGTTGGTGTGGGCGGTTGTGAGGATCCTGCGTTTCAGCAGTTGAAGACGGTGTTGCAAGGGTGGTTTCCGATAGGAGGTCGGAGATGAATCCTAAAATACATATAACACCATATTCTTGGATTACACAAACTGGACATCGTTTAGATTGTGGTCCTTATGGTGGCTCAGCAGTTAAAGCTCGCATGACACTGTTGAAGTTAGGGGAGCAGTCGAAAAACCTAGAGGATGTTCTGACTAATGGAAAGCCAGACATTGTGAAGGGGCCTATGTTTACGAGAGCTTACGTTAACGATGAAGAAATTGGCTACCGTTTTCTTGGAACGAGCTCAATGCTACGTGCTGACTTGAAAAGTGTTCCTTTATTTAGTAGGAAGGCTATTGATCAGTCTGATATTAGCACTTTAAAAGTACAACCATATTCGACATTAATCACTAGATCTGGGACTATTGGACGAATGACATATTGTCGTCCAGATATGATAGATTGTGTAACTAGCGAACATGTTTTGCACATAAGAAACCCTAAGGCTCCTGTTAAGGCTGGATACCTCCATGCCTTCTTCACGTCATCATATGGGTTGCCTCAAGTAACGTCAGGGACTTATGGTGCTATTATTAGACATATAGAACCAGAGCATCTGCTTGAACTTAAAGTGCCGATTTTGAAATCACGGGTAATAAACCGCACCAGTGATTTGATGGATGAATCTGCTAATTTACTAGCTAATTATCAGGCAAAAATAAATGAATCCACTGAGTTATTCTTTAAATCAGTTGGGCTTTCAGATATTAGCAAAGGGGATTGGCATAGCTCTGGTCCAGATCTTGGGTTCTCCGCTTCAATTGTAGATAGCAAATCATTGAGAGCTCTAAACTTCAACCCAAGGCTTTCAGATATTTGTGATAATATTAGAAAGAAAAGGTGCAAGACCTTACGAGAAGTCTGCTTGCCAGGCACAGTCTCTAGAGGTCAACGTTTCTTACGAGTGGATGCTGATCCCGAATTCGCCTACCAAATGATTGGGCAAAAACAAATATTTTTCTTACATCCAGAAGGACGTTGGATCGCTAAGTCAGCAATCAAAGACGGTATTGTCGAAGATGGAACTATTCTTGTTGCAGCAAGAGGTACATTAGGAGAATCTGAATTATATTGCCGAGGTGAATTCATAACTGGAAATGACCTTGATAGGGCATATTCAGAGGACTTTTTAAGGCTCATTGCAAACGAAGAGGTGATGCCTAGAGGCTGCCTTTTTGCTTTCATGCGGTCTGAAACAGCTTTCAGAATGCTAAGGTCGATTTCTACAGGAACGAAACTCCAGGATCATCACCCAGAATTATTGAACGACTTGCCCATTCCCATGCCACCAAAAGAGGCATGTAAGGAGATCGATAAGATGGTTCGTACTGCTTATGTGATGAAACAAAAAGCTATTGCGAATGAGCTCGAAGCTGTCCGCGTTGTTGAAGCCGCTATAGACAAGGCTGCCAATGGCTAAGGTCATCAAAATCGGCGAACCCGTCAACGAAGCCGAGCGCGCAGCCATCCGTCACTTGCGCGACAAACTTCCCGACACCTTCACCATCGTCCACAACTTCGAAATCGCACGTCACGACGAAACCTTCGAAGTCGACATAGCCGTCATAGGACCTCACGCCGTTTACCTCGTCGATGTCAAAGGCACCCACGGCCTCATCGACGTTTCCGGTCCCAAGTGGTACCCCGAAGGCCGCCGCCCTTTCACATCACCACTCCTCAAACTCCGAGGGCATTCCCGCACCCTAAAGGGGATGATCACCGATGCTCACCCTGGACGCCCTGAGCTCGGAAACGGGTATGCTCTGCGAAAAAAATAAAACAGGATACCAAAAACTTCAACAGAAGGGTTTGATCCTGGCTCAGAACGAACGCTGGCGGCGTGGATCAGGCATGCAAGTCGAACGAGAAAGTCCTTCGGGGCGAGTAAAGTGGCAAAAGGGGTAGTAATGAATAGGTGACGTACCCTCCAGTTCAGAACAACCGTTGGAAACGACGGCTAATGCTGAATGCGATGTTTACAGGAAAGCAAGGGACCTTCGGGCCTTGTGCTGGAGGAGCGGCCTATTTATCATTAGGTAGTTGGAGAGGTAAGAGCTCACCAAGCCAGAGATGATTAGGGGACCTTAGCGGGTGACCCCCACCACCGGAACTGAGACACTGTCCGGACACCTACGGGTGGCTGCAGTCGAGAATCTTCCGCAATGGACGAAAGTCTGACGGAGCGACGCCGCGTGAGGGATGAAGGCCCTAGGGTTGTAAACCTCTGCCAAATGTTAAGAATAAAGGTGTGTTAATAGCACATCCGATGACGAAAGCATTAGAGGAAGTCACGGCTAAATACGTGCCAGCAGCCGCGGTAATACGTATGTGGCGAGCGTTGTTCGGAATCACTGGGCATAAAGAGTTCGTAGGCGGATGCATCAGTTGGGTGTGAAATCCCGAGGCTTACCCTCGGAACTGCACTCAATACTGTGTATCTGGAGTCCTTCAGGGGAAAGTGGAATTCCATGTGTAGCGGTGAAATGCGTAGATATATGGGAGAACGCCAATGGCGAAGGCAGCTTTCTGGGAAGTGACTGACGCTGAGGAACGAAAGTTAGGGTATCGAACGGGATTAGATACCCCGGTAGTCCTAACCGTAAACGGTGTGCACTGGATGTCGGTCCATTCTGATGGATCGGTGTCGTAGCTAATGCGTTAAGTGCACCGCCTGGGTAGTACGATCGCAAGGTTGAAACTCAAAGGAATTGACGGGGGCTCACACAAGCGGTGGAGCATGTTGCTTAATTCGAAGCAACGCGAAGAACCTTACCTGGGCTTGAACTGTATGGATTATCTCTGTGAAAGCAGAGTACGCTTTTTAGTGGAACATACAGAGGTGTTGCATGGCTGTCGTCAGCTCGTGCCGTGAGGTGTTAGGTTAAGTCCTTTAACGAGCGAAACCCTTGTCGTTATTTACCAGCGGGTTATGCCGGGCACTATAACGAGACCGCCGGTGTTAAACCGGAGGAAGGTGGGGACGACGTCAAGTCATCATGGCCCTTATGTCCAGGGCTGCAAACGTGCTACAATGGTCATTACAGAATGTCGCAATGCCGCGAGGCGGAGCCAATCACCAAAGATGGCCTCAGTTCGGATTGTAGGCTGCAACTCGCCTGCATGAAGCTGGAATCGCTAGTAATCGGGGGTCAGCTATACCCCGGTGAATATGTTCCTGAGCCTTGTACACACCGCCCGTCAAGCCACGAAAGTCGGGGGCGCCCTAAGCCGATGTTGCTAACCCTCACGGGAAGCAGTCGTCCACGGTGAAACCGATGATTGGGACTAAGTCGTAACAAGGTAGCCGTATCGGAAGGTGCGGCTGGATCACCTCCTTTCAGATGAATATCTGAAAGCCTGTTGGTTCAGACCAACAATAATCAGACTCACTCGTAGCTTGCTGTCATCTTTTATCGAAGATTGCGATCTTCAATGCACATCACTGTGTTTGAACATCAAAAATCCTCGTGCTCTTTAACATTTTATCAAACAACAAACAGACCAGTAGGTCGCGACGCAAGTCGTGACTGAAAAGAACAAGGGTATCTGTAACAAGATACCCATTGCATCTAAAAACTTACCTGATGTAAAACTTTCGGAGCCACAAGAAATATTGTGGCTAAGTTACTAAGGGTGTATGGTGGATGTTCTGGCGTCAGTGGCTGAAGAAAGACGTGGTAGACTGCGATAAGCTTCGAGGAGGTGTCAACGACCTTTGATCCGTAGATTTCTGAATGGGGTAACCTGGCAGGTTAAGACCTGTCACTTGTAACTGAATTCATAGGTTACAGGAAGGCACGTAGGGAAGTGAAACATCTCAGTACCTACAGGAATATAAAGTAAAAACGATTCCCTCAGTAGCGGCGAGCGAAGCGGGAATAGCCCAAACCGGTGAAGCGTGATAGATGATGATCGTTTCTTCACTGGGGTCGTGGGAAGATCATTCAAGGAGTCATCAATCCTTGGGGTGATCGCATATGTTTAGGGGAACGCTTTGGAAAGAGCGACCAAAGGAGGTGAAAGTCCTGTACCCGAAAAGCATGTGCGACCCTTTGTTCTCTCCCAAGTAGTACCGGACACGTGAAACCCGGTATGAATTCGCGAGGACCACCTCGCAAGGCTAAATACTTACTGACGACCGGTAGCGAACCAGTAGCGTGAGCGGACAATGAAAAGTACCCGGAGTACGGGAGTGAAAGAGTACCTGAAACCATACACTTACAAGCGGTCGGAGAACTATGGCCTTCGGGCAATGTTTGACGGCGTGCCTTTTGCATAATGAGTCTGCGAGTTACTGTATGTGGCCAGGCTAAGAACTTCCAGTTCGGAGCCGAAGGGAAACCGAGTGTTAATAGCGCGTCTAGTCGCATGCAGTAGACCCGAAGCTGGAGTGATCTATCCGTGTGCAGGTTGAAGCGAGCGTAAGACCTCGTGGAGGACCGAACCCACTAAGGCTGAAAACTTAGGGGATGACGTGCGGATTGGAGTAAAAGGCTAATCAAACCCAGTGATATCTGGTTCTCTCCGAAATATATTTAGGTATAGCCTCGCGTTATTAGTTATGGGGGGTAGAGCACTGAATGGATGATGGGGCCTACCGGCTTACTGACTTCAATCAAACTCCGAATACCCATGACCGTATCGCGGGAGTCAGACCTTGGGGGATAAGCTCCATGGTCGAAAGGGAAACAGCCCAGACCATCAGTTAAGGTCCCAAAGCTGTTGCTAAGTGCATAAGGATCTGGAGTTGCTAAGACAGTGAGGATGTTGGCTTAGAAGCAGCCACCATTTAAAAAGTGCGTAATAGCTTACTCATCGAGCAACTTTGGGCCGAAAATTAACGGGACTAAGCAACACACCGAAACTATGGGTGTATATGAATTTATACGCGGTAGGAGAGCGTTCTACGTTAGATTGAAGGTGTACCGAAAGGAACATTGGACGATGTAGAAGTGCTTATGCAGACATGAGTAGCGATAAGGGGAGCGAGAATCTCCCCCACCGAAAGCCTAAGGTTTCCTGGGGAAGGCAAATCCGCCCAGGGTGAGTCGGGACCTAAGGCGAGGCCGAAGGGCGTAGTCGAAGGACAACAGGTTAATATTCCTGTACCACTTGGTATGCGTTATACCAAAGGAGGGACGCAGGAGGATAGGTGATCCGAGTGATAGTTATCTCGGTACAAGCGTGTAGGGTGTCCACTAGGTAAATCCGGGGGACGTGACCTGAGACGTGATGTGGAGCGCAAGCGAACTCATTGATTCCATGCTGCCAAGAAAATCTTCTAGGAAGTGTAACAAGTGCCCGTACTAAAACTGACACAGGTAGGCAGGTCGAATAGACCAAGGTGCTCGAGAAAACTCTCGTTAAGGAACTCGGCAAATTGGCCCCGTAACTTCGGGATAAGGGGTGCCCCTCTGGTGAAGAACCTACGTTCTAAGCTATGGGGGGTCACAGTAAATAGGTGGTAGCGACTGTTTAGCAAAAACACAGCACTATGCGAAGTCGCAAGACGCAGTATATAGTGTGACGCCTGCCCAATGCTGGAAGGTCAAGGGGAACGGTTAGCGCAAGCGAAGCTGTGAACTCAAGCCCCAGTGAATGGCGGCCGTAACTATGACGGTCCTAAGGTAGCGAAATTCCTTGTCGGGTAAGTTCCGACCTGCATGAATGGCGTAACGACTTCCACACTGTCTCAACGAGAGGCTCGGCGAAATTGTAGTAGTGGTGAAGATGCCACTTTCCCGCACCTAGACGGAAAGACCCCGTGAACCTTTACTGTAACCTGGCATTGGTTGTTCGTATCAGTTGTGTAGCATAGGTGGGAGACTTTGACCTCTGGACGCCAGTCCTGAGTGAGTCATCAGTGAAATACCACTCTGCTGTTATGAGCATCCTAACCGTGATCCCTTGAATCAGGGCGCGGAACATTGTCAGGCGGGCAGTTTAACTGGGGCGGTTTCCTCCAAAAGAGTAACGGAGGAGTGCAAAGGTTACCTCAAGGCGGTTGGCTATCGCCTGTCGAGTGCAAAAGCATAAGGTAGCTTGACTGCGAGACACATAGGTCGAGCAGGGACGAAAGTCGGCTTTAGTGATCCGGTGATTTCCGAGTGGAAGGGTCATCGCTCAACAGATAAAAGGTACTCCGGGGATAACAGGCTTATCTTCCCCAAGCGTCCATAGCGACGGGAAGGTTTGGCACCTCGATGTCGGCTCATCGCATCCTGGGGCTGTAGTCGGTCCCAAGGGTTGGGCTGTTCGCCCATTAAAGCGGTACGCGAGCTGGGTTCAGACCGTCGTGAGACAGGTTGGTCCCTATCTGGTGTGGGTGTAGGAAATTTGAGGAGATATGGTCCTAGTACGAGAGGATTGGACTGTACCAGCCGCTGGTGTTTCTGTTGTCCTGCTAAGGGCAGTGCAGAGTAGCTAAGCTGGGATTGGATAAACGCTGAAAGCATCTAAGCGTGAAGCCGACTCCAAAACTAGATTTCCCCATGAGGCTCCTGGAAGACCACCAGGTTGATAGGCCGGATGTGTAAGGACAGCGATGTCTTCAGCTAACCGGTACTAATAGGCCCATCGACTTAGCCACAATATTTCTTTTGGCTCTTGAAAGACTTTACATGTGTAAGTTTTGAAATGCAAAGTTGTTGCTGTTTGTTTGAGATTCAGTTCTCGGTTTAGACCCTGATGGGTTTGAACGTTTGATAAAATATCATCTTGCTTGGTGATCATAGCGAGGAGGTCACACCTGTTCCCATTCCGAACACAGTCGTTAAGCTCCTCTGCGCCGATGGTACTGCATACGGGAGAGTAGGTCGTTGCCAAGCTTTTTATACTAAAAGGGTCGTCGTTCTTTGAACGGTGGCCCTTTTTTTATGGGTTTCTTTGATTGTGATGTTGCTCAGCTTGCTATTCGACTGCAAGTATGATTGAAGAAGTCTGGAAAGACTTTATACATTCAGATGTGGCTATCACGAATAGGTATTATGTTCATGAACAATTGGAATAACGAGAGAGCTTTGGATGAACAATTAGGTCATTTAGAACCCCTAGTCTTCCGATTTCTTGAAAATTGACGAGATTTAAAATCATCAATCAAATCGAGAGACGCTTTCCACTCCGACATAAAAAAATTGTGCAGTGCTGCAAACTCAGAAGAATAAATGACCAACGGATCACCAGGTGAAACCGTTCCTCTGGCTATGGTGTAATCACCCATCAATGTCATATAAAGTTTTCTTTTTTCTGGGTTGATGGTCAGAGGCGGCATGCCAAATTCTAGTAAAGGGATATTGGCAAGGAGTCTAGCTAGTCTGCCGTTACCATCGGCATAAGGGTGAATTGAGGTGAAACCGAGATGAATTTCTGCGTAGGCCTTAACAAGTTCTGCATGTGAAGAATGATCGTGAAGAAAAGACATGATCTCCTTCAAATCGTGCAGCCAATCTTTCATGAGATCAGGAACATCAAACGGTTGCGCATATTCATGCCAACGCGACTTTCCATTTGATGGCATGGCTTGAGTACCATTGACCTCCACTTTAAAACGCCCAACAGGATTATAAATATCGATAACAATGCCGGTCTGAATAACTCTGTGAAGATCATGTAGTCGTCCAATTGATAAAAGCTCAGATCTTTTTGCCCAAAACTCCAAAAGCTGTATTGCCTGTGCATGACCATGGACTTCTTGATGTTCTAGCAATGACTTACCAGAAATGGTGAGACCTTGAGATAAAATCAACTGGGTATCACCTTCGGAGAGCGTGTTTCCTTCCAGTCCAGTTGAGCCATGAGTCCAATTGACGATCAAGCTATCAAGACATGCTTTTTGTAGATCAGGGTCTAACCCTTTTAAAAAGGTCCAAGCTGTAGATGTGGATCGATCTGAGGTTGTTTTAGTTGCTTTTGCAATGGCCTCAATGACCATGCCTTCTGGCACTTTTAATGCAGTTGCGATCTTCTTGAGAGTTGACTTATGCGGATTTCTCCCTCTTTCGATGCGACTGATGGTTTCTTGTCTAACTCCGGCAATTGAAGCCAAGTCCTTTTGACTGTAACCAAGTCGGTTTCGTAAATCGCTAAATGATGGCATAAGATGATTTTAAAAAATAATTTAAGAGGTCAATTTTATGACTATTTAAAAAAGCATATAATGTCGTTTTTAAGAAATGTGTAATGAACCAAGATGAGGGATTGGGGATAAAGCTGTGTCTAATGTCTTAGCGCAGAGCGTAAAAGATGGTATGTGTAAGGCGTTTTCTGTAAATTCTCTTTGTTCTTAACCTGGAGTTGAGCAAAAAAGCTAGGTCCAGAGTCCAAAGCGCTAACCAAAGGAGATCTTATGACCCAGCGCATCTTCCTATAAATCTTATCCCTTCGCTCATAGAAAACCCATAGCCTTCGGCATTGGAGATCCGAAGGCGGGGCAATATAGGCTATTTTCTTTGCCTGTTTTAGCCTCATATTTGCTCTAAAACTTCGAGCGCCCATAGTCAAAAAAATGCTGATGGAAGTTTCAAGTTCGCCATTTCCAATGCTGCCAAAGACACTACGCATTTGGAGCTAGCAAAAGTGTCAACTATGCGATGGCCAATAAAACAGTGTTTTGACGATGGTAAAGGTTACCTAGGAATGAGCCTGTATGAGCACAGATCATGGGTTGCCTGGAGCCAAAACATGACAATGGTGACTCTTGGCTTGCATTTGTTGCTGAGGATGAGACTGAAGTTCCCAAAAAAAACTCCTGACATAACTCTACCTCAAGTCTTGCTTTTGCTGGGCATAGCATTGCCGAATATTACTCCTGTAAAATAAGAATCCGTCTGTTCCCGAACTCGTCAAAATCAACGCTCCATACTTATCGGAAAATCAGCCCTAATCCCTTTAAAATACGCTCACCACAGTCTATGATTCAACCATTTTTAATCATAGATAGCATCAATTGAAAACATAGATAAAATCAATTTTAACTATGATATAATTTCAGTATCCTGTCAACATCTCAAAACCAATGGAGGAGCAAAGAGATGACGATGATAGGTAAAAAAGTTGAAGATTTCAAAGTTCAAGCTTACCAAAGTGGTGAGTTTAAGGAGGTGAGTCTGGAAAGCATCAAAGGAGGATGGAGTGTCTTCTTTTTTTACCCGGCGGATTTCACCTTTGTCTGCCCGACAGAACTGGGAGATATGGCTGACCTTTACGAAGAATTTAAACAGATAAGCGTTGAAGTTTACTCCGTATCCACAGACACACATTTTGTCCATAAGGCATGGTCCGACGCATCAGATACCATCGCTAAAATAACCTACCCCATGCTAGGTGATCCAACGGGTGCGCTCACACGTCAGTTTGGTGTGATGATTGAAGAAGAGGGGTTGGCCCTACGCGGCACCTTTGTTGTCAATCCAGAACTAGAGGTCGTTGTCGAGGAAGTTCACTCCCTTGGTATCGGTCGCAATGCTAGCGAGCTGCTACGAAAAGTTCAAGCTGCTCAGTATGTCGATGGACACGACGGAGAAGTGTGCCCAGCCAAATGGACCCCCGGTGAAGAAAGCATGTCACCCAGTTTGGACTTGGTCGGTAAAATTTAACGAAGTTCCCTTGGGGTTTGAATCTGTACAAACTCCAAGGGACATCATTTGGAGAGAACATGATGAAACTTGAAGTCGCCATCAAAAAGCAAATACAACAAGCTTGGGGAAAGCTAGAAAAACCGATTCATATCACTCTCGAGAGGGCACTCAGCAATGAAAAAGACCTAGAGAAGCATCGAGACTTTTTAGGTGATATTCTCGAACTCAGTCCCAAAATCAGTTATGAAGAAATCCAATCACAGCGAGATCACTCGAGGATTTCACTGAGTATAAAAGGTGAGTCATCCAAAATTCACTTTGAAGGTTTACCCCTAGGTCACGAGCTCACATCCTTTGTTCTCGCTCCGTTGATGCTTGGGGGAGGGGCCCGAATGCCAGATAAAACCACAGTCAAGCGTATCCTCCAGCTTCAAGGAGCCCTTCACATCAAAACCACGGTCTCTTTGAGCTGTGAAAATTGCCCCGGAGTGGTTCAGGCTCTCAACACCATTGCCGCCATACATCCGAACATCGAACACAGCACCATTGATGGAGGAGTTTTCCCCGAGCGCACCAAGGCCCAAGGTGTTTTATCGGTTCCCACTGTCCATATCGACAAAGAGGTGTTCTCTACCGGGCGCCAAGATCTGAGTTCACTGCTCGAGAAATTAGAAACCAAAATGGGTGCTCAGACTGAGAGGTCTATGGATGAAGTGATGGAATACGATGTTGTCGTCGTGGGCGGTGGCCCAGCAGGCAGTTCGGCGGCCATTTATACGGCGCGGAAAGGGCTGAAAACGGTCATCGTCTCTGAGAACATCGGTGGCCAATTGATGGAAACCAAAGGTATCGAAAACCAAATCTCCACCCCTTATATCGAAGGACCAGAACTCGCTGAAAAAATCAGACAACACGTTGGGGAGTACCCCATCGACATGCTTGAAAATCAAAAAGTGGACCGAGTGAACGAAGTCGACAATCAAATGGAGTTGCAACTCAAGGGCAACATCAAATTAAAATCCCAAAGTATCATCGCCGCTACGGGAGCTCGCTGGCGAGAACTTGGAATACCCGGTGAAAAGGAGTACCTCGGGAGGGGAGTTGCTTTCTGTCCCCATTGCGATGGTCCCTTTTATAAAGACAAAGAAATTGTCGTCGTTGGCGGTGGCAACTCGGGTGTAGAGGCCGCGCTGGACTTGGCCGAGATATGTTCTAAGGTGACGATCCTCGAAGTCGGAGAACAACTTCGAGCAGATCAAGTTCTATCAACCAAGGTGGAGCGGGCAGCCAATATCCATACGATCACCCTTGCTAAAAGCACTCGAATTCTAGGTGATGGAGAAAAGGTGACTGCCTTAGAGTATCTAGATCAGTCCACAGGTCTTTCCCAGCAATTAAAAATTGATGGGGTGTTCATTCAAATCGGCTTGGTGCCCAACTCCAAGTGGATAGAGCATCTGGTGGATCTGACTCCGCACGGTGAGATCGTCGTCAATGAAAGGGGGCACAGCTCAAACCCCAAGGTGTTTGCAGCGGGAGATGTCACAACGGTACCCTATAAACAGATCGTCATCGCCATGGGTGAAGGAGCCAAGGCGCGGCTCGCGGCATTTGAGGCAAAACTGAAAAATGCCTCATGAGAAATGACGGTGAAAAACGAGGTCGAGTGTTGTCTACTCACTTAGGCCGAACACCTAGAATAAAAGATCTCAACCAAACGAGCATCACCTCATATGAACATCAGAGACTTAGAGTACCTGGTTGAACTGCACCGACATGCTCACTTTGGCAAGGCAGCCGAAGCTTGTTTTGTTTCTCAACCCACCCTCAGTTCCCAATTCAAAAAGCTGGAGAAGGAAATAGGTGTGCCCATTATCGATCGCTCAGCTAAAGGAGTGGTTTTTAGCGAAGCTGGGCTGATGATCTTAGCCAAGGCCCGTAACATACTGAGAGATAGTCAAGACATTCGCGAAATAGGCAAACATTATAAAGACCCCGAGGCAGGCACCGTTAAGGTCGGGGTCATTCCTACTATCGGTCCTTATCTCTTGCCCCTCATCCTCAACGATCTCAGACAGATATTCCCTAAGCTACGCTTTCAACTCAAGGACCTGAAAACCCATCAAGTCGCCGCTCAATTGAGCGAGGGTGAACTCGATTTGGGGATTCTGGCACTGCCTCTAAACATCGATGAGTTTGAAGAGCAAGTCCTCTACCAAGAGAGTTTTTTGTTGGCCGTGCCCCATGGACACCTGAAGGCTAAGGAAAAAAATGTCGATTCGCGATGGCTATCCCTAGAGCGGCTTCTTCTTCTCGAGGATGGTCACTGCTTTGGCCAGCAAGCTTTGCAACTGTGCTCCATGTACGGTGCAAAAACGGCTGATCCCTTCCGAGGTAGCAGTCTAGAAACCTTAAGGGCCATGGTCAGCTTAGGTGAAGGTGTCACGCCCGTGCCCCAACTGGCAGCAAAACAGTGGCAGAAGCAAGGCGACGATTTAGGATTCATCCCTTTTAGCAAACCCGTACCCCAAAGGCAAGTGGGACTCCTTTGGAGAAAGACTCATTTACGCCAAGAGTTATATCAGAGTTTAGGTCGGACCATCACTAAAGTCATGAAAAGCCACTGTCCTAAAACGAGGCAGAAGAGTGAAGCTCTGCCCATCTATTGATCGCCATAACTGAATGCAGATCCTCAAATGGATAACCTGTCCATTCTTGGTGAATGACGGCGACTATTGTTTCAAGTGCACCTAGCGATGTTCTGGCTGAGCGGGTAGCAACAGCTGGGGTTGATGTGTGATCATACTGGGCGTACCGTTGGTTAGGGGTGCCGTTGCTGTGTCGGGTGTTGGTGCTTGAGTCTGTCCTTGGATGATAGCTACAATATGATGCAACTGCTGGGCAAGATCTTCGAGTTGAACGCAGTCATCCGAGGATAAGCCGGCGCGATTGGCATTTTCTCGAGTCGAGTGGTCGAGGGTATTGATGGATTCGGCGACGGTGCCGATGGCCGTGGTTTGTTGCTCTGATGCACACGAAAGTTCGGCGATGAGGCTAGCGACTTTCTTGATCTGGTCAGAATTAGTCACGAAGCGTGACACCATGTCCTCAGCGACTTTGGTCTTGACTGTTTCTTGTGTGGCGGCAGTGACGTTGACGGCATTTTCAGCACGTTCTTGGGCAAGGCTGATGAGTTCGGCGGCGGTTTTGGCTTCGTTTGCGCTGCGCTGCGCTAGGTTGCGGACTTCATCGGCCACCACGGCAAATCCCTTGCCTGCCGCTCCAGCACGGGCAGCCTCAACGGCGGCGTTCAGTGCAAGTAAGTTGGTCTGAAAAGCGATGCTATCAATGGCATCGGCCACTTTAGAAGCTTGGTCCGTGGTGGTTTTGATGCTTTGCACAGATTATCCCAGCGTGTCGAGGGAGGTGTTGATTTGCGTAGCGATCTCCTGACTGCGTTTGGTCCCCTCTTGGGCACCAATATTGGTGTCAGAAATCAGTTCGTTTGCTTCTTTACTGTGGTTCAGGACTTCTCTTGTGTTCGCTGAGATTTTGGTGAGCGCAGCAGATGACTCGGCCAAGTTGCGCTCTTGTTCACTACAGCTGTGGGCAACGGCCTGACTATTACCAACTAAATTTGCTGTCAAAGATGCAATGTTGTTTGCCGTTTGGTCGAGGGTTGTTTTGGCGAGCCCTTCATTTTTGACGAAAATGAGCAGCCGATGGCAAAGCAGGCAGTTTGGGGCAACGAGCATGATGACGAAGCCTGCATGAACGAGCACAACCCAGAAAGGGGCATCATAGTTGAGTAGGTTTGTAGGTAAGAGAAAGTAAAAAGCGACATGGTGTACAGCGATGACCAGTGTCGCAGCAATGAGGCCAACCCAACTCACTAGGGCGATCATGATTGCCAAGCTGGCAAAGATATGAAAGTGCATCTCCACCATACCGCCGCTGATGGAGATCAGGAGGGCACTCATAGCCATCACCGCTATGCCATGCACGACCGCCCGTGGGTGGGTATTTCCATTGTTAAACATGAGCGCGGGGCCAACGCAAATAGCGCCCGCGATCAAGAAGGTTTGCAGGATGGGTGCACCAAAAAGGCTCGCCAGTGCGGAAAGGACCGGAACGTGTAAAAGTAAGAAGTAAAGAAAATAGTTATTCGTCTTCTTTATGTAAATGGCTGCGTGTGTGTTCATAATTCCATTCCCATGAACTTGCGTTCAGATTTCAGTGCCGTGCTGGTTGCGCACCCATAGCTAGGATAAGGTACGGTTTGTACGCCTTGATGAAGGTTGTTACGGATCACCTGTTCTTGATAGGTGACCGTTCCGGATATGTGTTCGGCCGGACCATGGCCACCGCTGTAGTGGCGTCGACCGGCATCGTCTTGAATCAGTAACCATGGAGCGCCATGAATACCGACTTGTTCAGCTTGTTGGACGTCATTTATCACCTCCCAGCCGGCCATTTTTAGCTGATCAGCGATTAGGGGGTCGTCGCCGGCGATGAGTATGGACTCATGGGCACCCGGATGGCGTTGCTGCAGATGCTGTGCGAGTCGAAGCGAGCATGGGCACTGCGGAGCGAGAACATGGGTGGTGTGGAGTTGTCCCACAATGGTGGTGGTGGGCGATTGCTCTGGACCGGGTAAGGGGGCATGTTTTACACTTAACTGAACAACAAGTGCCCCAACGAGCATAAACCATAGCACTAACATACTATATTTAAGCATAAGCATAGCCTTTGATACTAGACGGCCTCTATTTACGATATCTCGTCCGTCGACCCCTGCAAGAAAAAGATATAGATCTGTCTTAAAAAACGGACCAAAAAAATATTAAATTTAATGAAACCCTTTTCTTTCCGGCAGGAGCGGGTTGAACTGAGGAATCTATTTGAACACCAGTCCCATTTTCACTCACTCAGGGAACGCAGTCACAGCCATACATAGGCGTTAGCTGTTTACAGAGTTGTGAAGAGCTAGGTGGAGACTTTTATCAACTTTTGACTAGGGAGAAGTGGCTTCTAAAAGAGCCTCCATAGGGTGCTGAGGCTTAAAGCCGCCATATCGTTTGGTTTGGCAACGGCATGAGAATCCTGTGGCTAGGACCACGTGTTCTTGTTGAGTTGCTTGTTTTAACTTAGGTTTCCAACTCATCTCAAATAAGGCTTTTGATTCTTCGACATGATGGGTCTCGTGACCATAAGTGCCAGCCATACCACAACATCCCGTGGCCACTAGCTCAAGGTGCAAGCCTAGATGACTAAAGATCTCTTTCCATTGTCTCTGGCTTGTTGCGGCTGAAGTTTTTTCAGTGCAGTGCCCGAACAAAGAGTAGACTCTGTCTTTATGGCTTTGACTCAAGGTCAGGGGCGCAAGGTCTTCTCTGCCGAGCAAAGCTGGTGCTAGCCATTCTTGTAGCAGTTTCACCTCGACATTTGAGGCCTTGCCCAAAACGTCGGGATACTCTTCACGGTAGGTCAAAGCCATGCTGGGTTCGATGCCCACCAAAGGTATCTCTGTCTCAGCAATGGATTTTAGGAAGTCCCGATTGGCCTGAGCGACCCTAGTGAAATCCTCCATGAAGCCTTTGATGTGCATTGGCTTGCCATTGGGCATGAAAGGCGCCACGTAAACTCGGAACTGTAAGCGAGTCAAGACGTCGATCACGGCTGTAACAACACGGGCATCGTAATAAGAGGTGAAAGCATCTTGAACGATCACCACACTTCTACTTTTGATGGTTTCGTCCAAAGCGGACATCTGTCTCAGATCGAAAGGAGCCATGTTTCTCGTCGCTAAGGCTTGGGACAAGGTTGGCGAGCTGAGATTGGGTGCATCCACCATGCCCACTTTTTTACTGATCCATTTGGAGGGAGCCAAATTCTGAACGCCGTTGACTAAAGGAGCTGCGCTGCTGAGCACCGGAGCGATTTTCTCAACACCCGCCACCATGTGATCTTTGATGGGGTGAAAGTACCTCTGGTGATATACGTTTAAAAATCGAGCCTTCATGGAGGGGATGTCCACCTTGATGGGGCACTGGGTTGCGCAGGCTTTGCAGGAGAGGCATCCCATCATGGCATCGTAGACCTGGTGATGGAAATCTTCGGCCCGTGATCGCTGCTTGAAAACCCGTTTGATCTTTTGAGTGAACGATGAAAAACTGAAAGAGCTTTTACCGTCAACATCGATGCCCTCTAGTTGGCAGCGTCTCAACCACTCTCTCAATAGACCCGCCCTGCCTTTTGGAGAGTGAATCCGGTCTCGAGTCACTTTGGAAGAGGGGCACATCACGTCGTCGGGGGCGACCGTGTGGCAAGCGCCATTGCCGTTGCAGTTCATGGCCGAGGGCCACGCTTGGCGAACGCTTTTAGGTATGCTAGCATCCAACTGGCCCCTCAAGGCGGTGTCCTCAATTTTGTAAGTGAGGTCTTCCATATCCATTGGGCTGACCATCTTCCCAGGGTTGAACTGATTTTTCGGATCGAAAGCCTGCTTGATTTTTCGCAGTTGTTGGTGAAGGATTGGACCAAAGAACTGAGGTGAGTATTCACTGCGAATGCCACGCCCATGTTCTCCCCACATCACGCCCCCATACTTGAGCACCAAGTCGGCCACTTGATCAGATATGGTTTTGACAAGTTTTTGATCTTCAAGCAAGGTGAGGTCTAGGGCGGGCCTCACGTGTAAGCAGCCCGCGTCAACGTGGCCAAACATGCCGTAGTCGAGGCCGTGGGACCCTAGTAGAGCTCTAAATTCAACGATGAAATCGGCCAAGTTCTCGGGAGGAACGGCGGTGTCTTCCACAAAAGCGACGGGTTTTTTATCCCCTTTAACGGCGCCCAGAAGCCCAACCCCTTTTTTTCTGAGTTCCCATAAACCGGCAATGTCAGCGGGGTCATCGGCTTGGATATAGCCAACGACGCCTTTAAAGTGATCGTTTTCAAGTTCACCCACCAGTCGTTCAATATCTTGGTCAACTCGACTTTTATCGTCACCGACGTATTCGACGAAATTCACGGCCATCACGGCTTCCTCGTCTGGTTTTCTGTCCATGAGGTGGGCCACTTTTTGCCACACGGCGTCCTCTCGGGCCATGCTCATGATCTTGTCATCGATGGTCTCGACAGCTTCGGGTCGAGTTTCAGCCAGTGATTTGGCGCAGCGAAGGGCACTGTCAAAGTCCCTGTACATGATGGCCACCATTCTGGAGTGCTTAGGGATAGGGGTCAGGTTGACTTTGACCTCGGTACAAAGGCCGAGGGTGCCTTCACTGCCACTGATGAGATAGTTGAGGCGTAGGCGCTGTTTTTCATCACGCAGGTGGAGCAGGTTGTAGCCAGACATGAAACGGTTCATCTTGGGGAACACACGTTCAATTTCGTCGCTGTGCTCAGTGACGACCTGGTCTAGACAGCTCAGGATCGATCCGGTGCGGTCTTTCCTCGCTTTGAGAGCGGCCAGCTCATCTTGGTCGATGAAGGGCTTCGTTTTCAACAAGCTGCCATCGCTCAAAATGAAATTCATACCCAGCACGTGATCACTGGTTTTTCCATAGACCATGGAGCCTTTGCCCGAGGAATCGTTGGACATCATCCCTCCGATGGTCGCCCTTGAACTGGTTGAAACCGCCGGAGAAAAAAAGTAACCTAAGGGCTTGAGGGCGCGATTGAGTTGATCAAGGACCACCCCGGACTGGACCCTAGCCCATCCCTCGTCGACATTGATCTCCAATATGTTGGTCATGTAGCGACTGAAATCAACGACCACACCGTGGTTTAGGGATTGGCCATTGGTGCCTGTGCCGCCACCACGGGGGGTGACCACAACACTTTGAAACTCCGCTTTGGCCATGGTTTTGCCCATCAGAATCACATCGGCTTCGTCCTTAGGCAGCACGATCAGGTCCGGTAAGATCTGGAAAATACTGTTGTCCGTCGCCAGAGCGAGCCGAGATGAAAGCTGCTGCTCTAGGTCACCGCGAAAACCAGACTCCCGCAAGACATCGGCAAAGCGACTTGTTGTAGGTTCGATATCGCTGTCGGGAGCGAGGATGGGTATGGTCTTAGGCATAGATCGGCCATTTTTTGGCCATTGGGGTTTGGGCAAGTCCACCCAAGTGGACTTAGCGACTTCGTGTATCCAGAGGTTTTGAAAAGGCGTTTGCTAAAGTCTTCAGGAGAGCTGAGTTTCAGGGCAAGCGCTATTTTTTTACACCCTTTTTTCAGTCTAAATCATCCTCGGAGATTTTCCAAAGTTGGCGCGTTGGGGTGTCCACACGCCAGTTGAAGCATATTGGCGAGGGTGTCATTGCCTTCCCATTGATGGAGACAGCCTCAAAGCGATCATAAAGGACCAGGCTAAAAGACAGGTGCCCGAAGCCGTCTTTGAGATAAGTGGTTTGTATGTTGAGCTCTCCTTTTTTGACTTCCGCTTTGAGTTCGAGGACGCTGCGTTCGCCTTTCTTGTAGTTCATGCTCTGTCCGTCATCGAAACGGTAGCGTTGCTGAAGACTTTTGTCGCTGTCTTTGCTCAGTAGGACATGAAAATCGACCGTGTTGGGGTGGTAGCGGTGATCGTCGCCCTCATTTCTGGCGATGGCTAATAGAAAACCTTCCCTTAGGTAAAGTGGAGTTGAGTGATCTTCCTTTTCGACCACATCCTCAACTCCTCCTGCTAGCCAAAGGTCTCGGCGGGTGTCGTACCATCTTCCCTTAGGAAGGAGCACCTTTCGTGATTGAACGTCTTCCTCCAGAAATGGCGCCATCATCATCGCTGGACCAATACAGAACTGGTCATCTACAGCACTGAGATCGAAGCTGTCATCGTCGTTAAAATCGTAAAATAGCGGCCGCAAGATGGCGTCGCCTTGCTCTTCTTGAGCAATAAAAAGGTTGTAGAGATAGGGTCTGCACTTATAGCGCAAGCGAATGTAGTGTCGGTAAAGCCTCAAGGTTATCTCGTCAAAAGCCCATGGTTCCTGGTCTTTAGAGCCTTTGTTGCTGTGGTTGCGCAGTATGGGAAAGAGGAAAGTGCACTTGACCCAGTCGACGAGGAGTTGCTTGTTGGTGTCTCCACCAAAGCCACCACAGTCCGGGCCGTTGAAGGGGATGCCCGAAAGCGCCAAATTGATCGAGCAAGGGATGGTGTTCTTGAGGTGATGATAATTAGAGTAGTTGTCTCCGGTCCAAATCGCGCTGTATTTAGAGCCACCGGTACAGGTGCTGCGTGAGAGCAAGAAGGGTCTCTGATTGGGGTGGGTTTTGAGGAAGCCATCGCGACTGGCTTTGGCCATAGCCAGGCCGTATTGGTTATGGAAGGCGCTGTGGGGTTTCGTTCCTTTTCTGAAAAGCATATGATCGTTTAGGGCCTCGCCCGTTGAGGGATCATTCATGTCGAGCCATGCTCCACTGTAGCCCAGTTCTGAAAATTCGGCGACGAGTTCTGCCCACCATTGTCTGGTTGCCGATTGAGAGAAATCGGGGAACACCGTGTTTCCCGGCCAAACTAAACCCACGAAATCTTTGCCCTGTGGATTCTTGCAAAAGTGATCTCCCTGCTTGCCTGATTCGTAAACGCTATTGCCTGGTTCAAGCTTGACCCCGGGGTCAATGATAGGTATAACTTTCCGTCCACAGGACTGTATGGAGTGAAGGTCTTGTTTGGGGTTAGGGAAGTGTGCCTCGTCCATGGTGAAGACGCGATAGTCACGCATATAATCAATGTCCAGCCAAAGTCCATCGCAGGGGACGCCGTAGCGTTTCATGCCAGCGTTGAGATAGTGGAGGTCATTCAGGTTCTCGTAACCCCAGCGACATTGGTGGTAACCTAGAGCCCAGACTGGCGGCAGTGGTGTTTTCCCAACGATGTTCTGGAATTTCTGTGTTAACTCTGCGCAGCTTTTTGCCACTAGGATCAATAAGCGTGGCTGGCCTTGTTCCGATCCGATGGAAAACCAAGATTCGATGTCACTTTGGTCCGCTTCCATCTGGTTTGAGATGTTGACCGCGTTGTCGGTTTTGATGAAGGTGGCGTAGGGGTTGTCTGCTAGTATGCCTAGCCAGTGATCTCCAGATTTTATGATCAAATAGGGGATGGAAACATACATGGGGTCAGGCCGTCCGTCTTTGCAAACGGACTCATGAAAATCGCCCCACACGTCAGTGTTCCAAAACTTCGTCTTCACTTTTGACAGCTCTAGCCCGAGCATCTTTTCGCCCAAGCCATAAAATTTGACATCCCGCGGTTTAGAGAAATGGAAGATGTGGGCTTCGCCGCACTTTCCAAACCCATGATGGGCTGCCGATTGCAGAACGGTGTCTCCATCATGAGTTTTGATGGACAAGAGGTGTTTTTCGTCCTGGATGAGTGTCGTTAGTCCACGAGTTGATTTTTGTGAGGGAAGCTTGAGTTCCGAGAGGCTATCGTAATCGCTCCATGGGTGATGTTCCTCACTCCCGTCGATGTGGATGAGATATGTGTCCTCGCTACATTCATCAAAATGACAACGGATGGTCTCGTAGGAAGCGCCACTGTTTGGGGAAAAATGAGGTGCTTCCCAGCTGAGCTTTGCACCGTCCTTTTGGCAGCGATCATCACTCAGGTAGTCAAAATTGGCGGAATAAGGGTATTTATTGAAGTACATGAGTCGTGGGCAAGAGTGGCTTGGTGACGAGTTGAGTGTTTGTGCTAGTGAAAAATCCCTTTTAAGATGATTTTTTTGAATCCAATAGAAATCACCATATTTTAAGTTGTGTTCTGCTCAATGCTTTTGGGGTGATCGGATCCCCTCCGCGCCGAGTGTCCAGTCTTCTGGACGGGCTTGTTCTTCCGGCGAGTCCACGACGCGCCAATGGAGAGGTAGGGTTAGCATCCATAAACTCATCCAACGGAGATCTTGGCCCTGTATGAGGCTGTTGCTCACCCAACCCGTTGCCTCCTCATATTGTGAGTTGTGGTTCAGTATTTTGGGTACATCTGAGTCCCTTGGCATGCCTAAATGTTCGGCGAACTGTGCAAGACTCAGTTCACCAAAATGATTTTGCTGAGTTGGAGGAGGGGGTGCTGTTGGCAGGGTTGAAACTTCTGAATTTTCAGGTAGCCCGTCGCTGTCGACAGAAACAGCTCTGAAGTCTGCCCCATGTTTCAGCCAAAATCCATGTTCTCTTTCAGTGCACCGATGGAGTTTGTAGGGTAAGTCTAGCCAAATCGCCGCCATGCCAGCAGCTAGAAAAGAAAAGTTGGGCCCATATTGGCCATAGATCGTGTCTATTGGGTCAGGATGATTTCGAAGGAAATCTGTCCAAAACCTTCCACCACTCCAGAGGGACGCTCCGGGGCGCACTCCTTCGCTACACTCAACAATTGGCCAGGGGCGACCACGAAGACTTGATCTCAAAAGGTCTCGGAGTTCTAAGCTCATGGCATCAGATGATGGGATGATTGTGATGTATGATCGTACTTATCTTTTGTTCACGGCAATTTAAAAATACAAAGGAACGATGGATTGATGGGTGGAGCGAGTGTTATTCTATTTTGCGATCAGGAAAAAAGTTGTCATGCTCATGCATTCGGATAGGGGTTGAGACAGTTGATCTGAGGGTGTTCACTTCTTTATGGTATTGTAATATAGCGTTTTAGATGATCTTTTGGACGATTGAAGAAAAAGGGGGGCTTTGGCTTGAGTCGGATCGAAGCTGTTGTAGTATGTGTGCACTTCAGTAAAGTTTATTATCGGAGCACCTTTTATCACATGAGTAATATTGCTTTAGTGCTGTGGAATGCGGAGTTGAAGGCTCGAAAGCTTCACAGTGGCTGTGCTCTCGAGGAGCTTTGTAACCACGTCTTTCCATATATCAGACGGGGCGATTTTTCCTACCCTGCCGACGTCTGTGTAAATTTTATTCAAGATTTCTCATCAGACACCTCGCCTAATGAGAGCCCTGTCCAAGGGGCGAGCCTGTTGTTGAAGTGTGGAGATGAGAGTGTTGAGGTTCCCTTGGAAGAGGTGATCGAGGTTCATGACTCCGTTGTCTTCTCCAAGACGCCTACAGGAGATTTTGTGATGACTCCAGGACGGTTGCTGCCCTTAAAAGGCGTCGGTAAAAAGGGCGACATGGTTTTGGAAGCGTGTAAGGAAGGCGGAGAACGGGTCGGGATTCCATTTTCATCAATCGAGATGAAGTCTTGAATCGTTGAGTCTTTGGCTCTATGGGGCAGGGTTCCCTCTTTGCTTTTTTTAGTTCTGCGGCTTTGCGGGACAGTCTCTGGTTTAGTGCGACTCAAAGAGAGCATTTGAGTGAGGAGCAGTGTAGAGATATATTCGATGAGATTGATGAGCGTCGTCAAACTTTTGCTGATCGTATTGTAAATGTAGACGATGAAGATGATTTGTCCTATATGCTTGGGATGATGTTTGTCGAGCTGAAGTGCAGTTTG
>JACLAC010008302.1_pt1 | contig 27168 bp, 6 predicted proteins | sample 8027881 | NCBI WGS metagenome assembly JACLAC01 (sample SAMN15725517, study PRJNA655200) | protist metagenome | isolation source: fluorescence activated cell sorting (FACS) single amplified genomes of... | place: Spain: Blaines Bay Microbial Observatory, Mediterranean Sea | collected 2016-01-19 | reverse complement strand
CGATCGTTTATAGTAGTCAACTATCATCAAAAGAGCCTATTAATGATTTACTCAAACAAATCACTTCCGTAGCCCAAAAAAATAACTCTAAACAAGAAATTACTGGGGCTTTATTTTTTCACAATCATAGGTTTCTCCAAATTATTGAGGGCCCTAAGGACAAACTTCAACAGTTACTATCAAAGTTAAAAAAGGACCCACGACGCAGTCATATTGAAATACTCATAGATGAAGCTGTTGCTAATAGAAGTTTCGAGAGATGGAACATGGACTCCTTTAACCTAGACTATGAAAATAATTTTAATTTAGAAAACTTAATAGAAATCAGAGACCTCTATAAAAATAACTTCAAAATGAATTCAGAAGTTATGCTGAAGCTTTTTAAAAAGTTAATAAACGAGATATAATACTATAAACCTCGTTTATTAATTATTGACCTACAACAAAATTAGAATCTTTAACGACAGTTATACCGATAATTAAAGATAAGTCAGGAACTTCTATTAAAGTAGAAACTGATACCGTACTTGAGTCTCCTATCCCTAATTGACCATAAGTATTGTCTCCCCAAGACATGACCGTATTATCATTTAATAAAACAATAAAATGATCTAAACCGACTGCCACATCAGAAATATTGCTATTCGTTGTCAATACTGTAGGAGTGTCGCTTAAACTGTTGTTTTTAGCATTACCCCATAACCAGATTTGATCAGAAGTATCCATAACGACGTTAAAAATACCACCAGCTCTTACCATTGTCACATTTGATAAGGTTGTCACTTGATAAGGAGTATAGCGATGTGCTGTCGCTCCGTCTCCTAACTGCCCGTAGGTGTTTCTTCCCCATGTATAAACAGTTCCATCATTTAGCCTAACAATTGAATGAGCAGAACCTGCTGATATTTCAGCAACATCTGAGATACTCACTTGAACAGGGGCCTTTTCAAAACCCCCACTACTAGCACCTACTCCAAGTTGACCATAAGAATTATCTCCCCATGCATAAACATTTCCACTACTATCCAACACTAAGGCATGCTCATCTCCCACTGAAATCTGTACAATGTCAGTAACAGTATAGTTAAGTCGTGCATTAACAAAATGTGAAGCGCTACTATTCACGCCTACTTGCCCTCTATTATTTTTACCCCAAGCAACAATATTTCCACTACTAAGTAATCCAACAGTAAAGTTTTTCCCTGAAGCAATCGAACTAACAGCACCATTATTATTGCTTACATTCACTAAGTCAGACGAGTCTGACGTACTCAAGTCTCCTAGTTGCCCATAAAAGTTCTCTCCTAATGCTTTCATGGATCCATCTGGGTAAAGAACTACTTTAAAGTCGAAGCCAACAGAAATCATGGTTGGGCTATCAATTCCAATAACATCAACCGGCGAAAATTGATGCCTCAATGTGCCGTCATCTAATTCACCGATACTATTAGCACCCCAACCTTTTACATAATCTCCTGTACTTGCATTTGCACCAAAAGTGTATTCATCTTGAAGATCTTCTTCAGAGACGAACTCTGTTGTCACAATAAAATTATCTAAGAAGCCATTTGGAGTACTAACGACGATTTGGTTTTCAGGAACCCACGATCCGTAAGCAACCATACTTGATGTTGTTGATGCGTTGTTTGCTATGATCAAAGAACTCGAATTTGTTTGCCATGTAAAAGACAAAAAGTGCCATTCATTTAAGTTAACAGAAAACGTTCCGACTGTAGAGTCCAAACCACCATCTGTTTGAATCAAATCAATGTTGCCTCCTCCTGTATACTGCATATAAAAATGGTCGCGACCTAAATCGTAACCATCAAATAAATTGGCTCCTGAAGGAGTAGAAGCATCAGCTTGATACCAAAAACTAACTTTACCTTCTTCTTGAGGAAACACATTTCCACTCATATCTGATATTTGAAAGTACTCATCTTCTTCAAAATCAAATGCAAGTCCTTTATTAGAACGACCTAATCTCGTTGTTGGACTTCCATGGTGTTCTCCGTGAAATTGAGTTGCACCTGAATCCTTAAAGTTCTTATCATCAAAGTCTAATTCTACGTCATATTCAATTCTTCCTTCGTAATAAGTAGAGCGAAACAGCATGGCTGTGATATGGTCTGTCCCTGCTTTACCAAGCGCATACATCCCCTCAATGCCAATTGTATTAGACGAAAATTCTTGAGTGATATTTCTTGATCCATTACCTAACTGTCCCGTCAACCCACTACCCCATGAGTGTACGCTCTCATCGCTGAGTATCGCATACCCAGTCCTAGATGCTGCGGCAATATCTGTCACGCCAGTCAAATCAGACCCTCCAAAGACGGTTACTCTGCCTGGAGTAGATGAAGAAGGTAAACCTGTATCTGAATCAGCTAATTGCCCATTATCGTTTTTACCCCAAGCCTCCACTACATTTGAGTTTAAAAGTGCTAAACTAAATTCGTCACCACAAGCAATGTCAATCGCAGTATCTGTAGATAACCCAACTGAAACTCCAGCAAAACTATCTGTGGTCGTTCCATCTCCAAGTTGACCATTTCCATTCAAGCCATAAGCCATAATAGAGCCATCATCAAACAGAACTAAACTATGGGCATAACCACAATCAATCTGAACAGGTGAAGGCGTGCCTCCTCCGGCCACCATCAATTGTGGTGCTGTAACTGTTGTTGTAGATGGGTTAACTCCACATTGACCATAATCATTTGCTCCCCAAGAATAAACATTTCCTACTGTATCCATGGCCAATGCATGACCATTTCCACAAGAAACGGCAACAACATCACTTATATTATCGAAGATAACAGGCGATAATTCATAAGTGTTCCCTCCACTAGTAAAGCCTAGCTGATTTCTCGTATTATCCCCCCAACCTATAACATTTCCATTGACTAGACATGCTGTAACAAATCTATAGCCAGCATCCACATCATAAAATCCATTCCAAAGGTCTATTTCTACAGGAGCTGTCTTGGTACTAGTTGACCCAATTCCAAGCTGACCTCTCTCGTTATTACCCCAAGTCCACATTTTTGTATCTTCTAAAATGGCGACACCAAAATCAGATCCTCCTGCAGAAGTCGTCACTCTAACTAATTGTGTACTAACAGTCGGCGTATCCTGAATAATAACATCATTATTTCCTAATTGCCCTAAAGTCCCGTCTCCCCAGACCTGAAGTGAGCCGGCCTCTTGAGTAGAACGATAAATGTGATAATATTCATTAATATTATCCGAGCTTTCATATTCATAACTAATAAAGAAGTCATCCAACAAACCATTTGGGGTACTGACAGAAATTTGTTTTTCTGGTAACCATCCTCCCATTTCTGTTGTATATAAGACCTGCCCATCTACCATAAAGTTAATTTGGTCTTCGTCGCTACTCCAATTAAAGCTCACTAGACTCCACTCTCTTGGGTCTAGATAAAAGTCGTAGTAAACCGCTAAATTATCAGATGAAGTGAGTGAATTAATACCAAATCGATAATACCCTTCTTGACCTTGTGATTGTATATAAAAATGATTTCTAGTTATATCAGGCTCATCAAATACATAAGTGGTATTATCCGTTGTCGCAACAGGGTCATACCAAAACCTTACAACCCCTTCTTCTTGGGGAAATAAATCTTTGACTAAACCAGGTATATCTAAATAAGAACTAGCTGCAGTTAGATCCAGATAGTAATTACTTGTCGCATCAAAACCCGTGCCATTAACGATCGTTCCAGCACCATACTCCGTCCCGCCTTTATCATTGCCTAATTGGTCAATAACATCTGGCAAGGAATCCATTTCAAAAGTAAAGAAACCTGCCGCAGTTACATAAGTAATATAATAATCTGTTAGATCACTCTCAGACATTTTTGTATCTTCTAAATACATCATATCCAACACACCATTTGGAGTCGAAACAAAAAGTTGCTCTGTCGGGCGCCAAGTTCCCATAGTTTCTGTATTAACGGTATACCCATTGATGTATAAATCAATATCTCCACCAGCTTCCCAAGTCACCGCTACATAATTATAAGTGTTTCTATGAAGTTCGAAATTTGTTAAACCACCCAGCAACACGCCATCTTCATAAATATTAAAGTCGTAAAAACCTTGATTTGAGGTTTCTTCTATATTAAAAAAGTTCTCATGCTCGACAGATGTTACAAAGTTACCACCAAAGACTTGATCCTCATTTCCATACTCCCAAATAGGTTTATACCAAAACCTTAAAGTACCTGCATCTTGTGGAAATCTAGTTTTATCAGAAACTGGAACCCAAAAACTTTCACCAGCCTCAAACTCTGAAGCTCCTGTGTCAGTTGTATCTAAAGTAGGAGTAGGATCTCGGTCAACATCATATAAATATCCATGGTGACCCGTCGTAGACTGATGTATCGTATTATATCGACTATTAATAGATGGACTGATCTCCATCTCAGAAGTATCTACATCATAAAGCAAATCAGAGTCATGAGAATGAGTTGTTTCATATTCACCATTCGTAAACCCGAAAACAATGATATTATCTGAAGATTCTTCTAAATTTCTAATATAAGTATCATACTCTGTTAAGATCTGAGCACTCGTCCATGGCTCTGATTCAATTCTAAAATTATCCAAAGAGCCATAAGGTGTACTAGCTGTTTTTTGATCAACAGGTCGCCAAGTACCAATAGACTGATTCCATACTTCTTGTCCATTTAAAAAGAAGGAAGCCCAAGGTAAATTTCCATGATCAGAACTATTACTCGTCCAAACAATACTCATGTGATTCCAACGTTCCATAATAGGCTGAAAAGAGTAGTCATCATTTACCGTAAAAGAAGTATCCTTCAGGCTAAATTGAAAATTACCAGAGCTATCAATAGACTCAATCACAAAATGGTCGCGACCACCATCATCTGTATCCAAAGCTTCAACGGCATTTCCTCCCGTTATAAAACTAGGTTTCCACCACCAAACATACGCACCATCTTCACTTGGAAAAAAGTCAGACTCTAAAGAAAAAACAGAAAAACCTGAGTTTCCACTAAACGCAATTGAGTTAGCACTAGCACTCACATCACCATAATGTGGTTTATCTAGCACTGGAACAGAGGATCCATCGAAAAACATACGATGTCTATCTAAAGAAGTGTCTGTCGTATAATAAATACCTACATCATTTGTATTCAACCAAGGGGTATTTTCTGTCGCGAATTCTTCATCAAAACTATAAGCAGCTGAAGGAATATGATAGTAATCAAATATGGCCTGAACGTTTGTAGAGGACCTCTCAGTGCTCTCTAACAACATATCATCTAAATAGCCACTTGGGGTTGACCCAACAATCTGCCCACCCAATGACCAGTTACCAGGCATGGTATAAGTGTAATTAGCTGAACCGTTTACAAACAAAGTTACATTATCAGAAGTATCCCAAGTAACAACAAGATGGTTCCAAGCTTGATCTTGCAAAGTAAATGTAGAATTTCCTAAAACAGTGCCGCCTCCACTTGAGCTCTGTAAGACAAATTGGTATTCAGCCAAGCTACCTGTACTTTCCATATAAAAATGGTCTCTACTCCCATCTGGTTCATCTATTAGATAAGTTGTTTGACCTTCATTAGGCTCTGGGTTTACCCAAAACTCTAAAGTACCTGTGTTAATATGTGGAAACAAATGACCACCATGGTCTTCAGGTCTAAAGCCCATGGAAGAAGTCCTTAAATGTATTGAGTTACCACTTAAGTGATGACCTTCCACTAAATTTGCAGAGCCATAGATGGTGCCATCAAAGTCATTATCCTCATCATTAACGATACTACCACTTACATTACCATTATCAAATGAAAACTCTAATAGAGTTAAAGGAATAAAGGTATTTTGAACGGAAGCCTCTGTCCTTGTTCTGTCTCTAAAATAGACATAATCAATAGAGCCATTCGGTTCAAAAATAACATCTTGATCATTTGGAAACCACTCACCAGGAGTATAACTATTAGATAATAGCTGACCGTTCAGCACGAGCTCTGTATCATTATCATGATCATAACGTATTGCTATATAATTATAGCTATCTAAAGCTAAGTTAAAATCTAAAGTATTTCCACCTGGTGCTCCATGAGACGTTAGTCTGTATGTATTTCCGGTCCCATTCAAATACCTTATGGTTATCGCATTTCCACCGCTAACCCCTTGGTCACCGAATACAATGTCTGATGTAGAAGGAGTAGCCGGAACTTGGTACCAAAACTCTACTTGACCTGTATTTTGAGGAAAACCATGATTATCAAAACCCGGTATGGTGAAATTCTCTCCTGTTGGTAAGTCCATGGCTGGTCCATTAATAACCCAACCATTTGAACCGTTATTCCCAGAAGCTCCTGCTGAAAGGACAGCACCATAATCAGAACTCGTCCAAGACGAACTTAATGAATTAGTATTATCCCCATTCGTAAAAGCATATAATGCTATATTTTGAACCCTGACAAAATAAGTAAAAGATTGAGCTGAGCTATCGATTCTATTTCCAGCCAAATCTCTCATCGCATCATTTATGGCTATATCAAAATACCCTGATTTGAATCTTTCTCCAGTTGGGGTGAAAGCTAACTGAACATTTGAAGTGCCCAATTCCGTTACACTCAATGTTGTTAAAAACTGATCCGTCGACCCTAACTCAAAAGCAGAATTACCTGAATAGGTATAAAATTCTGTATTTGTAGAAAAGACCATATTTTCAGAAAAGGTAATGTCAGATGTTATTAATTCATAATTACTTATGGTAATAGCTTCCAGTGGATCTATGGAAGAAGCTTGTGGTTGAGTCACATCCCAAGCTGTAACTGTCACAGCCGGAGCACTAGCCGTATTTACAGCTATCTGGTCCCCATCTCTCACATTCATGTTGTCACTCAAAACAGCAACAGTGGGTGTACCACTTGGAGAAATAGAACCATTCAAAAAGTAACCATTAAAGTTAGCATTTAGAAAAACCCTCACTTCATTCCCTGAGGTATGCTCTACAATATTATCTGTATCGGCATTATTCTCCATGTCACCACCGGTAGCAGATGACCAGGAAATTAAGCCCGTCATTAGATTCGCAGTGACCATTGAGCCCATTGTCGTGGTACTTGAATCTAGCGCTGTTGCTACGATATCATCTCCTCCATCTTGATTGTTTGAAACAAAGACATCTTCAGAATAAATAAGCTGAATTGAATTAACAGTATTACCACTTAGGTCGGTTCCTACAGGTGCTGTTCTTGGAGCAAAGTCAACTGTTAATAAGGCTGGACCCGCACAATCGATCTCTGTCCCCAAGGCATCTCCAGCGACAGCACGATTTCCAGCTAAATCACGTAACCCCTCAGTATCAAGGTGGAGGTAAATTAATTCTGTTCCTTCAATCTCATCTCCATTCGTCAGCGTCATTCGATAATATTCATCATTTGTGTCTGTATCTGCATTTGGTTTTGCGACAGTCGATGACCCTCCAGTCCCACTTTTTTCACTTCCATTTAAATTAGTACTATCATTATCAAAAGAGAACTCTGATGCCGTATAACTAGCATCTAAAATATTTTCAGAAAAAATCACATCTAAAGTTTCTACATCCCCATCCGCATCATCATCAATAGAATAAGTTGTTGTAATCGTAGGTTTAACAACATCCCACGAAATGGAATTCGTAACAGAAACAGTGTTAGATATATTTATTGCAAGCCCTGCTTCATCCTCAACATCATTCATATCACTGATGGCCGTAACAGATGGCGTCGTGGGGTCATTTGTGCCAGAACTAAAATAACCAGCATTACTAGCATTTAAATAAACATTAATGGTATTTTCTGAACTGTGCTCTAATCTATTCACTGTATTAGCAGAACCGACCATATCCCCTCCAGCTCCACCGCTAGTCCAATAAAACAGGCCACTCAATAAGTTACCTTGAGTCATGCCCCCTACAGCATTGGTGCTATCTGCACTAGCACCTGCACTTACATCTGAACCACCCGCCCCATTGGTGTGCAAAATAATATTCTCAGAATAAACCAATTGCACTGCATTAATGATATTACCAGACAAGTCTGATCCACTTGGGGCTGTCATTTGAGTAAAATCTACACTGAGCAAGACAGGTGGAGTAACATCATTTCTTGAACCTATATTATCATTTACATCTAACCTATTACCTGCCAAATCCCTTAAACCTAAAGTTAGGTGATGAACGAAAACTTCATCAGTACCTGTTATTTCTGTCGTTAAATTGAAAGCAAATTTCTCATCATTTTCATCTGAATCAGGTGCAGGGTTAGAAACTGTCGTCGTATATGATGTAGGAGTCTCTTCACCATTGCCATCATTTAATGGATCATTATCCATTTCAAAATTCCCCAAAGTGATTGAATTATCTAAAACATCTTCACTGAAGACTAGGTCAACCACATCAATATCACCATCATTATTGCTATCACTATTATATGAATCAGATAACGTGGGTTTAGTCACATCCCAAGCATTCGTATTTGTTTCTGTGGGAGAGCTTTGATCATTTGCTGCCCAACCAGCCTCGTCCGTCAGGTCATTTGCATCACTTATAGCACTAACAGCTTGATTTGTAGGAGCCACAGTTCCAGAAGAAAAGAAACCACTATCTGAAGAGTTTAAATAAACTCGAACCGTACTTGCTGTCGTGCGTTCAACGGCATTAACCGCAGCAGATCCTCCAACCATATCTCCACCTACAGCTGCCCAAGAAATCAACCCGGTCAATGAGTTAGAGCTCGTCATGGAGCCTTGTGTTGCCGTCGATGAGGCATGACTACCTTCTGCTATGGCACCTCCACCTGCCCCATCCGTGTAAACTAATACATTTTCAGAATAACTTAAAATGAACCCATTTACAGTATTGCCTGCTAAATCAGTTCCTGCTGGAGCTGTTAAAGTTGTATAGTCCACACTTAATATTACAGGTTGAGCTCTATCATTTGCATTTCCTGTATTATTTAATAAAGCGAGTCTATTTCCATAAAGGTCTCTAGCACCCTGAGTAATAATATGCAAGAAAACATTTTCAGATCCAGATATCTCTGTCGCACCACTTAAGTTGATATATTCGTCATGGATCACATTCAGCACACTGGGGTAACTTACATTCGTTAAAACTGAATTTGCTGCAATCTCTCCAGTTGCATTATTCGAACTATCATTATCCAATTCGTAGTGAGAAGCAGTAAGGCTTGTATCAAAAACATTTTCACTAAACGTGACATCTATACTATTAATATCGCCATCATTATCTGAATCAATACTATATAATTCATCTATTGTTGGAACAGTCACATCCCAACTGATACTATTTACGACTGTTGGAACAGAACTTAAGTTTACAGCTAAACCAGCTTCGTCCTCTAAATCATTTGCATCTGCAATGGCACTAACAGCTTGATTTGTGGGTGCGATAGTTCCTGCATCAAAATAACCAGTACTCGCAGCATTTAGATAAACATTAATCACATTAGCAGAACTTAACTCTACATAGTTATCTGTTTCAGAAAAATTTGTCATGTCAGAAGTGGTTGAAACCCAACTCGCCAAACCAGAGAGTAAATTTGCTTGTGACATATTTCCCATAAAAGCCGTACTGGCAGCATTATTGGTTGCTGTGATATCACCCCCACTAGCACCATCTGTGTGCAGTTGCAAATCTTCTGAATAAATAAGCTGTACTGTATTTACGATATAGCCATCTAGCCCTGAGCCAGTTGGGGCCGTTAATTGAGTAAAGTCAACTTTTTGTAATACTGGTTGAGCACGATCTTCTGCTACCCCAAGGTCACTACCTGTATCCAATGGGTTCCCAGCGATATCTCTTAATCCAACAGCTAGATAATGCATAAAAACATTAGCACTGCCTGACAACGATGAGGTTAGCGTAAAACTAACTTTATCATCATTGGTATCTGTGTCTGCCGAAGGCTCACTGACCGTTGTACTATAGGCATTTGCTAAGGTTTCATTAGTCCCACTATTCGTTTGATCCAGATCAAATTCAAAGGACCCGACTGTGACTGAATTGTCGATAATGTTACTACTAAAGGTAACATCGACGGAATCAATATTACCATCGTTATCTGTATCAAGACTATATATAGTACTAACCGTTGGTTTTACATCATCCCATGCATTACTATTTGTTTCTGTAGGAGAACTTTGATCATTGGCCGCCCAACCTGCATCATCCGTAAGGTCATTGGCATCACTGATAGCAATAGCCGCTTCATTTGTTGGCGCAGTTGTCCCTGAAGAAAAGTATCCACTCTCTAATGAATTTAGATAAATTTGAATGGTATTACCTATTGAATGCTCAACAGTATTTACTGTGGCAGAACTTCCAACCAAGTCTCCTCCAACAGCTGCCCATGAAATCAAACCCGTCAACAAGTTAGCACCTGCCATAGAACCTTGAGTTGCTGTGGATGTTGCTGTACTACCTATTCCAATAGCACCCCCGCCCGCACCATCCGTAAACACTTGAATATTTTCGGAATAAACTAACACGAAACCATTTAGTGTATTACCAGCTAGATCACTACCTACTGGTGCTGTTAGAGTGGTATAGTCCACACTTAAAAGTACTGGTTGCGACCTATCGTTGGCATTTCCTGTATTGTTTATAGTAACAAGTCTATTACCATATAAATCTCGAGCTCCCTGAGTAATAATATGCAAGAAAACATTTTCAGACCCAGAAATCTCTGTCGCACCACTTAAGTTAATATATTCGTCATTGATCACATTCAGCACACTGGGGTAAGTTATATTTGTTAAAACTGAGTTTGCTGCAATCTCTCCAGTTGCATTATTCGAACTATCATTATCCAATTCGTAGTGAGAAGCAGTAAGACTTGGATCGAAAATATTTTCACTAAACGTGACATCTATACTATTGATGTCACCATCATTATCTGAATCAATACTATATAATTCATCTATTGTTGGAACAGTCACATCCCAACCGATACTATTTACGACTGTTGGAACAGAACTTAAGTTTACAGCTAAACCAGCTTCGTCCTCCAAATCATTTGCATCTGCAATGGCACTAACAGCTTGATTTGTGGGTGCGATAGTTCCTGCATCAAAATAACCAGTACTCGCAGCATTTAGATAAACATTAATCACATTAGCAGAACTTAATTCTACATAGTTATCTGTTTCAGAAAAATTTGTCATGTCAGAAGTGGTTGAAACCCAACTCGCCAAACCAGAGAGTAGATTTGCTTGTGACATGTTTCCCATAAAAGCCGTACTGGCAGCATTATTGGTAGCTGTGATATCACCCCCACCTGCACCATCTGTGTGCAATTGTAAGTCTTCTGAATAAATAAGCTGTACTGCATTCACGATATATCCATCTAGCCCTGAGCCTGTTGGAGCCGTTAATTGAGTAAAGTCAACTTTTTGCAACACTGGTTGTGCCCGGTCTTCTGCTATCCCAAGGTCACTACCTGTATCCAATGGGTTCCCAGCTATATCTCTTAATCCAACGGCTAGATAATGCATAAAAACATTTGTACTTCCTGACAAGGGTGAGGTCAGCGTAAAACTAACTTTATCATCATCGACATCAGCATCGCCAGATGGCTCAACAACTGTCGTACTATAAGCATTTGCTAAGCTTTCATTACTACCGTTGTTTGTTTGGTCTAAATCAAATTCAAACGAACCTACAGTAATAGAGTTATCAATAATATTACTGCTAAAAGTGACATCTACAGCATCGATATCCCCATCGGCATTTGTATCCCGGCTATATAAGGTACTAACAGTTGGCTTAATAATATCCCACGCTTGACTATTTCGTACAGAAATAGTACTACCTACTTCGACTCCAAATCCAGAGCCATCTTCGACATCATTCGTATCGTTGATCGCCGTCGCAGAAGCTGTTCCAGCAGGGTTGGTTGTACCCGCAGAAAAATAACCTGTTTCATCTGTATTTAAATAAACATTTATCACATTAGCAGACACCAATTCAACTTGATTTATTGTATCGTTCAGGCCTGTAAAATCTCCCCCCACAGCTGTCCAATATAATAACCCTCCGAGTAGATTGCCTTGACTCAATCCGCCAACAGCAGCTGCACTATTAGCATCATTCCCAACGGTTATATCTCCTCCCCCTGCACCATCTGTATGTAAAGTAATGGCCTCTGAGTAAGCAACCTGAATGGCATTCACCGTTTCTCCTGCTAAATCGGTACCACCTGGAGCTGTTAAAGTTGTAAAATCGACACTTAATAAAATAGGATTCGCCATATCCAATTCGGTATCTTCAGCTGTCGTATCACCTGTTAAAATATTATCTGCTACATTTCCACTAGCAAAACCAACATTCCCCACCATCGAGTCATAAATAACTTCAATAGATGTACCTAATGTATCTACAATCAAATCCCCATCAGCTTGATCCAGTGATAAAGTTAACGTTGTAGTCGATGCTGAAACGGATGAAATAGTAACATCAGCTCCCCCATACTCCACTGTCCAACCAGCCGTATTTGTATTCCCAGTCGTGATATTTTCATCATAATTGATGGTGATCTGATCAATTTGACCATTCAAGTCTGTATCCCTCATTTCTAATTGAGTAGCTTGTATCTCCGGGTCCACAACAATAGGGTAAAGGGCTCCAGTATCATCAAATAAAATACTTATTTTTCCATTATTATCGTAACTAAAAGAAGATTCTAATTCTTGATTATTAGCATCATAAACCAAAAGTTTATCGTATATGAACGTGTGCTCGCCTGTTTCAAAAACAAATGAGTCTCCTCTATTGATAATATTTTCAGCATCTACAGTAATATCGACAAGAACCTTACCTTCTCCTGATGGAGAAGAGTCTATCGTAAAACCTTGCTCTAAGCCATTTACAGACTTTCTGTACCAAGCTTGAAAACCGCTCCAAGCATAAGTCACTTCTTCGCTATTCGTGGCAATTAAAGGGCTTCCTAAACTGACAGTATTTCCTGCTCTTCCATACTCTACTGGTTTTAGAGTTAAAAGAGCCTCCTCTGAATTAGGCTTTCTGATAATTAGGTCTGATTCAGAGAAATAAGCTTTAAAGTTTAATGAAAAATCTTTTAAATATTGGCCAAGCTCATCTGTCGTTAATAGAACTAAATTTGGGTCACTTGAATTATCATTATCTGAGTCATCCACTACTGGGGAATCTGTATTACCTGAACTATCTGGAGCTTCAACGACTGGAGTATCCGTATTACCCGAACTGTCTGGAGTTTCGACAACAGGAGTTTCGGTATTACCTGAACTGTCTGGAGTTTCGACGACTGGAGTATCAGTATTACCCGAACTGTCTGGAGTTTCAACAACTGGCGTATCTGTATTACCTGAACTATCTGGAGTTTCGACAACTGGAGTATCCGTATTACCTGAACTATCTGGAATTTCGACGACTGGAGTATCCGTATTACCCGAACTAACCTCTTCACTTTCAATGATCAAATTGTTAATCATTTCAGAATCGAATATATCTCCTTGAAACTCAATCACTGCTGAAATAGGCACAGCAAACTCTCTTTTTTCATCTTTAGCCACATTTTCACTTAGAACTGTCTCAGACATGGTTTTAACAACTGTTTCTCCAGCACTATCTTTTCCACTTATTTCAAAACTAATCGTTTCCCCAATCGGCAAATCTTGAAGCGTCACTTCATAAATGCTCCCTGAAATATGAGTCAAATTAAAATCCTTTAAGAAAATAGCCCCATTAATACTCACCGAAATACTGACCTCAACGATGTCATCTATCCCACTAGGTGCAGACCTTGCCTTTTGCCTAGATTCAAGTAGCTTAAAGTCGTTTAAATCAACCGTGACTGTCGTTTCTACTTTTTCTGAAGCAGTTACCTCTGATTCAGTTGTCGATGAAGCACCTCCTCCACCTCCACAATTTAGACTAAACAAGATGAGGAGAGATAAAAGGACTCCCCCTAGAAACTGCGAAAAGCGCAGTGTTTTCATAGGCTGATTATTCAATTTCGTTGCGAAATTATTCGTTCCAAGTTTGGCTTTCAAGACATTATTCCCCTTATTATCGGTTAATTTATGACTTTGCTAAAGGAGATAAAGTGTAATTTCTATCACAGTCATCTTTTTTGAGAATTTTCTAAATTTACAGAGTTTTATCACCGATATACTAAAAGCAGCGAATGAATTTCGTAAAACTTTAAAAAACAAGGACTTATGGGTTTAGGTGGATTAAGCGTCGGTTTGGCGACTGGTATAAACTACGGTGAAATCATCGAAAGTTTAATCGCGATTGAACAAAGGCCTATCGAGCAACTTCAAGAAAAAATAACTCTTAATGAAATAAAAGAAGAAGCTTATACCGAACTTAATACGCTTGCCTTGAACGCTCGCCTGTCCATGTTCGACTTGTCCCTAGGAAGTACATTTGAAAGCAAAATAACCACCAGTTCCGATGAATCAGTTCTAACAGCATCAGCAGATTCAACGGCTTCTGTAGGAACGCATCAACTTCGCGTAACTCAGCTAGCAACTGCTGCCGTAACTCTTTCAAGTGGAGTTCAAGATAACGAATCTACCTCTATAGGCTCTGGAACCATGAGCTTCGAATTAGGCGGGAGACGCCTTGATAAAGGGACAGATCTAGATGATTTAAACGATGGAGCCGGTATTGATCGTGGAGTCATCCGAATCACCAACTCTGGCGGAACGACAGAAACCTTTGATATGGGAAGTGCTGTTACGGTACAAGATGCTCTAGACATCCTAAACTCCAATACCATGGGTTTAGACTTTCAAACGAACCGTTCCATTGACCAAAGCAGTGATGCGAGAGAAGTGAATGGCTACAGCATAGAAGTGGTTAATAATGGGACTAATTCTGTCACCTTATCTGACCTTGGTACAACCAATACTCTATCTGACCTTGGCTTCAAAACAAGCTCAGCAAAATCAATTGATGCTAACTCAACATCTTCAGCTGCTGAACAAATATTTTATATCACTGAATCCTCAAGCTTAAGTCAAATCAATGATGGCTTTGGCATTCAAACAAACTCTTCTGGAACAAATGATGTCAGGTTTTACGTGGAGAACACCATTACAGGTGCCGTGAAGTCTATTGAAGTGGACTTTAGTGAGTCTGAAAATGTCGGCGATGTTATTGATGCTTTAAATACAGCGATTTCAAATGCTCAAATGAATGCTCATTCTCAGGTAACCCTATCTAGTGATGGAGTGAGCCTTGAATTTACGGGTGTTGTATCTGACTTCACAAATATTAATGGTAGTAAAGCAGGCTCTGACTTAGGCTTGAATAAGATAGAATTAGTAGGTGGCGTATATAAAGGTGAAGCTCTTATGGCCGAAATGAATGGGAGCCTCATTAGGAACTTAAATGGTGGAAATGGCATTCGAAACTTAGAAACTGGTGTATTTGAAATCTCTTCACGTAGAGGCGATTCATATATTATCAATTTAGACCAAACTGTGAGTGTCCAGGATATCATGAGAATTATTGATGAAGCTGAAGCCACCGGGGCCGCAAATTCCATTACCTTAGGCGGTACTGCCAACATGAGTTTTACTGCCAATTCTGGAATAATAACAGATACTGATTTTGCAACAAATGGGTTTGAAGAAGACAGACTTATTGGGTCTACGATTACTATTAATACAGGAGGAACAGACTACACAGCAACTATCAATTCATTTGATAGCGATGCTGGGACCTTCACTTTAACAAATGATAATATCACTGGGTCTGTGGCAGACATCATGAATGACGGCTATACCATCACTTACAGCACATTATCAGACATATCCGTAGCCATTACAGATGGTGGTAATGGACTTGAACTGACAGATGCCTCTACAGGAGAGGAAACTTTTCGAGTCGATGATTTAAATGGAGATCTTGCAAAACAATTACAAATAGAAAGCACAAACACTTCTGCAGCTGTTCTATTTAATCCAAGCAACTTAACAGATGACCCTAATGGTAGCTCCAGAACTAGTACAATATTCCTTTCAAGAGATAGTTTGCCAAACGGTATTTCAAAAGACCAAATGATTGGGAGAAGCATTGAGCACACCTGGTCTTCTAGAACTTCTAATAGTTCAGGAAGCGGTGATCCAACCAAAGAGTCAGCCAGAATTATTGCTTTTGAAGAAGCTCCAGACGACTTGTACGTTTCAGATGTAGACGCCAGCTCATCTTCAAACCTAGGTATTACAACAGCCGATACTGCAACACATGATGCTGGAAATGAAGATACTATTGTTGATGACACAAACTTAAATGCTGCCTTAAATGATAACTTAGATGAAGACCTTATGGTTGGCGCAACCTACACGATCTACACCACGAATGGGAAGTTCAGCTCAACTATTATCGATTATGATAGCACCAATAATTCCGTCACACTCGATGACGACACGATCTTTACGGAACTGACCAATGTTGGAGGTGGTGGCAATGAAGATGCAACATTGCAATCACTAGGGTTTACCATCGAGTATAACCACAAGCTATCTCTTGAGTACGATGCTACTCCAACACATTTAACCAATGCGGCCTTAACTTATAACGGTGGCACAAGAGAACTTACCGATTCTGTAAATTTAGATCCAAATTTAACGACCATAGATACTGATAGACTCGAAGGAGCAACGATCACTTTTTACGACACGGCAACGAATACAGAATCGACATCTGTCATAGCCTCCTACAACTCAGGCACAGATACCATTACCCTTCTTCCTGACGACCCAACCAATAACCTGAATGATGACATCACAAACAATGGCATCACACAAGCTAATTTTCAAGCTGATGGCTACTTCATAACTTATACTCCCATTCAAACTGCTAAAGGCGGAAGTATAAATTTTCTGTCAAACTTCAGTGATGATCCGGATCACATTGAAATTGTTGGAGTCGGGTCTAACGAAACGATTGTTGGAGGGAATCTTGAGAACAGAATCCTTTCTAGCTTCACACGCCTAGATGACTTAAATGGAGGTCAAGGCATTACACGAGGTGAGTTCTCTATCGACAACGGAAACTCTAGCACCGTTATTGATCTTGACTCTGATAGCATCCAAACCATACAAGATGTGATCGACGAAATCATGGGCAATATTGCAAGTGTCGAAGTTGAGATCAATGACCGAGGAGATGGTCTAAGAATTTTTGACACAAGTTCTAGCCAAACATCCGCAATCACTATTACAGATGTGGATGGCAGCGGCACTGCGGCTAGCCTCAACCTTTTAAATGAACAATTTGATCGCTTTCAAGTCTCTGTTACATCAAATACTGACTTCTATAGCGTATCTGGTACGGCTGCCAATCAAGTAGGAAACTCCTTTGAAGTGAATGAGTTCTCAGGTTTTAGCAAAGCTCAAATGATTGGCAGTAAAATATCTTATTACGATACTTTCCTAGGCGGCGAATTAGTTCATGCTTTTATCACAGATTATGTTGATGTTGCAGGGGCAACGACCATTACTGTCGCCGGTCAAGTTACTGAAGATGGAGATCCAAGATCTGGTACCTACTCTCCTAATGGAGAAACGATTAGTTTACATCTTAAAGACCACCAAAATGACTTTGAACACTTTGGCGAAATAACAGGTGTTGGAAGTAGTGGCAGTGGAGTCTACACACTCACTATTGATACAGCAACTGTTGACGACTACTCTATCTATGAAGTAGAACAATTAGTTGGAACAATGGTAACACTAACATCTCCTCTAGACGGCTCTTCTCAAGATGTCAGCAATGCACTTGGCATAACTGCTATGATCACAAATTATAACAGTGGAACAGACACCATCACAATTCAAACTGATGATGCCAACATCAACAACATGACAAACTTGCCCGCTTTAAGTGACCCTCTTGTTTTAAGCATCTCAAAAGACAACGCTCCAAGAAATCACGTTCAAGGTGGTGGCATCACTGTCGCAAACAGTTTTTTAGCAAGCGCAACAGATTCAGGTTTCATCTCTATCACCGCTGAGGTTAATGAAGGTGGGTCTGCCACAACCATCATTAGCGACCAGTTTGCCAACTTAGATCCAAGTGATGTAGTTGGAGCTCTTGTTACAATAGGCTCTCATACAGCTGATAACACTGAAGACGGAAATATAGCCATTGTCACAGGCTACAACTCTCTCACGAATGCCATTACCATAGACACTTTTTACGACCCTGCGACAGGAATGGCCGATGCAGTAACTCTAGATTCAACAGATGAAGTATACCTAACATTTGAAAGTGAATTTGAAGATGCCGTTATTCGCTCTGAAGCACCTACTACCATAACAGTAGCCGGCACAGAAATAACAACTCTCACCAACCCAAAGTTTTTACAAGTAGATATCACGACCGCTGGTGTCACTAGTGAAGACGAGCTCATTGGCTCAACAATTACATTCGATGACAATACAGCAACGGCTGCTCTTCAGGGGGAAAGCCGTACCATTGTTGATATTATTCATGACTACAATGGAATCCAAGGAGACACAGTTCTAGTTTTAGATCGTGCTCTAACGACAAATCCTACAGGTGGCTTGGTGACAGATGATACCTTTGATATTATCTATGAAGATATTCAAGCGACAATAGGAGAAGTAGACTTCTCAACAGGCGTTATCACAACACGTGATAAAATGCAGTCATCCATGGGGGATCGCGCCTTTAATATCCACCCTGTTATTGATGGCACCTATCAAAAAGACATTGAGATCTACGCAACGGACACGCTAGAAGATATTGCTGATAAAATCAACTCTGCTGATGTTGGAGTAGACGCTAGTGTCATCAATGATGGAAGTAGTTCTAATCCATATCGCCTTTCACTCATTTCATCTAACACGGGTGAACTTGGTGCGGTCAATGTAGGAACAACGGTTCAAAACTTTGATTTAAATGTTGCTACTCAAGCACAGGATGCCAAAGTTATCTTGGGTGAAGCTTCAGGCAGCAGCTCCGTACTAAGTGGTAGTACGAATATTTTAACCGATGCTATTTCAGGGGTCACTTTAAATTTAGTTAGCGCCAGTGATAACCCAATAACTTTAACGGTAGATTATGACCGAGAGGGAATTACCGAACAAGTCACCACCGTTGTGGACGAAATCAACTTACTACTAGAAGCGGCTAATTCATTAATCGCTTTAGAAACAGAAGTAGAAATAACAAATGAAGATGGAACGACATCTACAGAAACACAAAAAGGTGTGCTTTTTGGTGATATAGCAACAAGAAGCATGATCAATGAAATCAAGTTTTTATTAACCAGTATCGTAGAAAACGTCCCATCAGGAAGCATTGATTCTTATTCAGAAATTGGAATAGAACTTGATTCCTCTGGTGACACATTTGAATTTGACGATTCGGTCTTAAGCAGTATTTTAAATAGCAATTTCGAACAAGTTAAAGATTTATTTACATACACTCCCAACTTACTTGATACCGCGACAGTTACAACGACGAGTAACTTCCTTCAATCTGGTTATGATATTAATAATATCAGAAATGGGATCACCAGTAGTTCAGGCTTTTCTGAAACAGGGAATGGTAGTAATGGAGCCAAATTCTTAGCAGGTGATTCAACAAACTATATCACTTATACGCTTGGAGAGGTCAAAGACCTGTATGGTTTTAGATTTCATCACGATATCCCAGAAGATCTAACAGCACGCTATAATGTAACAGCAGCTGATGCATCGGCACCTCTCAATCCGACCCCAGCTGCACTAGCGGTTTCTGGAGCTGTCAGTATTTTAACTGATGATTTGAATCTTGGATCTAGCGCAGAACTGCTAGAAGACCAGCTACTCGGAGCAACTATCACAATAAACGATAATACCTTTAATGGCACAAAATCTGCCCTTATTACAGCTTATGATGAAACAACGGGAGAGATCACATTGGATGCAGACCTAGCCACAGCTGGCCCTGATCCCACCGTAGGTGGCTACACCATCTCAACAACAAGTGGAGATAACCTAGATCTTTCCTACAAACCTATTGTTGAATATCTAGATCCAGATACCGGTGAATACGAGATTTATCAATCTTTTAGTCAAATAGGCGATGGAACCTTCTCTGTTGTATTTCCTGGTGGTATCAAATCTGAATCTATTCGCGTAAGCTATGAAGACAACAACGGAGACTCTGAAGATTTTACTAAAAATGGCTACTATGTTAGACTGATGGAATTTGAAGTTTTAGAAGCTCAAGGTCTGGCCTCTCAATTCACCAGAACGTTTGATGGTTTCACAAACTCTGTTACAGGCTCACTTCAGTATGCGACCAGTAGCCTAACGAGTACAAATGATGTTTATACGTCACAGATCGAAAGGCTAGGAGAGTCTATTCTCAATAAGCAAACGTTACTTATTAGACAATTCCAAAACTTGGAACTTGTTGTCTCCAACCTAAACTCTCAAAGTTCATTCTTTCAAAGTCAAGTCAGTAGCTTACCTACAGCCTTTTCTTATCGTGGAAATAACGGTTAGATTCATTAAAATCTAACTTTACAACCTGGACCATCGAGAACGATGGTCCAGATGAATTTATTTAGACATATTTTACTTTACAGCTTTGTATTCATACTTTTAAGTTATGAATCAAAAAGTCTAAAAGCATCGACTCCTCATGAAGAGGATAAATGGATAAAAGCTATTATTCCACCAAGCTCCGACTTATTAGCCAAAGATCAACATTTTCGCTTTAACACAGGAGCTGAACCAGAAACGTTGGACCCTGGTCTCATTACAGGATCCGTTGAAATGACGCTTGTGATGGGACTATTCGAAGGACTCCTTAATTATGACCCTAAAACATTAGAGGTCAGACCTGGTATTGCATATAAATATGAAATTGACTCAACCGGTAAGGTTTACACTTTCTATTTAAGAGAAAATGCCAAATGGAGTAATGGAAGCCCCCTTACATCGAAAGATATTTTTGATTCTTGGATTCGTGTCCTCTCTCCCAAAACAGCAGCTAGTTATGCCAGTCAGCTATATCCCATACAAGGATCTGAAGCCTTCAACAAAGGCAAAGAAAGCAATCCAGCTTCATTGGGTCTAAAAGTTGTGAATAGAACAACATTTCAGGTGACTTTACATGCTCCCTGTCCTTACTTTTTAAGTCTTTGTGGTTTTGTCACCCTCTACCCCACCCCTGTTGATTTAATTGAAAAACTTGGAGATGCTTGGGTTAAACCTGAAAATATCATTTCAAATGGCCCTTACATTATCAAAAGCTGGCAATCTAGAAATAAAATTATTCTAGAACCTAATCCACATTATTGGGATCGTGAACATGTTTATTTATCAAAAATCAGTGCTTTTCTTTACGATAATGTAGAAACTTACTACAAACTATTTATCCAAAAACAATTGGATTGGATTAGAGACGTTCCTTCTAGTAAATCTAAAGAAGCAAGTTGGAGGCCCGATTATTATGCCATGCCAGTTTTGGGCACCTACTTTTACCGCTTCAATGTCACCAAACCTCCCTTAAATGATGTTCGCGTTAGACGTGCCTTATCTATGTCGATCGATAGAACTATTTTGACGAGACAAATCCTAAAAGGGGGACAACAACCGGCCAATTTTTTCTGCCCTCCAGTAGCTGGCTATCAGCATGTTGAAGGCTTGCCCTATAATATTCAAAAAGCTAAAAAACTATTAGCTGAAGCAGGCTATGGCAAAGGGGGCAAAGAATTCCCAAAACTAGAAATACTCTACAACACAAGTGATGATCATAAAAAAATTGCAGAATCTATTTGTGAAAGTTGGCGAGAAAACCTCGGAGTTAATATTCAATTAAGAAATACAGAGTGGAAAATTTTTATATCCGAAATGAATCAACTCAATTATGATATTTGCCGATCAAGTTGGTTTGGGGATTATCGGGACCCCAACACCTTTTTTGACCTTTTCGTTAAAGATGGCGGAAACAACAGAACAGGCTGGGATAATCCACTTTACGATAAATATTTAAAAAAAAGCCAACTAGAAATGGACCATCAAAAACGCTTAAGTATTTTTCAAAAAATGGAAGATATTTTAGTTAATAAAGACCTTCCCATTATCCCACTATATATGTATGTCGACAAAGCTATGTTGGCTCCTCATATCAATGGATGGTATGAGAATAATTTAAACCTCCATCCCTTAAAGCATATTTGGTTGGAGAAGAACTAATGCTTTACTGGCTCGTTAAAAGACTAATTCAATTACCTATCACTCTATTCTTTTTAATCACTATCGCCTTTTTTATGATGCGAATGGCTCCCGGTGGTCCATTTAGCTCAGATAAAAACTTAGACCCTACTATAAAAGCAGCTATGCTTACAAAATACCAATTAGATAGGCCACTTGATGAACAATACATCACTTTTCTTGGAAACTTATTGCAGGGAGATTTGGGACCATCTTACATTCAAAAGTCAAAAACCGTGAATGAAATTATTTTCGCAACCTTACCCACCTCTCTACTCTTAGGCATTTTTGCCATTCTCATTGCTCTAGCCATCGGATTCATGGCTGGAATTTTCGCTGCACTTTACCGAGGCAAAACGATAGATTACTTTGCCATGGTACTGGCCGTCATAGGCTTGAGCTTGCCTGCTTTTGTAATTGGGCCTATCTTTCAGTTACTATTCACGATGTTTTTACCAATTTTGCCGACAGCTGGTTACCATGGTCTCGTAGAGCCCAGCTACTTAATACTGCCCTCTCTCACTTTAGGCCTGCCCTTTGCCGCAAGAATAGCCAGACTCAGCCGAGGCGGCATGCTAGAGGTACTACATCAAGACTATATCAAAACAGCTAGAGCCAGAGGCCTCAGTGAATCAAGAGTTATTTTAGGACATGCTCTAAAAGGAGCCTTAGTTCCGGTAGCCTCTTACTTAGGACCCGCTATCGCAGCAGTCACGACAGGATCCCTCGTCGTTGAAAAAATATTTCAGGTTCCAGGATTGGGTAGAGAGTTTGTTGAAGCGGCTCTAAACCGAGACTACACTTTAGCCATGGGCACCGTCATTATTTATGGCAGCCTCCTCATTCTCATGAACTTACTATCTGACTTACTAAGCGCCTGGATGGACCCTAGATTGAGGGGGCAAATATGAGCTCTCATTATGGACAATCACTAGGCCAAGAGGCATGGCAAAGGTTAAAAGCTCATCGCTTGGCCATGATCAGTTTGTTCACGATAGTTGTGATCACTTTGTCATGTACTTTTGCTCCTTTACTTAGCTCTATACCACCAGAGAAACAAGCTTCTTGGTTTCATACACAAGCACCATTTTCCAGTCGCCCTGACGTTGAAAATACAAATGAATGGATCATAAATCAACCCACGTCAAAAATTTTCACCCCCTACAAACAATTGATCATTGAAGAAAACAATCAAGATTATGAAGAAGTTCGTATTGTCCTACGTAAGGGAAAGGTTTTCCGTATACAAAAAGTGGAAGGAGCACTACCTTTAGAAAACCTAAAAATTGATCACCCTCAACATAAAACATTCGAAGTTTTAAGAAATGGTGAGTTGGGAAGAGAGCTAAACCAAATAGAGATTCACTTAAACCAAGAGCCTCCTAAAGACCTTTTTCAAAAAGGTTACGAAGTAGCCTTCCTAAGAACCTTTAAAAGTCATCAAATAACTTCTACTTATACCATCCACCTTGATAAGGGAATCGTTAAATCTATTCAGCATAATGAGAAAAACCTCAACGCCTTAAAACTAAGTGGCGAACAAATCACATCCCTTCTAGCAGATGGAAAGCTTTCTGAAGTCACTCATTACCTAGGGACAGATGAGTTGGGAAGAGACCTCTTCACCAGAATTTTATATGGTGGTCAAATATCCCTTCTTGTCGGCGTCGTTGCGACATTGGTCAGCTTAATCATAGGTGTCATCGTAGGTGCCATTTCTGGGTATATCGGGGGGCGAGTTGACCGTTTGATTATGTCAGGTGTAGATATTCTTTATGCCATCCCTTTTATGTTTTTAGTTATCTTACTTCTCGTTAACTTTGGAAAAAACATCCTGATCTTATTCGTTGCGTTAGGTGCCGTGCAATGGTTAACCATGTCTAGGATTATTCGTACTCAAATTATGTCACTCAAACAACTCACCTTTGTCGATGCGGCCAAATTAAGTGGGGCCAATAGTTTCCAGATTATTTTTTATCACTTACTCCCAAATTGTTTAAGCAATATTTTAATTTACTCAACCTTAACTATCCCAATGGTTATTATGGAAGAAAGCTTTTTATCTTTTATAGGTCTTGGCATGCAGTTTGATGGTAAGAGCTTAGATTCTTGGGGAACACTGGTTCATCAAGGCATGACTGCCTTAGGCTCAAATGGTGAAAACGCTTGGTTACTCATCTTCCCCTCTCTCACAATGGCCGCAACATTACTTGGCCTGAATATATTGGGGGATGGCTTAAGAGATGCCTTTGACCCTAAATTGAGGGGGAAAGATTGATGACCTCCCCTCCTTTAGTAACGATTGAAAACTTATCCCTAAACTACCACAGCCGTGAAGTTATTCACCCTGCCTTAATTAATATCAACCTATCTATTGAAGCAGGAGAAACTTTAGGCTTAGTGGGTGAAAGTGGATCAGGAAAATCTACTTTAGCCCACGCTTTACTCAACTTACTTCCTCCACAAGCAAAAATACATTCAGGCAAAATAACAGCTTTTAATCAAGAAATCAAACAACATTCCTCAGAGTCTAACCTTTTAAGGGGTCAAGATATTTCCATGATCTTCCAAGATCCCATGACCAGCCTCACCCCTCACATGACCATACTTGAACAAATGATAGAACCTCTTGTTCACGTTCATCATATATCCAAAGAACAGGCCAAACCAAAAGCAAGAAATCTATTAGAAAGTGTCGAGCTCCCTGATCCTGATCTTGTCTTAAAAAAGTACCCTCATGAGTTATCGGGTGGAATGAGCCAAAGAGTCATGATTGCCATTGCACTTAGTTCAGAACCTAAACTCCTCATTGCTGATGAACCGACGACAGCCTTAGATGTCACAACACAGGCAACCATCTTAAAAATCATCAAAAAATTACAGCAAGAGCAAAATATGGCTTTACTTTTTGTAAGTCATGACTTAGGCGTTATACATCAGGTATGTGACCGTATATGCGTCATGAATAAAGGAAAACTCGTTGAGGAAGGAACAGCTATGGAAGTTCTCAGCCATCCGAAAAAAGACTACACCCAGGGCTTAATTGCCTCCATCCCTCGACTGAAAGGAGAAAAGCTTGAGCAGCTACCTTCTGTTGCTCCCATTAAAATGCCTCCCAAACCGGCCATTAGCACCAGCAACATTCTATCCATAAAAGACCTTCTCGTGGAGTACACAAGCAAAGGTTTATTCTCCTCTTCTACACCTTTTAAAGCTGTCAATTCTATCAGTTTTAAAATGAATGAAGGTGAGATTTTAGGTATTGTTGGAGAAAGTGGCTCAGGTAAGTCCACAACAGCTAAAGCGATTTCAGGCCTCATCTCTTATCAATCTGGAGAAATCCACTATAAATCAGACCAATTAAATGGGCTTCATCCTGAAATTCAAATGATCTTTCAAGATCCAGCCTCCAGCTTAAACCCTAGAATGAATATAGGAAGAAATATTGCGGAAGGTCTTATCTATAAAAAAACAAATTCCAAAGAAGAGATTTTCAAAAAATGTATGGAACTACTCAAGCTTGTCGACTTACCTGAAGACTACTACCATCGTTACCCACATGAACTTTCTGGTGGTCAAAAACAAAGAATTGGCATAGCTAGAGCTTTAGCTTCAGCCCCAAAGTTACTCATATGCGATGAGCCCGTTAGTGCACTAGATGTTTCAATTCAAGCTCAAGTGCTTAATTTATTAAAAAAGCTACAACGAAGTTTAAATTTAAGCATGCTTTTTATTACACATGACATTTCTGTTGTAAGGTTTATTGCTGATAAGTTAATTGTCATGAAAACAGGAGAAATCGTTGAAGCTGGTCAGGTAGATTCTCTTTTAGAAAACCCTAAAGAAATTTATACAAGAACCCTACTAAGTTCTGTACCCCAGATGGACTTTTGAACCTCAGCCAAGAACGTCGTGTTCAAATATGGGATGGCGGAAAATCATTTTTCGCATCCATCATTCAGCCATTATCAGACTCCATCGCCATGATGATTCTTATTGGCTTATACCAAGCCAATACCTTTGAAAAAACAGCTCTAGGAGCCTTAAGTGGCTGTGGACTATTATTAGGTTTACCTTTATTCAGACTCATCTCTCATTGGAAATGGTCTGCTTCAAAAATAATTTCCTTACTCTTGTTTCTATCTGCCACATCTCTACTCATAAGTATAACTGTGAACCATGTCTGGTGGTTTATTTTCTTTGTATCGATCGCCATATTACTACCTATCACAGGCATTCCTTTTCAATCAGAAATATATGCGACTTATCATAATTCTAAAAGGGGAAAACGTTTTCTCACATCTCTATTAGCTGGAAATATTGGTGTTATTTTATTCACTCAAACTTCCAGCTTTCTTTATACAGACATAAATCAAACAAACATTATTATTTGCTCCTTTAGTTTCTTTCTTTATATAGCTGCTTTTTGTTCGTTAAAAACACCTGTTCCATTCACTAAGAGACGGACTCCTAAATTTTTAGAGATGTTCAGTGCTCTAAAAAAAGACTCACTTTTTGGGTATATATGTATCACTTGGTTTATCTTAGGCGCAGCAAACTTATGGACCTACCCCTACAGAACCAATTATTTGATGGAACCAGAGTTTGGGCATCAGCTTAGTCCTCAGGAAACCCTTTTACTCGTTGTCATTATCCCAGAGAGCATAAGAATGCTTACAGCCCCTCTCTACGCTTACGCATTTGATAAATTTAATTTTGTCGTCTTAAGAATGACAATCAATCTTTTCTTTGCTGTTTATTGCATTGCCTTTTTCTCTGCAACATCTTATTCAGGAGTTCTCATTGGCTCTATGTTCCAAGGCCTAGCGATGGGTGGAGGAAGCATTGCCTGGCAATTATGGGTCA
>JACLAC010010471.1_pt1 | contig 27184 bp, 16 predicted proteins | sample 8027881 | NCBI WGS metagenome assembly JACLAC01 (sample SAMN15725517, study PRJNA655200) | protist metagenome | isolation source: fluorescence activated cell sorting (FACS) single amplified genomes of... | place: Spain: Blaines Bay Microbial Observatory, Mediterranean Sea | collected 2016-01-19 | reverse complement strand
GCTTGGCACAATCGGCTGGCTGTTATGGGGTCTCCCATAACCAAGACATCTACTGTTTGATGATTACGCAATTTCTTTGATTCGAGTGGTTTTTCTGTCCTACCATGGATAATTTGGGTTTCAAGGTAATCGGCCAAGGGCTGTAAATTTGGATGAAGATTGATTTTATCAATCGTAACCCTTAGAAATTGATCTAATTTATCCGGGTCATTGTGCATTTTATAACAGCCAAAGGCCATCCAAATTTCAAGCTCCAATGGGTCGTTTTTGAGTGAATCCCAATTGATAATTTCTTGAGTCAGAATATCGCCGGCCGCTAGCCACTGTTCAGCCCACATTAATAAAAAAGCAAAATCTTTTCGGTTAGAAGTTAAAATTGGTTCAACTGGTTCAGCCGTTAATCGTTGACCCAATTGGGCTAAAACAGGGACTTGATATTCACTCAATATCCACTTGGTATTAGATTGAACCTGATCAGAAGCTACTCCGATTTTGTATAGTGTATGTGCCCAACCCATTAAGGGAAACAGGTCTCGCTTATGAATGTTTTTTTCAGTCATCCACTCTAAATCTGAGGCTTTTAGCCTTTTGACTAATGGATAAGTTAACTGTTGTAAAGCTAAATAGAGATCAGTATTAGCTTGATTATTTAATCCTAGATCAGAACAGCCAAACCAAGTCATGCTAAAAATTAGATAGGCAGTTTCACGTAAGTCGATTTGCTGCATGTCCAGTAGATTTTCTGTTCTATTACCGATTGCTTCGGCCACATCCAGTAAACAAGATCGATGAGACTGACTCAAACTCAAAAGGGTGGCGATTGATTCGGCTAAAGTGGGTAACCCAACTACTTGTTGATTGATTATTTGGCATAATTGAGCGACCAAATTGTTGTTCAAGGACTCAATAGGTTCTTGATGATGGTCGATCGCTTGATGGAATAAATCATGTTTGAATCGAAAGCGGTAAATATAAGGGGCACGCCAGTCGGGTGGCTTGTCAAAGAACGATGTCTTTTTCACCTCTACTAACTCAATTTTATGTAATTGATCCAGTAATTCTTTAAGCGGTATTGGTGAACTATTTCCTGAATTAATCCACCAATAGGTAGAAATTAGAAATAGATTTGAAGACCCGACTGATGTAATAGATTGGGACAAGGCCTGATAAATTTTTTGATCCTCAGTCGACTGTTGTAAGATTAGGTTTTGGTAAATATTAGGTAGGATGCTATACATCTCTGTAGACATAGGGAGGCCGGAGCTACCTTCAGTTCTTAATGATAAGAGATAAGGTAGATACACATTATCAATCAATAACGTATTCAGTGGCTGATCTTGAAATTGATCAATGATCCAATCTTTTTCTTCAGCCGATAACGGTAAATTAGAAGACCAAGCTGTTGGATGATCGAGATTATCAGTTTTCAATTTTAAGGATAATATTTTACTACCAATTAACAAACGGCTTCGGCTCAAGCTCAAGTAAGATGTTGTACGTAGGGCCAATATCAGATTGATTCCATCCGGGGGGCAATAAAACGAGTTTTGAAGAAAATTAGTAAAGAAGTCCAGACTGCGGGCTGGCGATTGGTATTGTTCTTCTATCACTAGATAGTCTGGTGTCTGATGTTGATTCAACTGAGCATAGACTCGCTCAATCTGGGACAAATCAGAGCCATCAAACCATAATAACTTGGTAATATCTAGTGCTTGCAAGGCAGATAAAAGGGAAGATTTGCCTATTCCACTAGCACCTTCGACAACGATAATTGGTGTGTTTTCTCTAACCCAAGTTTTCAGTGATTCCAACTCCTGACTAAACAGATGAGTGGCAGGAACGGATGGACTTAGCCGTTGATAAAGTGTTTCTTGTCTATTGGTTGTCGGATCTAAAAATTGGTCTAGTGTTAGATTAAAAGCCTTAGCAATTAAGAGCAGAGTATGAGGTCGAAATCGGCTATTTTCTTGCCTCTCGATAGCCCGTATCCGACGAACGCTGATACCAAGTCCATCAGGATCCATTTCTCTGGTATGTTGGTGTAATTTTTCTTGTGTCCAAGCCAAATTTTTTCTCAAGGAAATTACCCTTGAACCTAAATCAGGTGGAACTTCAATCAAACTCGATGACATTTGCTTATTTTTAATTTTCTATCCAACCGGTATCTTTCCGCTTACAGCGGCTCGTCTAAAAGAATTTTACGAAGATCTTATTGTCTCATATTATTTGTTCAAACTCAATATTTCCGGTTTTCTTCCGGTATATTTCCGGTTAATTTCGTGTATTGTATGACATACCCGATTGAATTATTAACGACTCGGTAAAAACTTCCAATAACCAATCGGGTGCATTTATACATTATCCACTGATTCCGAACGATTTATCACGAGAAAATATCCTTTTTTGTTTATCTTTTTTCTTATAGGGGATTAAAATGAAACGTATTGGTCTATTGATTTTACTGGTTGCTTTGACTGCTGGTTCTGTTTGGTCTCAGAATAAAGTGCTAAGCCTTGACGGTGACGGTGATTATGTTGAAGTTGCAGATCATGAATCTTTAAATATTTCAGAACATATTACGATGCAAGCCTGGGTAAAGTTGAAGGACTTGGATGGGATGATTATCTCAAAACGACCAGGCTATCAGCTTTTTCTTTATCAAGTCAGTAAGAAAATAGAGGCTGAGGTTTTTAGGAATGGTCAATCTTTTTTGCCAAGAGCCGTAGACGGTGGAACTGTATTAACTACAGGACGTTGGTATCATATTTCAGGCACTTATGATGGTCAGAAGATTACAACATACATCAATGGAAAGACTGACAGATCAATGCGGCACTCAGGATCAATTGATATAGTTGATTTCCCCCTACGTTTTGGAACTATGGCTGACGGAGATATATGGGAACATGATCTATTCGCTGAATTAGATGAAATTCGAATCTGGAATGTCGCTAAAACTGAAGCTGAAATCCAAGCGGAGATGAACACAGGCCTAACAGGAAATGAATCTGGGCTTGTGGGTTACTGGAATTTCGATGATGGAACAGCTAAGGACTTAACTGCAAATGGGAATGATGGAGAGTTTAAGGGAGATGCTAAAGTTGTAGATTCTGATTTAGCATTAGGTGTTTCAATTCCCGATCCGAACCTAAGAGCAGCACTGGAGAAAGCACTGGGTAAAAATGAGGGAGATGCCATTACTAAAGAGGATTTAGCAGGCATCGAAAGGTTGAGGGTTTCAGATGCCAACATCTCCGACTTAGCAGGGATGGAGTTTTGTGTAAATCTTACCGAACTTGACATCGGAGGCAATCCAATCACAGATATTACTCCATTATCGAAGATCAACCGATTAAGAACTTTATTTGTTAGGTCTCAAAAACAAATTGATGATATTAACCCTTTGAGTGGTTTGATAACTCTCGAAGAACTCCATATTTATCCAATTAAATCTGATATTTCCTCTTTAAAAGCTCTAAAAAATTTAAAAAAGCTCGCAATAGTTCGTACATCTTTAGAAGATATATCAGTGTTATCTGAATTGACAAACTTAAGACATCTTTGGTTACACGATAATAAGATAAGAGATATTTCTGTAATAAAAAATCTATCTGAATTGGATTATGTGGATTTTGGACAAAATGAGATAGAAAGTTTAAAAACGGTCAATGATTGTTTGACGCTGAGAGTTTTACAGTTATCAAATAATAAAATATCAAATCTGTCAGGTCTTAACAATTGTCCTAAACTTGAAGAACTACATCTAAACGGAAATCCAATTAGCGATCTTAAAACTCTGGGAGATATCAACAACTTAAAAGTCCTGGCCCTTCGTGAGACTTCACTGATTAGCGACTTTTCCCCATTAGAAAGTTTGGATAAACTTGAAGAACTTCATGTTTATCCAATTCCAAATAACCTTTCAACAATTTCAAAGCTTCAAGGTCTAAAAAAGTTAGGGATTGTCAGATCTGAATTGCTAGATATAACACCGCTAGCAAAGCTAGGTAATTTAGAACACTTATGGTTACATGATAATCAAATAACTGACCTGATGCCATTGGTAAATAACAATGGAATATCAGGTACGATAGATCTACGTGGTAATCCTCTTTCCAATACTTCAGTAACTAGTCACATACCTTTTTTACAAGCTAAGAGCATCACTATCCAATACAAAGAAATCCCTTCAGACGTCGTAGCTTTCAAAGACGCCAATTTAGAGAAAGCTATTAGGGAAGCACTCAAGATTCCAACTGAACTGCTGAAAAAAGAGGATTTGGAGAAGTTGGAGGAGTTGGATGTAAACGCTCAACTTAACGATCCTGAAGAAGAAAAAATAAAAGATTTAACAGGAATAGAACACTGTAAAAATCTATCCTCTTTGAAGTTGCAATATAATCCTATAAGTGATGTAAGAAACCTCTCAAAGCTTACCAATCTAACAGAACTAGATCTGTACCATACAAAGCAACTAAAAGATCTAACACCACTTTCTGATTTAATCCAACTTACTAGGCTAAACCTAGCAAATAATGTGATTAGCGATATTTCTCCTCTCTCAGAGCTTTCTAACTTAACTTGGCTTGATCTATGGAATAACCAGATAGTAGATATTAATCCCTTATCGAACCTGACCCATTTAACTGAGCTTTATCTTGTGAATAACAAGATTGCTGGTGGTGACGTTAGCCCACTAACTGAATTAACCCAATTAGAAACTTTACGGGTTGGCGGTAATGAAATTAAAGATCTAAAAGAATTTTCTAATTTCACTAGCCTAAAAAACTTAATGCTGAACTACAACCAGATTACTAACCTCAGTGGTCTTGAAGATTTAAAAAATTTGGTTAGACTTGAAATAAGAAACAACCAAGTTATTGATGTTGACTCGTTATCTGGTTTAACTAACCTGCAAGTGTTATATCTGGATGGAAATCAAATTGTAGATGTTAGTCCATTATCTAGCTTGGTTAACTTATCTGAGTTATTTTTATATAACAATCAGATTAAAGATCTGAGTTCTCTTTCAAATTTGAATATTGAATGGCGTTTGTATGCGAGTGATAATTTGATAACAGACATCTCATTTTTAATTGAAAATGAAATATCTAAAGAACTTACTTTCCAAAACAACCCTCTTTCCAACACAGCCCTTACAACTCACATTCCTACCCTAAAAACTAGAGGTCTCACAATCCAACATGACGATATACCCTCAGACATCGTAACTTTCAAAGATGCCAATTTAGAGAAGGCTATTAGAGAGGCACTAGGAATTCCAACAGAACTGCTGAAGCAAGAGGATTTGGAAAAGTTGACTAAATTTGAAGCTTTAGGTGCTTCAATTTCTGATCTTACGGGCCTCAATCACTGTACCAATTTGGTTGAATTATCACTTGGATCTGAAAAAACAGGAGACAATAGTTCTGGAAATGATTTGACAGAAATTGAAGAAATACAATTTTTGGTGAAGCTTAGGTCTCTTGACTTAAGTTGGAACCCAATCTCAGATTTTTCATCATTAAAGAGTCTAGAAAACCTTAATCATTTGGTGTTGAGAGGCAACGGAATTACAGACATCAATTTTATTTCTCATCTTCCCAAACTACAAACACTAAAGTTAATGGACCAAAAAGATCTTGATTTGCAACCGTTGGAAAATTTAAAAAATTTAACATTTTTGACTCTTGCTGGTTCCGAAATAAAGAATCAAGAAACACTTGCAACATTAGGGTCCCTAACAAGGTTGGAATTACAGTCTTGTCAATTGGTACAAATCGATTTCTTAATAAATTTGAGTAAAATAGAAAATTTAGACTTAAGATCAAACCGAATATCTAATATAACGGCTTTATCAAACAACAAAAACCTTCATCATCTATTACTTGGTAGTAATAGAAGTTTATCAGATATTTCCCCGCTAGAAAACTTACCAAAAGTTCAGAATCTAGATATTTCGAATTGTGCAGTCGCTGATTTAACACCATTAATTCGAAATAAAAATATATCAGGCAAAATTAACCTCCAAAACAACCCACTCTTCAACACTGCACTATCCACTCATATACCTGCATTAGAAGCTAGAGGAATAACAGTTGAATATGACATGCCTGAGGGTCTAGTGCTGTTTAAAGATGCCAATTTAGAGAAGGCAATTAGGGATGCTTTAGGAATACCAACTGAACTACTAAAGAAAGAAGATTTAGAAAAGCTAGAGGAGTTGAAGTATGAAGGGAAAGAGGGAGTTAAGATTTCTGATTTGACAGGTATAGAACATTGCAAAAATCTTACTCAGTTGGATTTGTCATATAACCAAATTTCTGACATCTCTCTAATATCCAAATTATCTGAACTGACACATTTGAATCTGACTAACAATAAGATCTCCGATTTTGAGGCACTATCAGGATTAATCAGTTTAACCAGACTTGAATTAGTAGCTAACCGTAGTGCTAAGGATCTCAGTCCTTTGTCCAAGCTGACCAATCTGGTTTACTTAGACTTAAGCGGAAATACTCTCAGTAATGTTACCCCTCTTCAATCACTTGTTAATTTGAATTGGTTGAATCTCTATGAAAATAACATTACAAACATTAACTCTTTATCCACTTTAGTTAACCTTGAAACTCTTAATCTTGCATATAATTCAATAGATGACATTGATTCTATTACTCCTTTAACAAAATTGAAGCATCTGGATTTAGTAAAAAATAATATTAAAGACCTCTCGCCTTTAGTCTCAAATAAAGAGATTTCTGGTTCTATAAGCATATCGACTGAAGGAGAGAGAAACCCTCTCAATAATCTTGCTTATTCAATTCATATTCCTGAGTTGAAATCCAGAGGTATCGATATCAATTATTTCATGCCCGGGGATATTGTATTACTCAAGGATGCTAAATTAGAGCAGGCAATAAGAGAAGTACTCAATATCCCCATCGACCTTCTAACTTCAGCTAACACTTCAGTCCTCACAGATTTAGATCTAACTAATACAGGGCTTATAGATCTGGATATTGATGCACTGAAAGCATTCACCAGCCTTAAAGCTCTCACTTTAACCAACAACCCTCTGAGTGCCAACGCTGTTCTGGTTCAAATCCCTGAACTTGAATCAACAGGAATTACTGTTGATCTGGGTACTTCTGCTGCTGCTAAAGTTGAGCTCTCAGCAGAACAAGCCACTATACCTGCTAGTTTATCTGCTACCACTGATATTATTGTTACTATCACTGATGCCAATGGTAATAAAGTTAAAAGAGAAACTGTAGACCTGACAGCAGATAAAGGAACAATTCAAACTCCAGCAGTTAACAATGGTGATGGTACTTACACTGCCACTTATGCTGCTATTGATGTTACTGGTGATGTAACTATCTCTGCTTTGACTAGCAATGGTAAGTTTGGTTCTCTACAAATTACTTTAGTTGAGGTTGTTGTTTCTAAAGATAAGTCCTCAGTAGAAATTGTAGGTAGTAACAAAGCTCAGACTGATCAAACGGCATCTGTAATTGTTACTCTAGTTAGTGAGGGTGGTTTACCTTTAAGTGGTAGATCAGTTGATTTGAAGGTTAATCCAGATGATAAAGTGATTATCAACCCTTCTACTAAAACAGACAAAGATGGCCAAACAACAGTGGTCTTTGCTTCTGGTAAACCTGGGATGAAAATTATCACTGCCAGTTCAGGAGATGTAGAATTAACTGCAAGTGTGGCAGTTGTCTTCTCTGGTGATGAAATTGATTTACAACCAATAGCAGAAGCTGAGACATTAACTGCCGTAACTGCTAAGGATTCATTGCCAGCAGATGGAGAATCAACCACTAAACTAACCATCACTGTTTTGGACAAAGATGGAGATGCTTTAACTGATCAAACGCTGGAGATTGAAGTTGAGAATGGAACATTAGGAGAAGTAGTCAACAATGATGATGGAACGTATACTGCCACTTATATTGCAGGAACCAAAGCAGGAGAGGTAGTAATTACGGCTAAAGCCAGTAACGGTAAATCGTCTACGATTGTCATCACCTTGACCGAAAAAGTAGATCAACCTCAAACAGAAGCTAGTTTTGCCGTTTCAACCTTAAAACCAGAACAATCAGGTAATCCAGGAGAGTTTGTTTCTTATCTGGTCAAATTGGAAGGTAAAGATGGGTTTGCTGACAAAGTAACCTTATTTGCAACTGATCCACCTAAAGGAATTGAGGTTGTATTTGATCCCAAAGAAGTAACTTTATCTGCTGATGATGCCCTCAAGACTTCGCAAATGACGCTAACCTTGGATAAAGATGTAGTGGCTAAAGATTATGAAATCACTGCCTTGGCTAAGAGTGATGCAGGAACAACACAGGAACTAACTGTGACAGTCAAAGTCGAATCAGCAGATCTGTCGGCTACAGCTATTTTACTCACCGTCAAACCTAAAGAGCTACAGTTAAGTCAAAGTCTGGAAGTGATTGGTCAGTTGGCTAATATTTCTGACAGTGAAGTAGCCATACCCGCCAATTCAGTAATTACTTTAACTTTTACCTCTCCAGCAGGAGAAACAACAGAATTTAAAGTCAACACTACTGATGACGGAGATTATCAACTAGCTACTCCATATACACCAGATGAAGTAGGAGAATGGGAGATTAGTGCCAAATTTGTAGGTACTACAACTTTCAAATCGTCCAGTAAGAGTTCTAAATTCAAAGTAGCTAAAGGATCAGCGGTGATTGCTTTTGATAATGCTGATTCTGCTTTGTTAGGAACTAGTTTGGAATTGGTAGGTAACTTAAAACCACAACTCTCAGATCAGAAAGTATCCATCAAGATTATTAAACCAGATGGCAGTGTTCCGACTCCGATTGAAATTAAAACAGAAGATCTGGGTATCTTCAAGCAATCGATTAGTTTAGATTCGTCAGGTGCTTGGGAAATAACAGCTATTTGGGATGGTAACAATGACTATGAGAGCGTAACTAAAACCTTAAGTCTTGATGTTAGTGCGGAAGTAGGGAAAGCGATTATTGTTCTGGGTGGAGGAAATGCAGAAGTTAATTCAGAATGGAGAATCTTCAGTAGTGTAGCTAGTTATGTCTATAATGTCTTGTTGAAACGACAATTCGATGCGGAGGAAGACATTTATTTCTTATCTCCTAGTGTAACTGATATCAAAGGTGCTGATACTGTTACAACTTTAGGCACCTTAGAGAAAGCCATCACAGATTGGGCTAAGAAACAGGTCAACAATCAAGTTCCTCTTTACATCTACCTACTATCACATAATCTGGGTGATAAGTTCCTACTGGAGAAAACTGATACTCAAGAGAAGTATCTATCACCACAACTCTTGGATACCTGGTTGGATATGCTGCCAGAAGGAACGCCAGTAACTGTTGTGATTGAAGCTTGTTATTCTGGCAATTTCATCAGTCAGGATGGAATCAAATCAGCTTTGGTAGATAAAGACCGAACCATCATTGTTAGTGCTAGTAATGATAAACAGGCTAAGATTGCTCGTAGTTCTTCTTTCTCTAGAACCTTCTTCAGTTTGATTGAGAGTAACCAAACCATCAGTAGTGCCTTTGAACAAGCAGCAGATAAGATGGAGAGAATGATCTACCATCGAGATCAATTTCCACAAATTGAAAGCAGTGGAGATGGAAATCCAAATCAACGAGAAGATTATTTGAGGTTAGAAGAAACGTATCTTCCTGCCAATATGATCAGTTTAGCGGCACCACCAAATATAACTACCATTACACAACCTACTGAATTAAAGAAAGGTATCTCATCACAAAGAATAGAGGTTGAACTAATAGGAGCAGATATTAGTAGAGTTTATGCCACGGTCATACCACCATCATTTGATCCGAAAGCAGAAATTAATAGTTGGGATGATTTAGCCTTTGATGAGTTTGATTTAGGTAAGGTTAGTGATGGCAAATATACTGCTACTTATGCTAATTTCACTATTCCTGGTGCATATTCAGTAGTGATTAATGCTGAAAATAGTGACGGATTTGCCGATCCTGTTCAAACCACCATTACTGTTGCTGAAGAAATAACTGAACCAGAACCACAAAAGCTAACTGGTGATGTCAATGGAGATGGAACAGTAAACATCTTCGACCTTGTAATTGCAGCAGGATCATTTGGTAAAACAGGTGATGGAATTATGGGAGATGTCAATGGAGATGGTAGTGTTAATATCTTTGACCTAGTGATTGTGGCTGGTAACTTTGGTAAATCTTTAGTAGCAGCACCTTCCATGATTTCTAAGATTGAACTGACCACAGAACAAAAGCAACATATTGGTTTAGCGATTGATCAACTAGAATCCAATAGTAATCGTTCTAATGCTGAAGAAATAGCTTTGAATGTTCTGAAAGCTATATTGCCCGAAATATTACCAACACAAACTCAACTACTTTCTAATTATCCTAATCCATTTAATCCTGAAACTTGGATTCCTTTCCAATTAGCAGCAGATTCAACAGTCACTGCTAGAATCTATGACGTAACAGGCAAACAAATTAGAATAATTGAGTTAGGTCATATAGCAGCAGGGAATTATGTTGAGATAAATAAAGCAATATACTGGGATGGAAAAACTGAAGATGGAGAACAAGTATCTTCAGGTACTTATTTCTACCAAATTGAGGCTGGAGATTATATAGAAACTAAGAAGATGGTGATTCTCAAGTAACAAGCTTTCAAGATCCTATAAATTCAACTAATCTTTTACATCTTAGGAGTGGTGACTTAATCACCACTCTAAGTCCCAGCGATTTAAATTCAATAATATACTATACAGGCGGGAAACAGGTTGAACATTTAATCTGTTTCCCGCCTATAGTTTTTGAAAAACCAACATTAATAACGCGAAGAAGCCATCAACGTTTTTTCGGTTTATATAACCAAGTGTGGATATAGATGATTGGCTCGTTAGCCCGTGGTAAAACTGGGTACGGGGTATTACCGAGAGCGACACCAAAGTCGATCTCTAGAAGTCCGTTCTGATCCACCTTTAATTTTTTAATTAGGCTGTTCAAGACGGACTTCTTTGTATCTATATCAAGTTCCCTTTCTACCTGTTTTCTCAACTGATTCCTGAATGCCTGTAAGTCCTCTGCTGTCGGTGCTTTAATTTCTTCCACCTTAATAATCTTGTCCTGTAAAGCTCTCAATCTCTGCTCATCTTCTTGCATTTTAATGATGACTCTTTCTTTGGGTACTTACAACCCCATCCTCCCCACTTACCTTTGATATCTGTCATTTCGATATAATAGGTACCAGGCTGCTGCGCGGAAAAGGTCAAATCACTCCAAGAATTGTCAGCTATATTCTCAAACCGCTTGTCGGTAACCTTACGATCTTTGGGTGGGGCGGCAGCAATTACAGTAGACAATAAACTAAACAAGGAAAATAAAATTAAGGCACTTCTGTATAACTTTACAAAACTACGACGCATTTTTCTCTCCAATAATTTAGAATTAAGTAACAAACAGATTTAAAAATTAATATTGGTCCCGATTGAGGTTGTATTATAAGCCTATCAACAGACCCTAAACTAATAATACTTCCTTAAAGACGCAAGTTACATCACACCTTTAGAACTTCCTCTTCAAATTCCCCCAAGTTGTCGCTAATTTACTCAGGGCTGAGACATCTAAAACCTCAGTATATAACGTCAATAACCCACTACTATCATTGGTATTCCATGTCGGTGTATGCAAGCCAACACCATCAAATTTCTCTAATGCAGTGAAAGTTTGTCCTATGGACACGAGTGGTACACGCTTACCCTTATCATTCTCAACTTTCATGCCCGCATGATTTGCAAAAGGAAACCAGTTATCATTAATAACAGCTAGCTGTTTGATCTCTATCAATTCTACCCACTGATTCTTAACACGATATTTCAAACGTAAGTCACATTTTGGCAGTTCTTCTTCATTTTGCCACGCGGTTCCATCTTCATAAGGATCTACCTTCGCTCCCCAACACCCCCATTTACCGAGAACATCCGTCATTTCAATATAGTATACACCCGCCTGTATACGAGCATCTAATTCCAGATTGCTCCACGAATTATCTTCTATCTTTTCAAATTTCTTTTCAAAAACCACCTTACCTTTCGGCGGCTTTTCTTTCGCCCAAGTAACCTGAGATACTGTCATCCCGATCAAAAAGATTGCGACGATTACAACAACCCACCTTTTAATGTGCACCTTATTTAATCTCCTCAACTTGATAAATTATATTCCCTGCGACTCCATAGTGTATGAAAGAGCCACCTTCACTGTCAACAAAGGAACAGCAGTTATCAGCTTCAGCAATGAAAATAGTGCTGCATTGGGTTCAGAGATTGAACTGGTAGGTAACCTGAAACCACAGTTGGCAGAATAAACAATATCCCTCAAGATCATCAAGCCAGATGGCAGTGTACCTACACCAACTAACATCCAGACAGGAGAACTACTACATTAATATTTCCCAAGTTCTGTTACTTATTAAAATATAGGCAGATTAATGAACACTTAGGTAGTTGGCCTACTAAATCTCATTTTCACTAATCGAGCGTTTTGATGGCTACCTAATAATAAATACTATAAGATGGCTGTGAAATCGCTAATCCTTCTAATTTAATCATATCAACACTTCCTTTCCTGTGGTACTGAATGAATGTTGTGTTTCACGTTTTCACAGGATTTTTTATATTACTGCCATATCCATGTTAAATTCTGCATATGCATTGATTAACATTGAATTGGCAGTAAAGCGTAAATCATATTCATTATTAAGTTGAACTTTTTCTATCTCTCCAGTAATTTACCTATCCTGAAGATCGACTACTGCATTTATAAATCTAATTGATTATTATCTTGGTTTAAATAGAAAATCAGAAGACAATAGAGGTAACAATCTAATTTGGAATAGATATTGCTCCTCAGCTATTAGTTCAATATTCATTAACTTAATGGCTAAGTTATAAGTCTATTACAGTCAGGATTAAAAAGAATTGTTCAAAACAGATTAGGAAGGACAAATTAATGCGAACACAAATCAAACGAATATCAATTTTGCAAACTAGTAAAGTAATTACACTTATTTATCCAATTTTTGGTCTAATCCATACCATGATGGGAATATGGATGTTAACATCTCCAGAACAACCTAATTGGTTGGGTATTCTACTGATATGTGTTCCCTTAATAATTGGGATCTTTGGATTTGTTTTTTCGGTCATCGGTTGTTGTCTTTATAATTTAATAGCAAGTAAGGTTGGTGGTATAGAGTTCATTTTGGAGAATTTAGAATCTGAATAATGTCTCAGATCTCTGCCTGATTGAATGTTCATCTAGCATATGCATTTACCAACATTGAATTGGCAGTAAAACGTAAATCATATTCATTGTTAAACTGAACTGTCTACATCTCTCCAGGACCTTACCTATCCTGAAGATCAACTACTGCGTTTATAAATCTAATTAATTGTTATCTTGATTTAAATGAGAAATGAGAGAACCATAGACATTACCTTTGAGTTGATATCAGATCTTCAACTAGATCCTGAAAGATCAAAAAGGGTTACTGCTAGATAGTGCGTATTCTTTGCTTGAATGGGATATGTTTTCTGGCATTAATCCCGGGGTATGTCGACAGGTGGGGGTCAAAGTTTTGTCCCCCACCTGTCCCTTTAGTTTTCTCCCCAATTCTAAACTTAACTTCCACCTTTCGATCAGCGCGTGTAAGACTGATTTACGTATCTTCTCATCTTCTCTGAGGTTCTGAAAGAATAAATAAGGTATCAAAGCAAAAAACTAATAAGCAAAAAAAGAAGGTGAGCCAGAGGAGTTGACCCACCTTACGAAGGAAGTTTTGAAGATACTACTATTATCGTCTCATTTAGCCACAACTTGAGTATAGAAACAAAAAAGGCGAGCCTCTTATTAGCTCACCTTCAATGCTCTTCATTAACTTCTCGTGTAAGGTCAGTGCCAGAAGACACTTCCTCCGCTCAATATTTTAGATTAGTACTTTGATTTATGCAATGATTTGAGTCATCACTTTAGGATTACCATCTTTCGGGGTTTTATATAATCTCCTGCTTCAATTTAGTAGAAATAGGTTCCTGAAGATACTTGTTCTCCATTTTCAGTTCTTCCATCCCAATAAATTACTTTACTCGATTCTATATAATTCCCTGCTGCTATATGACCTAACTCAATGATTCTAATTTGTTTGCCTGTTACGTTATTACGTTATATATTTTAGCAGTGACTGTTAAACCCCAGGCAAGTTTAAAGGGTATCCAAATTTCTGGATTGAAGGGATTAGGATAATTAGCTAGCATTTTCGTATGGGCTGGCAACCTTTCAGGTAGGATTGCTTGCAGAGCACCTAATACCTTCTCTTCTTCCCCGAACCTGTTTGAATTGGATTCCGATTGATCTATGGCTGAAGCTATATGATATTCTTGTTGAGTGGTTAGTTCTATCTCTGAGACCATTGATGATGAGGTACTAACCAAAATTAAATTACTGCCCACTATCACCAAATCAAATATGTTGACTGTTCCATTTTACCGAATGCACCTACAATATCAAGAGATATTTGGATTCTAATTCATTGAAATGATAGAACATTGAGCCAATTCGCGCTTGCATGATCATTACAAATCTGATAGTTTAATCAGCAAGTAATGCAAGACCGTCTTCTATTGTATCTAAGATTTCTAAACCTTCGATATAATCCATAATATTCATCGCATCTATAATCAACATACAAGCATCGGAGACGTTACACAAGCAGAACATTTGTTGTTCTTCTTGTCCTTCTACAATAATACTAAGTAACGTTGCCATGCCTCGGCTAGTCGTAATAGTAACCTGCCCCAAGTCAACTAATATGTTTGAAGTTTTTACTTCCTGATAAGCACTCCTAAGATCATCTGCCGTATCATATCCTAAGTTATTACTAATACGAACGATAGTTGTACTTCCTTGTTGCTCTAAGGTAATGTTTTCTCCAATCTGTTTCATATCTTAGATTCGTCCTTTATTGCGAAGTACCATCTGAATTATCATCATTACGATTTACGGCCAAAGTTGTTTTGGTAAAACGACCTGGATCAGATTCAACCTTAACTGAATCAACTAGCTTTTCTATTAAAAATAGCCCCCATCCACCGATCTGTTTGTTTTGAATTTGCTTGCCAAGGTCTGTCATCTTATGGTCTGGCTCAATTTGGTTACAACCTTGATCATGAATACTAGCGGAAATTAAATTCTCCTGAGCAGTAATAGTTACCATCACTTTTTTGGATGCATCTTTATTATTTCCATGCTCGATAGCATTAATACAGGCTTCTGCTACCGCTAGCTTAAGCTTACTTGTTTTTTCCAGAGGAAACTTTTTGATCTTAGCAATGCTACCAACAGCTTCCGTAATGACCTCTTCATAACCGAAAATACTGGGAATGCTAATCGATATTTGTTCATCTAAATCTAGAGACATATCTGTCGCCATTTTATTCCTTTTTGATTAAATTTTGGCGTTAAAATAAAAATAGAAGTAAATCAGTGTTGTTTATAATGATAGCGACTACAAATTAACTGGCTGAATTGAGAACGATTCTAAAGAAAGTTCCTAATTATTATTTATCCAAAGCGATTATTTAATATATAATTTTTTGGACTGCAAAGCCTGTTGATAAGTTAAATACAGATTGATAAAAACGACTTGATTCTTCGTATATCACCCCCTCAGCATTATGTGGCTTCATCATGCCATTGGTGATGAATAATACATCCGGCAGAGGCCATAGAGATTACATTCAGTTAAGTTACCCTAACTGCTACTAGTGTGATATCATCATCCCGTTCTTCTTCATCGGCCATGTAGTTAATTACGTCTTGGATAACAGTTTCCACTACTTCTTCCGCTGTTAATTGGTCTTCTAATTCTGAAACAACTTGATGAAAGCGCCCTGATTCCTCATACATTACTCCTTCAGCGTTACGTGGCTCAGTAATACCATCGGTCATGAATAATAATAAATCTCCTGATTCTAAATCTACCTTGGTTAATTTGTATGGAATATTGGGTATCATACCTAATGCCATTCCCTTAGCTATAATAGGTTCAGCAGTACCATCGCGAATCAACAGAGGGTAAGCATGTTGCCCCGCATTAGCAAGTAACATTTGTTTCCTCTCATGGTCAAACTGTGCAATTACTAAGGTAACATTCATATCTCGTTCCATGCTTTGACATAGCGATCTATTCATATCCGACATAATTTCCGCGATTCCATTTTGATACTCAGCTGAGATATTGAGAATGCCATGAACCATTACTGCGTTCATCGCAGCCTTCAATCCTTTTCCACTGACATCTCCGACTGCAACTAACACTTGGCTCCCTTGCTGAAGATAATCAAAAAAATCGCCTCCTACCTCTTTTGCAGCAATATTTTGACCAGCAATCTGTAGTTTTTCCAAATCTGGGGCTGATTTAGGTAGTAGAGCTAGTTGCATCTGTTGAGCTTCAGCTAATTCTTGAGTGACTTCGTCTAGTATCAAGGTTTGAAGGTGTTGTGAAAATTGCCTTTGTCGATAGTATCGAACTCCTAAAAAGCTCGCAACAAACACAACTAATATCAGGCTGACAGTAATTGAATTAGTAATCCAACCATTCACATACCAAGGCAAGTAAACTTCGAACCGCAAACTTACTGGAGCAGAGTAGTTAAGGTCTCGATCTATGTATTGGGCTTGAAAACTGTATTGACCTACTACTTCACATTTGTACTCGAATTGCTCATACTTAGTTGGTTGCCCCCAACTAACTAAACTAGCATCTGCTAGATCTTGGTTATTAATTCGATAACGAAATTTTTGTTTATTGGGTAAAGTTCGAAAATCTATTGCCTTACAGCTAAAAGTAACTAAGTTTCCAACTGGTACAGGCGGAATACGGCTTATATCTTGATAAACTTGATTTGTCTTAACTTCAATCACCTCTACTTTGGGGGCCGATTTTGTGCGTTTATATCGATTAACTCCTTGTTCAGAAGAAATCCATATACTCCCGTCATTATCGAGATGATAGTCCAATTGATTATTACTTAACAGACCATCTCTAGTATCAATCGTACTCCAGCATTGTCCATCGAACAAAGTAATACCGCCACTACCCAATCCAATCAATAAACCGTCCATAGTCTCGAAACTCGGGTAGTTACTGAAATCGAAATGCCCATCTCGAAGGTAAAAATGGTTTAATTTACCACCCTTATACTTAGTGATACTGTTTGGAGATCCTAACCAAATAATACCGTGTCGGTCTTCGTAGATCGACCAAACTGATTGCTGATTGCTAGTAATACCACTCGGAGACCCCTGCCAAAAAACACCATGCTGATCTTGGTAAATCGACCATGTAATCTGTTGACGATCTCCAGGATTGATCGGAATATGACGGTATTCCCCATTTTTCAACGTTTTAACACCACTAAACCCATAAATCCAAATGGTAGAAGTATCATCGACTAGACCAACGAAGTTCCAATACCAATTTGGATCTTCATAATAGATTGCTTCTTTGCCATCGAAGATGCCAACACCGTTTTCACCCAAAAACCACACCGACCCATTCGGCATCAAACCAATAGTCTTTTGCCTTTTAGACCGTTCATGGAAGGTCGGTCGTTTTAGCGGAGTATCCCGAATTTGAAATTCCTCAAAATTACTTCCATCAAATTTCACCAAATCAGTACGAGCATCCAACCAGATGCTTCCATCTTTAGACTGGCAAGGATCTCTAAATTGACCGAGCAGTTGTCTCTGAAGTTGAAAATCCAATTGACCTGACCCACTAATCATCCGTAGTTGACTAACACTATCGGCTGAAAACGCCCAAATTGACCCATCTTTAGATTGGAATAATTGTAAAATCTCTTTATCAACCGAAAATCGGTTTATAATTTCACCTTTCCAGTAGTGTGCAATTCCCTTAGTAGTGGCAAACAAAATGTGAAGATCATCCGTTTCCAAAATCCAGTTAACTCTCTGTTTTTCTAATTTTCGACCCAACTCATTAATCACTTTGTATTGCTTTAATCCTTGTGGATCGTATTGTGATAGGCCGACTTCGCCCATGTATCCTCCACACCAAAGAATCCCATCTCTAGACTCGTAAATGCTGAGTACGTGCTTAGTCCCTAAACCAACTTCTGGCAAGAAGTTAGTAAAGGTTGAAGTTCGTCCTGTATTAGCATAGTAAGAAATACCGTTGTCTGTACCTAGCCATATCCCTCCTAACTTTGAAGGTGCACTACATCTAATTCTATTGTCTATTAATCCGTCTGCAGTAGTAAGAACACGAAAATCTATTCCATCGTAGTTAGTAAGACCATTAGCATTCAATCGAAACCCACCACCAAACCAGAGCATTCCATCTTTTGTCTTTTCCGAATTCCAAATATCTTTGTTCGCTATCCCGTCTGCTTCATCATAAACTATAGTGGTACGACCATCATATTTTACTACTCCACCTGAGGTACTAGCGAACCATAGCTCGCCAGAATTACTCTCAACGACTTCAATTGTTCCAATAGATTTACCATTTTCGCGTATTGGGTAATGATGAAATTTTTGGCCATCATACATGCAGAAACCATCATCATTAGTAAACCAAAGATTGTCATCTTCGGTTTGAAGAAAATCCCAGACACCAACGTATTTCGCTTGGATTGTCTCGAAAATATAACCATCGTAAACTACTAATCCTCCCATCGTGCCCAGCCACACTTTCCCATCTTTGGTTTGATAAATACCCCTGACATTGTTATTGGGCAAACCATCCAATTTTGTGTAATTTTCAAATGTTTGGCTGTCGTATACATACAGTCCGTTTGAAGTGCCAAACCACATTCGGCCATCCTGTGTTTCGTAGATATTAAAGGTATTAATACTATTAAACCCATTGGTGTAATCGAATTTTCGCCATAGTCCATTACCAATTTCAGCTTTCAAATTAAGCGAGAGGAATAAAATTATGCTGAGAAATAAACATGTAGTGTATTTCATTTTATGAACTCTTTGGCTATCATAAACTAGTCGTCCATCGTAGCAATTCTTTTTCAATAGGAATAGTTTTGTGCTCTTTGGCCAATAGGTTAGGGGCAACCGCAAAATAGATGATAATAGTTTCAGAAGACGATTAGTTAAATGCAAAACTTGTTTGAATTGGGGACTACTATTAAGTTCACCTCAAATCCAAGAGAATAATCAATTCCTTTTGAGCCTAAACACCCTAACTGCCAAATAGGCCGCTAATAAAGGTTATTAGGATCAAAATTTTATCCCTATAAAAATGAAGAATACTTTCAAGACAGGATAATCTAAAAAGTCGTGATTTCTATTATTCTAATTATTATGGATGGTGGTAATTATTTACTTAGTTTGGCAGACTAGACCGGTTGAGTGATTTGTGATAGCAAACACAACGAAATAATTTCACGACAATTTGACTCATTATTATGAGGCCTTGGAACTTAACTTGTTAAAATAATTTCTGGCTCAGTTTACAATCTAATTTTAGATGTAGGCATTGTAGAGAACTTAGGACGATCTACTCTATACTGAACACAGAGCAATTGATCTGCTACGCTTTCAAACATGTGAAGACTAATACAATTCAATGCGGTAAGTTCATCTTAGCCAGAAGAAACGGATAGGTTCACCTGTATCTACTTTTTCTACTTTTCGAGGGTGATAAACCCAAACATAATTTTCAAAACTACAACAGAAGTTAAAGCCCGACATTTAAGCTATTTGTTCGAGGAAACTTGAACAAATAGCTTATTGCAGAAAATCCTGAATATACTCCCGAATATACGATTGAAAAGATCCTTCACCTCGGGAACCAACCAGTTCGTGCATAATTACACCTTCTCCACTAATAAAAAAAGTGTTAGGTATTGCGCTAAGGCCATATTGGCCAGCAATATCCTCAGAATTGGTAATAATCGGATAGTTCACGTTATTATCCTGAACAAATTTTTGCACAGCATCCTGATTTTTATCCACACTCAGACCGATAACCACTAAATTTAGATCTTTCCCTTGTTGATGAAGTTCTTCCAAGTACGGAACCTCCGCACGACATGAAGGTCACCACTCAGCCCAAAAGTTTAGTACTATCGATTTCCCACGTAAATCATAAAGGGAAATGATATTTCCATTCATATCTGGAAGGGTAAAATCTGGGGCTACTTGCCCAACTATTGTGACAGAACCATTTTGATCCGCTTTGTTAGATGGTCGGTTTTGGTTCTTCTGTTGTACAGCATCACACCCGATTAGGCTTACAATAAATGCTAAAACTAGCATTTTTAGGTCCAGAAACAAAAATCTTCTCTTTTTCATCAACGATCTCTTGAAATTTAAGGCTAGCACCGATTCTATGCCAAAACAAAAAGGTTGTCAATTAAAACTTACCAAATTTAAATGTCTGAATATACTTTCGTATAGAACCTTATGAAATCTGAGTATCAAGATGAACCCAATTGAGGATACCATCATCGTTACGTGCCATCGGTCCAGCAAAACCTTCGTGATTCACGACACCAAACAGTGAACAAAGTTTTCGGATGGCACTAATAAATCTACTCCGTATCAAGACGGATGATGATATGTCGATGTGTTTTAACGGAGATATCAACCATTTATGGAATCTCATTTGTACTTCATTCAGCCTTTAGAGATACACCAATGATTAACCTGACCATCGGCAATTCAGTCGCAACCATTGGGAACAGTGATTTTTATGGTTGCAGTGGACTAACGGGAGCGCCGATTATACCTGATTCGGTTATTTCCATTGGTGAGCAGACCTTAGCTGACTTCAGTAATGGTGGTTTACCACCCTACGGCTACCTTCGTAAAGAAGTGGAAGTCAAAGATGAGCTGGGTAATGTTAAGCAGAAACTCACTTGGGAGCTAGACTCTCAGACTGCCCCGGCCGTACGTCAAGCCTTCGATGCCTATTTTGTGGGTAAGGGTGGAAAGCAAATCGCCGATGATTTGACGGCCATGGGATATCGATCGCGTCGAGGCAGACCGATGGATAAATCCTCCATTCTAACTTGGTTTCGTGTGCCTTTCCGCTTTGCTGGTTGTATGGTTTATGGACATAAGAATAAGCACCAAGGTTATCGACCCAGAGAAGAATGGATTATTCAAACTGACTGTTTCCCCGCGATTATTACCATGGAAGAAGCCGAGAAGGCCTATCAAATTTCAGTCTCCAAGCGAGGCCGTAAGGGACAGAAAGTTCAGTATCTATTGTCAGGACTGTTGAAATGCCAGGTCTGTGGCAATAACTTCCAAATGGACTTTGACAAACGTAACCCCAAACAATCCTTCTATCGCTGTGGTGCTCGACGAAGGGGAGCTAAACTATGTACTAATTCCCGTTACTTGAACTAGGAAAAGCTGGAGAATCTAGTGCTGGAAATGGTGTCAGAAGTGGTACTCGAAAAGGGACATTTGGAAGAGTATTATCAAAAGTCTTTGGAAGAATATAGTCGTAATCAAGGAGAAAGAGAAGCGGAACTGAAACGATTACGGCAGCAACTTCAAGAGCTAGAACAACGAATCGAAAACGCAACTGAGGTGTTGATGCAAAGTCGTAATTTGAAAGACCGATTCATTTCCAAAATTCAATCAGACGAGGACAAGATTAGAAAGGTCAAAACCGAAATCGAGACAAAGAACCTAGCCTCAGCGCCAACAGGAGTGGACTTGGAAAGTTTCAGAGGTGAGATGAAACAAGCTTTGCGGAGCGATCTACAGATACCAAAAACCGCCTTGAGTTCACTGATCCAGAGAATCGATGTAACTCAAGACGGTAAAGTCAGCGTCGAGTTTTATATTAATACCCGCGCTCTCGGTAATACCCCGTACCCGGTTTTACCACGGTCGGCCGGATTAGCTAATCTGGGAGAGGTTGGGGAGTTACTAATTTTGAATTTGACCTCCATCCGTCGATCGACATAAACCTTAATTTCATCGATCAACCCTTGTAAGGCCGCTTTCTGGCAATCTTGGTCGTCTAATTCTCGCTTCAGTAATTGCCTGAATTGTCCCAGATCTACCACCTTTTGCTCGGGCAGCGACTGGAAGCGGTCTAGTTGGCTTTGTAACTCCACCTTCTGCTTTTGTTCTTTTTGCAAACGGTTGATAATTTCTTGCTGAGGTAGGGTCTGGTCGGCCAAGGCCGATACCAGGTTGTCAATCCTGACCTTGCACTGTTGCAGTTGCTGCTGTCGAGTTTTGATTAACTCGGCCTGAGTTGGCTGGTCGGTTTCCGAGTCGGTCAAACAAGCTTGCAGGTAAGATTCCAGAAATCCTTCGGCTAAAATGTAATCATCAATCTCTGTCCGCAATTGTTGCTCGATCCTTTTCATCTGTACCCACAAGTGGTTACAACAACTACTCTTCCGTCGATTGCGGTAGCCACAAACATAGTAATATTGTTTCTTCTTCAAATTGGTATGGCTAACAAATCGTTGGCCACAGTGGGCACATTTCATCAAACCGGTCAGCAGATACTTACTCCCACGGTAGGCCGGCTTCTTATCTTTATTTTTATGGGCCTGATAGACCTGTTGGGCTAACTCCAGGCTAATAATGCCAGGATAAGATTGCGGTTGTTGGACCAATTCCTCTTCGGCGGTGACTTGCCTCTTCTTATTATGTCGACCCCAAATCATTACCCCGGCAAAAGGAAACGGATTACGAAACCAACTGGCCACCGTTGCACCTGAAAACAAATTGTCCTTCTGGGTTCGATAGCCTTGTTGATTCAGGATTTCCGCAATCTGCCGGCAACTGGTACCCTGCTGATGTAATTCAAAGGTCAAAGCCACCGCTGGAGCGGTGGATGGATTGATCTGCCAGCTGAGTTTCTCTTTCTTAATACCGGTAGCCCCGGTAATTTCTACCTTCTGCCTCTGATAACCGTAGGGCGGCAGGCCACCATTGCTAAAACCAGCCAAGGCATTTTGTTTCTGATGTTCGTAGGTTTCTCTAGCTTTACGTCGGCGCTCCATTTCGGCATAAACCTGGAATTGGATACCCATAAACCAATTGGCATCCGATTGACGTGGATCACCGGTATCGGCCAGACAGAAATGAATCTCTACCTCGTGCTGCCAGATATCCTCGGTAATCACCAATGCTTCTTTGACATTGCGGAATAGACGTTTATCATCTTTGACATAGAGTCGGGCTGGAAACTGACGTTGGTAAATATTAGCTAACATCTGCTGAAAAGCTGGCCGGTCAGTGCTGGCCGCCGATACCCTGCGGTCAATATAGATATCTGCTTCATCCACACTGAACCCGTCAGCCTCAGCTTTTTGACGACACATGGCAATCTGAGCTTCAATAGTAGAACTCTTTTCCCGGTCCGCACCGGGAGAGAATCGAGCGTAAATAGCCGCTTTATTTGGGTTCATTATCTATCCTGGTCTCTGAGTCAGACGGATGATTATCAATCGAGCAGAATTGCTTGGCTTGAATTTGATCAACCTTTATGCTTGGCTGACTGTTCTGTCTTTGAATAGTCGACCATCGACCAATAGCCTGTTGTCCAATCCAACGGGGTAGAAATTGGACTTGGGGTCGATTGACAAAAAATAACTGATAGGGTTTGGTTTTTGAATTCATGACTGCGGGTCAATATTAAATGATGACAAGGTATCAGGCACCGATAATTGCTCAGTATTCAACATCAAATAAGAGAAGCCAATTAAGGCGGCCGACAACCAAAAGTCCGCTCCTTCAGTGGTGGAAATGTCGTGTTGAAATTCAGCCCGTAGATCCGCCACCAACTGCGGGTCTAAACCCAATTGTTTCAATTCAGTGGCTAAATCCATTTGGCTCAAATCGCGCCGATTCCTCATCCCTCGTTGCTGCAGGTTATGATTGACAGCCACCAAAAAAAGCTGAGTCAATCGCTGGACCAGCCCCTTATTTGGTTTGGCTTTGCCATGAATTAAACGGTTGACAGAAGCGGTGGAGGAACCCAGTTGCTTGGAGAATTGCAGTTGATTGAGATTAAAGGTTTGACAGATGTATTTAGAAATCAAAGAGAAGTCGGTCGAGGATTGGTGAGTAAGCTCGTAGCCCATGATAACAACCTTGCTTTGGTGGAACATAATATCACAAAACTAAATTAACGTCTAATATATTCCTAAAAATTCGCATAAAGAAATCAACTCATTTGATTGGCCAAATAAGCGAGATGGGCGAATTTAAGATTACCAAACAGATAAATCCCAAGTGAATTTATGTGCAGGTCACGTGGAAGTCACCTGTAGTTCACGTGCGTTTATGTGGAATTTTCACTCTTTTTTGGGCCTTTAACCAGTCGGTCAATTAGAAACAAGTATGACCTAAAAATTCTGGTCTGATTGAAAGGGAGATATGACCGATAATCCTTGTCTCAGAGGCAGATGAGATAGGTGAAAAATGAAAATTTTGATAGATAATTGCTTTCAAACCTAATGATTGATTTTTTTAGCCGATTAACCTAGTTAGACTTCAGGTTGATTCTTTAGAGGCGCGTTGGAGTTGTTTAACACTGACGGTCGGTGAAAATTGATTCTGCTAGATTGCTAGAATTAAAATCTTATTTAGCGTTAGTAATGAATTTGATTGATGAGACCGAATGATCTCCGACAAGCTCTATTATTAAATCGTTTTATCGATTAGTACCCTAATTAAGGTTTACATAAAGACTTAAAATATTAGCCCAATGCCAGACAGTTATGGTTTTAATGTGACTAAGCAATAAAATTTAAACCAGTAAACTCCATTTATTTCTTCCTTGATTTATAGCTCCAATCTGCTACATAATCGTTCAAATGTACCATCATAATTCTGAGGCCATGGCCAGAATTAAACTACTACTTTTTTGAAAAGTATAGGCCTAGCAATATTTTTTAAATTCAAAAAATACTAATGATTGTCTTAATAAGTATTTTCAATTGAAGCCGGAAACCAAAAATAGAGCAGATAAGATTTTGTTAGTTTTTATTGATTTTTATACCAGTTGTATTAGCCCAAGCAAGGAACTCAAAGAACAATGCCTTAACTTTTAGCAAAGTCTTAACTGAGCAAGTGGGTTTGAGCATCTGTCAATTTGGTAAGGTATAAAACAAGGTGAAAGGAAATCCGATAAAGATTTAAGCTAAATAGCCTAGTGATATTGAAAAACGTTTGCTCACTAATTAACTTTGGAATTACTGTTAAGCCTAGGATGGAAGAGAATTGTTAATAGTTAAATAAGGACGATTGTCTTTATTAAGTATTTAAAAAATATCCCTGATATTTATCTATTTTGCTTATAGAAGTAAGGAGTTGATAATAGCTCAGAGACTTGGTAATCCAACATTATTCGTTCTGTTTTTGAGGTATTATGATACTTTTGGACAATGGATTCGAAGTCTGTATGAATGGAAAAATATGATTTCATTTTGTGGTTACATATGATGCTACTTGGCGGAAAATTGAGATATGAATTTTTCCATATAAGTCAAAAAGTTCGATGTAACAACAGTACCCTACTAGCTCTAGTTAATCTGGCTTGTCGATAAAAAGGAGACAGTTATGACGAATTTTTCGGGTATTAACTCACAAATTGCTCGTTCGATTAATGGTTATCGCCTAGGTAAATTGAAACCTATCACGATGTCTGAAGGAGCGTCTGGTGAAAAATATATCCAATTGTCACAAAAATTGATTCAACAAAGATTGCCAAGTGAGGAGTATCAGTTTTATGTGAAACACCGTGATGTGAGCCGCGGAGCTGTCAACCTCGCTCAACAGTCAATGTATGAACAGTCGAGAGACTACTTCTTAAAAGTGTCCCAGGAAATCACTGAAAATTCGCCGTCGGAAGAGGTTTCCCTCCTGTTGCGTTCCCGATTGGCACAAGCGGAAGCCTACCTCGAATCCAAATCTGGGTCTTGGAAGAAAGCAAGAGACCAAATACAATCAGCAATGGAAGCGGATTTGATCCTAGAGGAGCAATACGATTATAACATTTTTCATATTCAACGTGTTCATTTGTATCACTTGTTGATGCGTATTGAGATCGGAGAGAGTAATTTTTTAACTGCTATCGATTTGGCAGAAAAAGTTAATCAATACATACTAGGAAATTTGGACACTCTTCCAATTGGTGGTGGTTGGAGTAAAGAACGTGTCGAGAATACTCTCACTGTTTTCCGAAATGGAATGTTAGCCCGAATTACAAGCGAAGTTGGAAATCTTCTGGCAACACAGAAATTCGAGAATTCAAAATCTCTTTTTTTGAGGTTTGATAGTTGGAAATCATTTCTGATTCATCCTTCCTTACGGGAAATATATGAATGGGGGCGCCTTAAAGAAGCATTTTTGGCGGGAGATACCAAATTCTTTTTAGGCCATTGCGAATATTTTCTAGCTAAAGGTCGCAATGAAACCATGTTATGGTATACAGTAGTACTTGATCTATGTCGTTGCAGTCAGGCTGTACGACCATCCCAGACTAAAAAATTTAGATCGGAGATAGCTAGGGATGCCAATCAATGGAAACAGCTGCCTTCTAATTTGCTATCCGAAACGATACGGGACAAGCTGATCAACAATTCAAGTCAATTAGAAAACAATTTTTCTTTTTTCTACGATACCTCATCATCTCGACGATTTCAAGCATATAACGTTGGCCTACCGAGAACCGGCACATCGTCTATCGCTTCCTTGTTTGGACTTTACCAGTCTGATACGGAATTTATGGAGCAAGAAACTGTCGAGCAGGTCATTGCGTTATACGATGGTAATCTTTCAGCTAAGGAGTTTCGAAATTATCTTTTGCATCGGGATCAAAAGGGTAAACTCGAAATGGATTCAGCCAGCTTCAATCACTTCTACTTAGATATATTAATCGAAGAATTTCCACAGGCTAAATTCGTTTTTACTATCCGAGATTGCTATTCTTGGGTCAATTCATATTTTAAATTATTACTGAAATATCGGAAACGATTCGATGATCAAGGCGTTGCCCCACCAGCATGGATGGTAAATTACGGTAGAGTTCTTTTCGGAGAATTAGCATGGGATATATGGGAGCC
>JACLAC010015450.1_pt1 | contig 27196 bp, 33 predicted proteins | sample 8027881 | NCBI WGS metagenome assembly JACLAC01 (sample SAMN15725517, study PRJNA655200) | protist metagenome | isolation source: fluorescence activated cell sorting (FACS) single amplified genomes of... | place: Spain: Blaines Bay Microbial Observatory, Mediterranean Sea | collected 2016-01-19 | reverse complement strand
GAATACGACAGCACTTCATTATTAAAGGAAAGGGAAACTCAGTTAGACAAAACACTAGCTTTCCCTTTCTGACCTTGTGATTCGTGATTCGTGACATTTCATTTTCAAGGCGAAGTATGGTATCAAATCACGAAAATAGTGAATGTGATATTCATCATCTCGTCTTAAATTCATCATGTATCGAACGTAGTTCGTACTAGGTAAGAGGTTCGTTAGAACATACCCCATCAACAACGTGACTGACGATATACGAACAACTTTGTCGTAATCGAAGCCACCATAAATTTCAACAATTCTTTTTTAGAGCTCGATCCCCACGTCTTTCATCTCGTCGCGAATTACAAAAAAAATAGCAATACTTTTAGTTGCGCATGCGCTTAATAGCTGCAGCAGCAGCGCAGCAGACGGTCAACTAATACATCGACATCAGTGCTTATACTCTGCTGCAGAGTAGCGGAGCCTCAAGCATCGGAGTACGCGGAGATGCAGCATCAGCTTGAATACGACATGCGTTAGTTTTAGTGCTATTCCTTGCCTGCTTATCAGTGGTAGTCTTGGACGCGCGGTATCGACTGAGCCTGATCAAATAATTATCATACATAGATTAGGATTAGAAATTGAAGAAATCAACTGAATCTGAAATACTTCAAGTAGATGATCATCAACGAACGTACTGGAACTAACTGTAACTCACGTATCAATAAATCACAATAATGCATAAACTCACAAAACTGCCGCCAGTGCAACCGACGTCAACAGTGCAAGTTCCCGTGCACCTTTGTCGAACGAATACTCCGCCGCCGAGTGCTCGCTCTCAGAGATCGGAGCCGGTGTGTACACCGTCTCATCGACGCTGTATGAGCCGAATGTGTTAAAACGTCGCGTAGTGGTTGCTGATGCAGTTGCGCTGAAGCGACCACTGCTGGTGCGTCTACTCACGCCAGCGGACGAGTAGTCGCGGTGGTCAGCTCGCACGATATCGGCGTTGGTGCAACCTATGGCCTTAGATGACAGCACTGTTGCTGCGATTGATGAGAATGTAAACAGTTTCATTGTGGTTATACAACTTTGGTTCATTACTTATACGTGATATCAACAAAGTACGCAGCTCAGTCGCTGTAATTATACTCTTTTCACAAAATCTAGTTCACCGTCGCCCAATGATACAACTCTATTGTCAACAGTGGTCATGTTGGTGTTAAGAGTAAAGTACTATGGAATCTAGTTTGTTCTAATACTCACTGTAATTGTAGCATCACTGTGATTCCCTATGTGCTGTTCACCTGTTTTTGCAGCATTCCCGACATTTCACAGAGCATTTTCATTTGTTGATGTTGCACCATCAATGATCCAGTAATGTCATAAAATTAGTATTTTTGTACTTACGATACAAATTTGAACATCAGCATTACTTTAGAGTTTAGCCCTCCGCGTAAGGACTCACGACAGCTGCATCTCGAGCTCGCGCTCGTCTCGAAACAACATGGTTCTTGCTATCCACCGCAATGCCAACCATCTGTCGCCGCACCTCCTGCACGATGCGCGTCTTCAGGTTCAGGTCAACACCTTGCATCCTTTTCCTTTTCTCAACCTTGTCGAACGCGTACATCACCGGCACCGCGGCGTCATACGGACGCGTGTTGTAGCTCAGCAGGCCGCCGGATTGGGTCCCCGCCGGCAAATTACCTGACAGATCTACGCGGAAGTTCATCTCCATCGTGTGTTGCTGTGGCAGTCTGTCTGTGTCGCTACCAATGAACGTGATGATATTGTTATTGCTGGCATCATCCGTATCAGTCCCGTAGATGCCACCACCAGCTGCACCACCGCTTCACAAGTTCTTCTCTTTCCACGGCTTGACACGAACCACTACCGGTTGACTGGTAGCGCCGTCTGGCGTTCTGAACGTCTAGAAGATGTAGTCTTTCGGCAAATGCAGCTTCAACTAGTCATACTCATCCCCACCGTCTCCGTCTCCCGCTGACTTTTGCCTCACGATGTGCTCAATCTGACCCTTGGAATACCTACTAGCCGTTTTGCTGTGCGAAGTGGTGAAACAGGCTCACCAACTGCTAGTCATTATGGATTACGTGGATCTTGAACAGTAACAGATTCGGTACAAATTCAGCAGTAGTACCAGCAGTATCCATATCGTTTTCGTTAACGTTATTAAGGAGCCTCATATGCGTCGAGCGACTGCACGACCCGATCGTTCTCAACGTTCATTCACGCAACGGTGTCTTGGTTACCGAACCATTCGTCCATGGAAGCCTGCAGTGTCTGCTTCAAAGCCTGTTCGTTGGCGTCGCCGTCGTTAACGAATGCGGGATTGCTCTGGCGCGTTGTGAGCAGGTTGCGGAAACTGGTGCGGCCAGTCGGAGCGGTGGCTTCCTCTTGTCCTGCTCAGCCTCATTCGAGCCACTGCGCCGCTACGAGGCCGTGGCCAATTCTTTCTATGGGATTGGCCGAAGCGATCGAGTCACTAGTGTGAGAGCAGTGACATGCTCTCCTGATTTAGAACGTACACGCCACCGTGCCGTCCGTAGTCGCGCTCGACGCTCTGTTCGGTCACAAGAGCTGAAACACTGCTGACACCGCCAAGAAGGGCGAGTAGGATGAAGCGCTGTTGAGCCATGGTGTAATTGCAATTGTAGTTACTTATAATTATTTGCATGGTTCGCATTCGCTTTCGCAGTGCTTAGCTATTGATTAGGCTTAGACGAACTTTTGTCAATCTCGATCGTGACATCGGAAGCGTCAAGGTCATGAGAGAGTTAGAGTACGAAATTCGTACCCCACGACAAACACAATTACAAATATTCATTCCCCAGGGGCTGACGATACGAAAACTCAAACACTGCTTACTTAGTACTATGAAAAAATATTACATGCATATAGTATCAGTATGCATATGCTTAATAATCTTAAAAAGATTTACATTTATGTTTTTAAGTAAGTAGCAACATACCTCTGTCCTTCAAGTATTTGTTCGAGCTCCAAAGCCAAATGTCAAAGCGACAAAATATCTTCATCACGACTCAATCGCAATATTTAGTACTTCATATTTTTTCTGCTCCTATCTTACTAGGATGCGCGTTCATTGTGTGGTTCAAAACTTCAAATTTAGTGAAATAACTATACAGACGGACGCGATCACATATGACACGTATACAGTCATCAGCAAGCCGCATCCTCGTTACCCTTCAATCATATCACCCTCATGCTCATCATAGAGATAGAGTTATTAAACTCATCATAAAATTAAAGTTAAAGATGGTTGGATTTGGCTTAAGGTTAAGCTGCCTTTTGCGCCGGCACCGCAGCAGCTGCATCTTTCACCGCCTCGTTCGTCTTCCAGTCACTACTATCTACCGCCGCGTGCTTGTTCTCCTTCGTATCATCTCCTAGTCCCAGGCTGTTGAACATCATGATCACGTAAACGCTGGTCGCGCCCGTGATGCCGTAGTTGATGAAGTACTCCATCGCGCGCGCGCTCAACCCACTATACGCACGCCCAGGGAAAACCGCTTTGAACTGCTTCGGAAAGCTCAGGCACGGCTTGTCCGGCGGCACCACCATCATCCTGCTCACCACCGTGTCGAACGCGAAGGCCATCAGAACGGCATTGACGGCGGCGAAGCCGTACGAGAGTGCGGGCGTGTAGCCCTGGGTGTGCTGCAGGTAGTGCTCGGTGCCGAAGAAGAAGGAGTCGTAAGTGGCGGAGCAGATGCCGGCGGAGCCGATGCTGGAAATGGATTTACGTTTGTGTGAATATAAATGTGGTGCAGGTAGTTGTAGTTGACCTCGTCCTCGACATCAAGAAAAAGATTTTTATATATACAGGAAATTCTCGCAGCAGATGAACGTCTACTGTGTTTGATATTTCTGATCGCATATAGATATAATATATATACAGGATGACCCCTTAGGCCCCACCCCCAATAAAGCTTGTAGAATACGAATACGAATAGCCATAACCATAGCCCTAATCGCAACTCACCGCCACCACAAGTACTTCGTCGTACCGTGCTTCTTCGCGATCCGAAACAGGTTCGCGTACCCCGCCTCCGCCTCGGGGATCACCTGCTGGCTCAGCAGCTTCTTCCTGTACTCCGCCACCGCCGCAAGCGCACCTGTAGTGAACCCGCTCCCGACAGACCCCACAAACGTCGCCGCCGTTCGTGATAAGTCTGTGTTCTGCAGCACGGCTTGCGAGTAGAGCTCGGAGAAGAGAAACATCGGAAAGCGCGTGATGAGCCGCTGCTCGAATCACGGCGTAATGCCGCGATAGAAGTTCCCAACACCAGGCGTGCCGCCGCTCAGGCCGGTGCCATTGTAGATGGTTTTGAACGCGCCACCGAGAGAGTCACCCTTGATCTGCATGCGAATCTTCAGCACGTCGCACGGGTGGGAGCCACAAGTACCCGGAATGGCGCCGATGCCGCCGATCAAGCCCTTGAGAAAGCACGCGCTCCAGTCGATCTTGCCGGTCTTCTCTTCGGAGGCGCCCATTTTGAATTAATCTTTTAGTTTTATGTATTGTAGTTGTAGTTCTTGATCTTGTTCTTGATGGAGTTTCAGTTTTTCTTTTTTCCTATATTATGTCTCACTTTCAGTAAGCTTAGCCCTATACAACACTACGCGCTAGGTCCTGCACAAGCCCTAGACCAGTTCGCTATCTTGGATTGGTAATGTAGTAGTTTTGATTTTGGTGCAATAGAATATTGGCCACGCAGACAAATAAGATTTAGATGTGTTGAGTGCCCACTGGACGTGCAGGTGAACTCACGACAGACTAGTACGGAACTTGCAAACAACTCGACATGTTCATCCTCATGCAGTTCCAGTATCATATATCTATCAACATGAGTAGTCAAAACCAAAAGTAATTTTTTACTTTTGTTCGAACTTTAATATTAATATCATTTCACATTTTTCAGTCTTTTTCAGTCTGTAACGCTTTCCCAAAGAATGAATTCCATCCGAGTAATTGGATATCCAGGACTCTACAAGGTGAGGCTGGTTAACGCAATGGAAAAATAGTACAACACCATAAGTTTGACTCTGGTACTGGTTCGTTAGGTTTTAGGTTAAATTATAAGCACTGAAAAGTATCGGCCGAAAAAGAAAAAATATTCTCAATCAAACAACTCGTACTCGAATTATTATAATTGGAAAATAGGTACTAGTCAGGTTCTAGGTTCTAAGTGGGTATCTGCGTAGGGTTTCCGTTACAATCGCACTTAGTCTGACTCTGACTCTTAGTGCTTCCTCGAGCTCCTCTTGCTCCTCTTGGCCTCCTCTTTTTCTCGCCGTGCGTTCTCTCTGCTGTCCCTTTCCGCCTTTTTTCTCGCGTCTTCTTCCGCTTTCTCCGCTTCCCTGTACTCGGCGCGTTCACTATTCCGTCATGTTGTTCCATTCCGAGTCAGGATTTTCTTCGTCGAAAGTGTCCCCGCCCATGATGTCGATGTCGCCCTCCATGAGCAACAGTCATCTCGTGATAGACTCTTGAGCTTCGTTCAGCATCTGGAACTGATCCGTTCACCACTCCTTCCTGTCGTGGTTGCTTGGTCTGTCGGGGTGGTACTGCATCGCCAACTTCTTGTAGATCGGCTTCAAGGCATCCTCCAGTGGCAATTTCTACTTTACTTCTAGAGTTTCGTCTTCCAGTTCGATGAAGTAGTCGCTCTCATTGTCGTCGACGAAATGCGCCTATCTGTGGTGCGCGTTGCGCTTCGTCTTCACGCCCGTTTCGGGGTCTTTGTGCATGTGCGGCAGCGAGAATACTTCAAACGCCTTCTGCACCCCTGCGATGACTTCTTGCCATTCATCTACCTCGTCCTCGGTGCACCAGCTCTGGTCGTCACCATCGTCGAAGTTCTGCGACTTGCTCTTCTTCTTCTTCGGCTTCTTCTTCTTACCACCAGCCCCCGTATTGTGGGCCTTCGCGCCCTTGGTGCCGTGACCGAACTGCCCGGTAGCTTTGTTGTGGTGCTTCCAGCCACCAGCGCCAGAGCCGGTCGGAGCGTGGAACGTTCCGCCGTCGTCGAATGCGAAGAAGAACGTACGCGCGTTTGCACGATCCTTATCCTTGTTCGTGGGCGAGCCAGCGCCCGCGCCTGTGTGCTTCGCGTAGTAGGCAGCCGCAGTCGCAGCATTGCGGTGACCATGCAGGTGCGCTGTCTTGGTTCTGTCCTTCGGAGTGGACTTGTTAGTCGATGCCCCTCAGGTTGACTTGCGCGCCGACGGCCGGGCGCCGCCGAGATTCGCGTCAGACTTGCTCTTGGATTTGCCGAAGGCTGCCTTCTTGTCCGCAGATGATTTCTTAGCGTCTTTCGAGTTTTGCTCAGAGGAAAAATGCGTACCAGCAGCCGACGACTCTATTTCAGCTTCCTCGGCAGAGTTTTTACGCGCGCCATCAGCAGACGCAGCAGTGTCAGGCACTAACACAGCAGCCTTGCAGGTGCTACCATCAGCCGTATTGTCAGGCACTAACACAGCAGCCTTGCAGGTGCTACCATCAGCCGTATCGGCCGGGATGTCAGTAGTCCCCATCCCTAGGACGATCGGCGTACTAGCTACCGGAACACTATCACTGGGAACAGGTGCATCATTTACAATGGCCGTTTTGTCCTCGTCGCTTTCCTTCTTTGCACTGTTTGAGTAGGAAGGCTTCTGGCTCTGGCTCTTCTTACCGGTGACAGTGTTCTTCCTCGGTGAAGAAGGCGCCTTCGTATTACCCACAGCAGATTTCTGTCGCTTCGGCAGCTTCGTTCCCTTCTGACTGGACGGTCATGGTGTAGAGGTTCTTCCGGGAAACTCGTCTTTGGTAAAAAGCGCTGTCTTCTTCTTCGAGCTCGTCTTCTCTTTGGTCGACGTGGACGATAATCCAGGTCCTCAAACCACTTCTTACTTCGCTGCTTCAACTTCAGCCATCACTGCATGAATACCCAACTCGAACTCCGCCATCTCCTTCGCGATTGCGGAAGGGTTAGCCTCGACGCCGTTGTTGATGACTTCAGGGTCCGTCTTCTCAGCACCAGCAGGCGCACTTTCGCTTCAGCCGGCCGCAGGCTGATTATGCTTGTAGTAGTGGTTCTCAGCGATTTTCACACCGCCTACTGCTTCGACCTTAGGGTGGACTTTATCTTTAGGATTAGAGTTCTGGACACTATTCACCGAACGTTTAACGTTCAGGTAGTAGTCTGTAGCCGTTTGCGACTTTTGTTCTGCCTTCGCGTCGCTTTCCACTGACTTCTGTACTTCGGACTTCTGGCTCTGGGACTTCTTCTTATTCAACCCTCTGGCCGGTACACTATGAGGCTCGTACTGGCTGCTTGCGTGTGCTTCTTTGTACCTGTGTACATACGGCTCAGGTCCCATTGGCTTTGAATGGCCTTTCAGAATCCGCTGCTTCTCGGCTTCCACTTCTCTTCGCGCTTGCTCGGCTTCGACCGCGTTCGCGTAGTTGTGGTCTTGATCCTCGAACTGCAACGGACCCTGGTAGATGTCTGTGTCGGATGACTCAGGTGACGATTTTTTGCGCTTCGACTTCGAGTTCGACTTCTTGTCATCACCAGCAGCGCCAAACAGCTTTTTCGTGTCGTAGCTCTTCTCTGTTATCTCAGCCATGCTCAGAACATAGCTGCTCTCGCTCGAATCGGTGCCTTTCTTATCAGTTCCCTTCTCTCTGGCACCCACAGCTACTACGTCGGCGACGATGACGTCTTCGACTTCGACGCCAGATTGCGAACGCGTTGACGCGGTTTTGTGTTCTGATCCGCCATACAACTGCGAAGCCATCGTATTATTTGGGGGGAGCGGGATGCCCAGCTTGCCGTTCTGAATCTTTTTCACGGAGATGCGTGCGAACGGCACGACTTCCGTTTCGTTCGCAGTTGTAGTGCCTGAACTGCTGTCGTTCGAACTGTCAGGATTCAGGTTGGAGGTGTCCTTGGCCTTTTCCGCAGCTGGAGCTGCAACATCAGTCGCCGACTCGGTATTGGGTTCGGGTGCGGGTTGCTCAACCTCCGTGTCATGTGCTTCGGGTGCGGGTTGCTCACCCTCATCAGCCGTGTCGTGCGCTTCGTGCCCTTCAGCCTCGTGAAACTCCTGCGAGTGCAAAGACTCCGTCAGATCCGCAGCTTCGCCGGCTTCGGCTTCGTTCGAGGCTTCGCGAATGCTCACCAACCCAAGGCCTTTAGCTGAACAGTTCGCATGTACCCCCTCGTCAGCTGCCTCGGTGATCGTGTCGAGAGTTGGTGCGCTCGACGTCTTGGGCACGGCAGGGATCAGACCCATACCAGAACCACCAATAGTAGAAGAACCGTCGGTCGGACTTTTCGAAGCCTTCGGACTCTTCGGTTCGCCTGGCAACTCGATTTCGAACTCGCCGCTGCTATCGGTATCATCTGCTTCTACCTTCGTATCGATTTCATGAACATCTTCCTCTTTCTCCTCTTTTTCACTGTGCATATGCATGTTCGTACCCGACAAGATATTATTGTTGAGCGACTTCACCATCCGAGCACTGCTGCCATTGAGATTATTATTGTTATTGAAACTGCTGGTGAACGCGGCATTCACTTCCTGCGACGAGTTGCGAAACCCTACAGCACCAAGCGCACTCCCTCAAATGTCAGTCCCGCTCTTGTTGCTCCTGGCGATGATGACCTTCTGCGAACCTTCTGTCACACCAAGCGGTACGCGCGGAGCAGCAGCGGCCGGCGTTCCCTTCAAGCTCAAGCTCTGCAACGAAGACGACTTATTGCAGCTGTTTGCATTGGCACTCGCCGTTGGCGATGGCACGTTCAGCTGCTGCATGTCGAAAGAGGCAGTATCTGCAGCTGTGGCTGTAAAAGCAGCTTCAAGTGTACTAGTTTGCACCGTCAGCGCCACTGGCGCGAGCGTCGTTGGACTCTTCGTCTTTGCGTTTTTCGCAGACGACTTTTTCTTCACTTCAAAATCGTTTAGCGAGTCTGAAACCGAATCGACAAATGCCCCGTTCATCACTTTCCGAGCCGCTGCCGCACCAGCCGCTGCCCGCGCATGCGCCGCACTGCTCACGCTGCCCGGGTAGCCACTTTGGGCGTCAAGTCTGCGCAGATTATTGCTGTTCAGGCTATTGTCCTTGTCGAAGCCGAGGCCGACTGGCCGCTCGATAACGGTCGCCTCAAGCTTTCCGTTAGCGTTAGACTTAGAGTTTCAAGGCGAGCCCGCTCCGGCACTCTTCTTACGGCTGACCTTCTTCTTCGCACCGCCGAGAGTAGGTGAGACTGTGCGTTTGTCCTTCATGTAGTTATTTCACCCCGTGCTACCACGAACACTCGGATAGTACGAGAAGACGGAAGTCTTTGCAGCTTTATCAATGAGTGCAGCAGCGTCTCGAGCGTCTTTCGCCGAGACACCTGTAATATCGTGGCCACGTGCGTTGTTGACTTGATGAGGCGCGCCGTTCACGTGTGCACGCCCGGTCAACAGCGCGGACGCGCGCGCACACGAACTCGGTCTGTCGTGGTTGATTGTACTTGCCGTGTTCCTTGCACTACTTGCCTTGCCGCTTGCCTTGCCCTGTCTTGAAGCGGACCGCGTACCCCCGTCCTTGCCCTTGCTGGCACCCAGAAGACCAGGCTCAGCGCTGCGGCCAACACCACTCCCGTCTGACTTGCGCGTGAAAGGGCTAGCATTGGCAGTGAAGCTGTAGCTGGTCTCACCACGTGCAGCGGCGATCGCAGCGACGCGCTCGGCTGGCAGCTGGGTCGAATTGCTAGCTGGTGAGGCCGAATGCTTCTCCTGCTTATTGTGCTTGGCGTTGTTGGCAGACAAAGACATCTCGTTGATTAAGATTATTTATACTTTCTCGCGAACAGGAACAAAGAAGCGAATAAAATGAAAAAGGCTAAAATTGCAATTGACCGAAAGCGAAACTCGGTTCAAATAAAATATAAATTTGTGGTGGATGTTGATGAAAAAACTTTTCGCAAAGGTTGCGTCAAATTCAAATTAATTGCTACCAACTATATCATTTTTTCCAGAAGGAAGATTGAGTACATTTATAACGTGAAAACGCATCAATGTGGAGTGGTTGTTGACATACGCAAGTAGATGACTAGACAGAGTCAGACGCGACAATAAACAAAACGATTACTTACTATGCCTTGCTTTACGACCTTACAAATACAGACTAAACGAGCAGCAGAAGCTTACGCACAAATTTCATGACAAGAACTTTGACCCAATAGATAGTCATTTTCAAATTTGTTCAGTTTGATGTTCCCTCCAGAAAACTTCGAAGTTATACACTCTTGCGCCCACTTAGCGTATCGCCAACGAACCGTAACCGCCTCGGTAGTTGCAGTTGAGCGTAGTGTAGTAGTAGTGTAGTGAGAGCGGCTCCTATCCTTGAGTCGCGGAGTTGCATTCGCAGCACCTTGATGCATTATGTGTTCGTCTGCCATTCTCACACTCCTATCTTTGTAGTCGTCGAACTCGAAATCAACCTGAACCTCTTGCCCCTCTAGAAATTTTATTTTTGTGACCCCACGTATATTTCATTCAACATATACACATACAGCTAATTCACGTACATCATAATTTCAACTATATGTTACAAGTAGAGCTACAACGATCCTCCTATTTCTTATGCTAAATCCCGATGTCTTATGCTTCCAAGGCCCGGAGGACTTGGAGCAGCAGCAGGCATGGCAGAAGTTACATCCCCGTGTTCTAGCGGCTTCTTGCGACAGTACTTATGGCTCCAGGGTAAGGTGTAGGGGGAAGTACCAATTTGTCAATTCACAGCGTCATCAGACCGGGCTCGCTCCGAAGAGTGCCAACTTGTATTTCGAAACACATGATGCTAGCTGTGTGAGATCTGCATACAAGTCGTTGTTTCAAAAGCTTTTTTTTTCCACTATATTATCAACAATCAAACGTATGGTACAGTTTCTTTCTGTTAAAACATAAAATTTCAACTAAGCAGCGCTCTGCGAGTAAGCATGAGCAATCGATGGCCAGAGACAGCATGCAGCTGCTGACATGTTGCCAACAGTAAGCATACCGGTATCGCGGCGCGACCATGACTGCTCATATCGCAGCGCGGAATATACTGAGATTACGCGTACTACTTGTTATTCTTCCTAAAATCATTCTTCAATACTCAACGTCAACAGCTAGCTAACAACTGTTCTTACCCAGATTCAGAAACATCAAAGGCTATGTAATCGCCGCTTCGCCACACTGGAGTGCGCGGCTTCACTCGCGATACAACGCACACCAAGAGCGCTTCCTTAACTCCGCCCACGTTCGTTTTGAAAGGTAGGCATCTGCACCGGAAGGTTAGGCTGCTAATGAAGAACTAGCACGCGCATTGTAGGACAAGCGAAATTGGCCCGCGCACGAGAACGATACGGCTAACGGCGATACGTACAGATGTAGAACAAATTCACAACTACTTGTCTAAGTACGTAAAGCTACATAACAATATATGCGGACCATCAACAGCTAAATAATCGCGAGGACGGCGCCGAACTAGCTTCAAAGGACCTAGTCTAAGATTGTCCTCTAGCAACAAACTGAGTGTACATGATCGTCTTACTCTTAGCATGAGCATGAGAAGCTGAAAGCCTCAACAAACCCAAGAACCTCTAAGAACTTAACGAGCTTAATAGCGCGTTTAAGCTTCGACCTTTTCGAACTCCTCGCCCTGTTCAGCGGAGTCGACACCTTCGGACGGGTTGCCCATCGGGACACCGCCCTTGGAGTCCAGCTGGATGGAGAAGGCGTATTCCAGGGAGCGCTCATTCGGCTTCCACAGGTACATCATGACCTGGAGTATGTGTTACATAGAGTTAGAGTTAGAATTAGTACTACTTGGTGTCAGTGATAGTGATAGAAATGACAGTGAAGATTGGAGGTGAAAAAGTCAAAAATGATTTGTTTGTGTGTGCGATACGGGTACGGCAAATGTTGTAGTTTAATTACAACACAATTACAACTTGTAGTTTAATTGTTGTCTTCGCCAACAACATCGACACAGGTTCGAACGACAATTAGAATGAAAGTGAAGTAGTATGTACCGGTTAGACCGGGGTCAATATAGCTGATTACAATCAAGAAAAACACTCACCATGAGCAGGCCGAAGAAGATGCAGTGCGAGCCGAAGTCGGTGAAGAACCAACGGTTCTGCCAGTTGTAGGACAAATCGGTACGACGGACGACGATCGTTTCGTAACCCACCAGCAGCAAGACGCAGCCGACGACGACACCGAGGGCGAGACGCAGCGATTGGTAGACTTCCGCCTTCACGGTCTGCGCGGAGTCGGTCAGTTCCTTGATGGTGTCGTTCAGCGCCTGCAGGATCCACACGTAGATGAGGGAGACGAAGAAGGAGCCCGGGGCCACCACGGCCACGATCCACCAGGTGGACTGTTCGCCCTGCGTGCGGTTCTGCGAGTTGATGTGGTACTGGCGGAAGGCGTCGGTGGTGATGAAGGCGGTGACAACCAGAACGACCTGGATGAGGCACTTGCGGTCGAGGGACGGCTTGGTGACGCCCCAGCCGAGGCAGCCGCCGAGGAGGAGCATGTAGGAGACGCCCTGCTTGATGGTGGTGCCGGCGATGGCGAGCGCGATCATGGAGTGCCAGCGGTGGCCGACGAAGTTCCAGTGGTAAAGGGAGACGTACCTAGAGTGAGCAAAAAGGAATTTTTAGCAGATACAAGAAAACATTGAATTTTTTACAGTGTGCTCATCGGGATAAATTGCGGTTGCGATCCATGCGATCCTAGACCATTCCACCCAACACCCAACAGATGCACTTTAGCGCAGAGCTCTTTATAACATATTACGGTACGCTTGACAAACACCTGGTTAGACCGGGGTCAATAAAACAAAATTTACCAGACTCCAAAAAAATCAGAAACCACACAAAAGTCGCTATATCTCACCAGCACATGGCTTCGCACAGACCGATGAAGATGGTGATGCTCATGAAGTGGTGGATGGTGAACAGCACGTCGCGCCACTGCACGCACAGCACGATCCAGACCAGCCCCAGGGCGATGTAGGCGACCGACAGCCAGCCGTAGAAGCCCAGCTTGTAGAACTCTTCGCCTGGAGAGATGGAATTATGAAGTATAGTGTATGTATAGATACGAAAGTGCAAAAAGTCAAAAGAAAAAGGTTTTTGGAATGGATATATGGAAATACCGACAACCAACAAAGCAGAAGATTTCTTTTCGTCGGTCAGCAAAATTACATATCTAGTACGATGTACAAGGTATGTCCCCTTTGCCAGCAGGGTGAAAATTTAAATTGCACGTAGTACAGTAACATTGACAACTCACCCGGCAGGTAGCCGTACGCGCTCTTGGCTTCCAGTTCGCCGGACAGCAGCTTGGTGAAGCCTTCGTCCTTGGTGTCGCAGTTGGAGAGCGCGACGAAGTAGAGGCCGCTCTGCTTGATCTGCGCCGGCTCGCCGTCGATTTTGGCGGTGAGCGAGGCGTCGGCAGACGACATCTTCCAGGAGTAGGAGTCGATGTGGACCTGGTTTTTGATTTTGGGTGGAACGGTTGTGGAGCGAGTTGATAAAAGTGAAAAGTTTGGTTTTTCGTGTTGCTGATTGGTACAACGGCCTTGTGAGCTTCGTGCGCGATTATGCACAAGGACATGATGCTGAAAAAATTCAAATATCTACAAACCAATCGATCCTAGATCTTACCTTCTTGTTGCCGTCCGCGGCCGGGTTGGTCAGGATCAGCGTGTTCACGTTGGCGCACTTCTTGGCGTCGATGTCCTCCTGCGAGCAGCAGAAGTGCGTGGAGTCGATCTTCTCGAAGTTGCTCGAGTGGATGACGGACAGCTGCACGCCGGTCGACTTGATCTCGCGGTCGGTGGTGACCTGGGTGGTGAAGTAGACGGAATGTGTATTTGAATGGCGTATTGAAGTTGTTGTACAGTTGTTGACAGGATTGTCGATGGTAGGTAAAAGCGTACGAAAAATTTTTTTGGCTGAGAAGATGACAAACGAACATCTAATGTATTCTGGGAATTTTTTCATATAATGGACGAGATCTTCGTGTCCGCTCAAACCTCTCCTAGATGAGGCAGCCTATCTAACTCTAAAGAAGTAATAAATATAAATATTAACAATACTCTAAAACAATAATCCTCACCGGTCCCGCGAAGCTGATCGTCGGCGTCTGGTCGGCGTACAGGGTGAAGAAGTGCACGACTTCCAGGGTCTTCGGGCCCGGCAGCTTGGCCTTGTTCAACCACCACTTTTCGGCGTTGACACCGGCGGTCGCGGCCGCGAAAGCGAGCGCGAGGTTCTTAAGGCCCATCTTGTACTAGTTAGATGAGCGGGTGAAACAAGTATAATATGCTATAGATATAGTACGTAAGCCTAGTTTGATCTCTTCTATTGACAACAGCTTACGCCTAGTTTGAGTTATGTTATGTTATGGTAGACAAGGAGGTGGATTGTGAAAGAGAAGTTAGTGATGTAAGTGTAACGAATTAGAACACGTACACGATTACGAACAAAATACACGAACGGCTTTAGCTAAATGCAGACACCCACGTTCGCACTGAAAACGACAAACCCGGTTCGAAACAAAGACAGTTGCAAATTTAAAATCTTCAGCAGCCTCACTATTCTACTACATACAGCTTCAACGTACGCGAAAATAAACTACACGCACACTCACACACATACATATACTATAGCGTTAAAGATTTGAAAAACTGTAGTCTGTAAATCAGGGAAAAGTAAACATTTAGACACACCAGATGCAATTTTCATCTTCTTGTTCAACGCAATTGCAGTCGCATTCTTTTTCTTCCTAGAAACTCTGACAGACCTCGTCGACAGAATTCGATTTCGAATTTTGCGCACGTCAAGGTCCCACCTTCGACGCTTCTTTCACAAATTTCTTAATCCTACTTAGTCATAATCAGAGAAACACCAATACAGTGTCGAAGACATATTAGAATTAGTGCTACACCCCGATATGATGTAACTCATTTTATCTACACTTCAATTACGGTTACTTCAAACTGTTGAAAACAAAAAATTTTTGCTTAAATAAAATATTTTTGCCATAGTCATCTAGTGTCTGATACAGATTCTTCACCAAACTTTATTTACTCACCTACACGACTAGCCACCTCAACAACCTCAACCTCACCTCGCTTACTTCTTCACCCACCAAATCAGCGGCGAGTACACCGCCGCCGACAGTCCGTATATGAAGATTGCGTACACAAACGACCACAGGTACGTCCCGTAATAGTCCGCCACGAAGCCGCCCAAAAACGCGCTCCCGCGCCACGCGAAGCCGTTGAAGGACAGAAACGCGTTCCACCGGCCGCGCGTGTCTCACGATATTTTCTCCATCAGAATGCTCTTGTCCAGCGTGCCGCTCGACATGGAGCAGCCGCTACTAGAGCAGGCTCAATATCAGCATCATCGCAAGACCGGGCGTGAACTTGCACCCCTTCCCGACGGTGTCTTCAGCTGACGGGTTCGACGCCGCGCTTTGGGTGCTACTAGTACACGCCGTGTTCGTTGCCGCCGCCGTACTCGCCTCCGTTCGGGTACAGGACGACCATGCCGACGATGCACACGATCACGAACAGGGTCGAAAAAAACGAGACCCTACTACCGGCTGCCGCCGAGGCCGCCTCAAATCGGGATATTTCACAAAAATTTTCCCAGCGCGCTGTCCTGCTTACTACGCCTGCTCAAACGACAACGTCACGGCGACGATAGTGAGCGGGTTACTAGATCTGGTAGCACAGAATCGCGTTAGGGCCAAAGCCGTACTCCTCGATAAAGAAAAGGTTCATGAATTTAACGGTCATGCCGCTCGCGATGCACGAGATGAAGTCGCTAATGCCGATCAGCCAGGGGATGAGCTTTCAGTGCTTGACTTCGGGGTCTTCACTATTTTCTGAGTCTGCGTGTGCATCTGCATCAGCATGCCCGTTTGCCGTTGGCGTAACAGGCGTTACCTGCGTGTACTCTTTCTCCTTCGTCTTTGTTTTGACTCACCCATCAACGTCGTCTACATGGACTACAACGTCTTTCTCCTGACCAGCATTACCGACGATATCCGTCGGCCGGGCCAAGAGACTCTCTGTGAGATCGCCTGGGCCAGTGGGATCGAGCACGAGCTTACTTGAATCAAGTTTATTGTCGTCTACGGCAGAAGCACCATTGGACTGCGGATCCTGCGGGTTATCACTTTCGGCAGCAGCCGCGGCCTGAGCCTGAATCACGTCGCGCTTTTTACTGGAGTCGCCTAGCTCGTGCATGCGCAGAAACGGTCACAGCGCCAGGAACGGAACGAAGAATAACACGCCGCAAACCAGGACGAACCGCATCAAACCGATAGACCAGTGTTCGGCATGACCGTGATGTAGGTGGCGCTCCACCGGCGTGGCCACGAGCTCTACGTCTACGTCGTACGGAAACATGGTGCTGTTTCCCGCCTGGTAGCTCTGGTACTCTTGCTCTCAGTTCGTCACGAAGTCGGGCGGTCACCACGCGTCCATTCCGTGCAGGTGCCCCACCCCGAGTGTGTCATGTCTATATCACTCGACCAGCGCGATACTCACGATGGGCCCCAGCGCGTACCCCAGAAACTGTGCGACTTGCTTGCGAATGAAGTAGCCGGCATGCGCACCATCACTAGAGTCGCCGCCAGCGCCACCCTCTTCGTTCTTAGTCTTATCTTCATCCGTCAGGTTTGCCACCGCGTCTGCATACAGTCACTCGCTTCAGCTCGAGAACAGCTCGTAGAACACGCCGTTCACTGCCATCGCGAAGTAGACGATAAAGAGCGTGTCCGTGAGAAACGAATACGCCAGAAACGTCAGCGTGAGAAAGCCGCACATCGCGCTGAACTGGCAGAAACGGGTGCGTCGGTTACTAGAATTTGTCCACCATCACGCCCACCGGCCAAAAGACTCACAGCGAAGAGACGCCGAACACCGTCTCTCAGCTGCCGACGGTGGCGTTGGGGTGCAGGCTGCCGTCCCTACTACTTATTACAAATAATACACATACTTCTCGAAGACGGGCCCCAGCTACACGCTGATCTACAGACTGAGGAAGAAGTTTGCGGCGCACAGCAGCCACACGTTCTGGACCTCTGCGGAGGAGAAAAAGATGAAGCCACCGCTGTTTGTGTTTCTCCTGGTTTTGCCTTGGGCGTTTGCACTTGCAGTACCTTCGATAATAGAGGAGTCGGCCATCTTGGACTTGGACGGTGTCTTGTTTTACTCAATAATAATGAACTTTAACAGTGGCTGCTAAAAGACTGAGACTCAGACTCTCTTATTATTATTCACTCTCTCACTTTCCCTATACTGATACTGTCTGACTGATCCTGTGACTTACACTTACTTGCAATGAGGACAACGAAGAATACTATCGAGACATATTCAGCGAAAAAATATTAAGTACACTTACAGTTACAATGCAACGTAAACAGTTCATTACATCACCAACGCAGGGCAGCTGAAAAACAAAGTATAAATCAAAAAATTACATAAATGGAAAGAGCAAACGGTACACCTCGGTTCCTTGATACAGTCTACTTCTAAGTAATTGGCAGCCACATCTCCAATTATGTTCGTTGCTACGGTTGAAAATTTCAAAACTGAGTGAACATCACACACAGTGGCCATCGAACTCGAAGCCATCGCGTACTAGAGAAAACCTAGGGTAGCGATACCATGGCTACACGGCCGGCCTAATTGCAACTATTTGATTTTGAACTCGACTTGAACAGTAACTTATTTACAACTTGCTGCTTCCTATCTAAGTCTAGATGCATATTAAGTAAAAATTCTGACTATGACAAACATAAGCAAAACGAATCGCTCGGTTTATAACTTTATAATTTATATTTCTAACACATCAACGACTGTTAATTGATAACCTTTTGCTACATTACATCCGAGCTAGCCACCTCCTTCATTTTGCTATTGTGCTCGTCTCACATTTTCCTCACAATTCACCTCACTTATTCCGCACAACTCGCTCACATTGTCGCTGTATTGAAATTAATCCCAGCTATTCTTGTCATGATAGTTGTCTTACTTACCGTTACCCGATTTAGAGTGCTGAGAACTGTCCCTTATTTTTGCCTGGAGTCTACTACCTTCATGACATTGACACCTACGAACACGGCGGCTTCTAACGCCTGCTCCGTCTGCCACTACCGGTGCTGCTGCTTCCGCTAATACTGCTACTATCTCTTTCTCTGCTACTGGTATTGCTCTTGCGAGCTCTATGTCTGTTCATGTTCAGTGCATAGTTCGCTTCGTCAAGCCGCTCTCGCAGCGGTTCAACTAAAGCGGAGTACGGACTGTTCGTGTTAGACATAGACTGAGAGTCAAAGTCTTGCGAGAAGGGGTAAGCATCAGCATCAGCATCAGCAGTGGCATCAGCAGTGGCTTAACCGCTGGAGGCCACGCGCCAGTCAGCGAAACGGTTTTAACCGCTGGAGGCCACGCGCCAGTCACCGTTAGCAGTCTCGGGCTTGTACCAAACCTCACCGTTTGTTTCAGCCTTGTCACCCTTTGTTTCAGCCTTGTCCGCTGCCCCATCAACCTCTGCGTCCATCTGCTCTGCACTCTTACTATCCACCTCTGTTTCGTCCACTTCTGCAAGATCTTCCGGGGAATCCGAGCAAGAACTGGCCTCCTGGAACTCACCAGCATCAGCACCTTCTCTCCGCGCCCAAGGCACGCACGCCTCGTTCACAACCAACTCGAAGGTGACGCTGTTGTACCGCACGTCCGGCAGAAACTCCTCCGGTTCGAACAGGAAGCGGTACTGCGAAAAGTAGTCCACGTCGAGCGCGATCTTCCCGATCCCGCCTCACTTACTAGATCTTACTACCGCATTTTCTTCTCACTAGTAGAGGTCGTCCTTCTCGCGCCAGTCCTGCCGGGTTTGGCTACTACCAGTCTTTCCCCAAGAACTTATCGTGGAAGAAGCTCCACTCCTCGAGTTTGCGTTCAAAATCACTAGTACTTTGTTTCGAAGTCTTGGTCGCTTTTCTTTCTCGCTTCGTAGAGGGCGAGCAGTTGGCGGTCCTATTCCTGACTGTCCATGCTGTTGCTGTTGCTCATGCTGCTGTCGGAAGTGTTTCTGTTTTCTTTCAGCAAAGGCTGTGGCTGCTCGTTGGAGTCAGCTATGCTCGAAGAAGTAGAGGATGAGCTAGAAGGAGACGTACCGGTCAGCGGCGCAGTGGACGCAGTGGCGTCGGCGGACTACGACGACGTTGTCGACGCTTCAACTTCAGCTGCGGAGGCTGCTTCCGCCGTGGCCGTGGTTGCCATCATGTCGACTGCTGAACTCGATGAATTAGATGAAGTTGATGTCGTTGTCGGCGCTGCAGCAGCCACAACAGTAGAAGCCGTGGTTGCTGTCCGAGTGCTGGTCTCTCCGACTGCCTCAGCCACACCTGCAGGATCCAGTTCCACAGCTTCACTCACGCTCTCAGTTTTCTCAGCTTCACTCTCAGTTTTCTCAGTAGCAGTAGACGCACTGCTGTGCAGGTGCTCCGCCGTCCCGAACACCGCCTCACTACTCAGCTCTCTTACTACACCTCGAACACCTTCCCCGCCGCCAGCAGCTCGTCGACCAGCTCGCCGAAGCCCCGTCCTCGGCCCAGGTAGTCGTTTAGCTCGATCTCGTTGCCCTCGCAGTCGTAAATATAAATATCAGAAAAGTAGGCGTTCACCTCCCCGAACTCGAGCTTGTAGTTACTACACACCGTGCTTTCACCTTTCGTCCCGCAGCACGTGCTCCTTACTAGCGGATCTCACTCCAGTACTCGTGCGTGAAACAGGGCTGGAGGGCGGCGTGGTCGTCGCTGGAGAAGGATGACCAATTAGTTTTGCTTTTGATGCAGATGCAGTTGTAGAAGAACAAGTCGTGGGTAGGAGAAAAAGTCTTTGCTAAATGCGGCTGATTTCTTTACCATCGGTCGCGCTCGACCAAGCATGATCATGTGTTAAACTAATCGTTGTGAATGAGAGATGTATGCTAAGCCGGGAGCCAACCGAACCTAAATATCTTCTACTTCATCATCAACCAGCACAACCACAACTAAAAGTCAATATAAGTAACAGTACAATACTACAAATGCAAGAACAATAACTCACTCCTGCACCAGGCTCCGGTTCACATGGCAGAACGCCTGCTTGCTGCCCGTGATGAACTCCTTTCAATCCGCCGTCACCACCCCCTTCTCGAAGAGCACGTCGTACTTCTCTTTCACCACGGGATGCTTCACTTTACTACTACCATCACCTGAGTGTGGGGTAGTAGAGGTTCTGCCGCGTCCACACCTTCAGGGCTTGGCCGAACTGGCGCGCAATCTCGTCGACGGGCGCGGGTTGGGGAGCCATTTTATTCTATAAGATATTTATTTATGTTAAAGGTACAACTTTATGGCCTTTCTCTATATGTCTGCCTTTACTTCCGAATTTCAGAAGTTGTACTCACTGAAGACAATATTTCCCGTATACAAAAATGGAAATTACAGCGACTTCCTCGACTACTACTTTACTTGATGAACAGTCTCTGTGCAAAACTTCAAATAATTATCGAACTCGAGCTCTAGTTTTTCTAACTACTCTTCGAGATCGAGAACACTTTCAAATTTTTAAAAAGTCTATCTCTAAAATCCGTATCCTTTTCCCGTACTTCTATGTTGGTGGTAGTGGTTATGATTGAGAAGGCCAAGGTTAGAACTAGATAGAAGGACAATACCAATACAAATACGGTACTGGATGGAAGTACTCCTGAAACTGAATAAATATGTGATTGTATGTTAATGATTGATGATGTTTGCTCTCATTTTCAACTTGGTATCGCGCCCCCCTGCATCTTCCCACTAGTTTTTCCCTGACTGACGTTCGTCTAATACGCACACAGACGGTAGGTGGATCACGCTAATATATTAATTAGGTTGTAGATGAGTGCACACGACAATATCAATTCAATAACAATAACTAAGTAAACTGTAGTCACAAATTTTCATCCATGTTCGTATTGAAATTTCTGCATTTTTCTTTCCCGCTGTTCTTTGATGAGCAAAAAGACTACTTAGCCAGAGAAACTTTGGCGATTGCGCATGCGCATTGGCCTGCTGCTCGGCTGGCGCCGATGAGTGAAAGTGTTTGGTAATTTTACACGGTGCGAAACATTAGTGAGTGTAAGAGTGAGACCAAAATGCCAGCGAAGCTAGAAGTGGTCGCTCAGTATACCTAGAGTGCGGTACACGAAAAGCGTAGAACCAACTAAGCTATCTTTAAAACCAACCTCATTATTCAGATTCTTCAAAACTTTACTCCCCTATACCCTGTAAACCCCAAGCAAATTCAAATACTTAAGTATGTTCCTCCTTTTCGTCTTCTCCCACTTCCTCAACCATAGTCTTACCCTTACGCGTAGTCCCCCCCAAACAGGTTCAAGCTGCCCCGCATCACGTTCTGTCGCGCTTCCTTCGCGTTCCAGCTCGCGCTCTTGTGGCCCCGGCCATACCCGCCAGGACTGTTACCAGTCTGGTTCGCGCCCGGGTTATAGAATGGATATTCCGCCTGCGCAGGTTCGTTCCCCCGCAGGTCGGCGTCTGCCCGCTCGTTGATCATCACGACGCGCTCACCGTGAGTACCTACCAACGTGTCCGTCACGTACTTGCCGTGCGTCCGCTCGGCGCCGTGCGCGTGCATGTTCTCCTGCGCCGCCTGGTTGAACTTGCGGTTGTACATCACTTCGGCGGTCTTGTGACTGCTCAAATCGTTCAACTTCCTTTGAAAGGCGTTGGCCTTTTCCGCGGTTATACCCTCTTGCTCGAAAATGGCGGTGTCGCGCGTCCTGAACTTGGTCTTGCCGGTGTACGAGCCGGTGAAGTGCGGTTGCGCCGGTTCCGCATCAGCAGGTGTGTTGTAAAGGTCGTCAGTACCTGGAGCTTGAGCACTTGTACCATTTGCACCAGGACCGTAGGCAGCGTCACCGTCTTCCCTGGGCAGCATCACCGTCTTCTTAGTATTCAGCGCGCCTTTCTCTGGCGGCACGTTCCGGTCGCGACCTGCGTAGGCTGTCTCGTCCTCGTACCCCACATTCATGTCACGTCCTTCCACGGCACCCGCGCCAAAACCGGTGCCACCCACTTTCGCACCCGATGTTGCGGGCATCTCGTACTGGTTCAGGTGGTCCTGATACCCGCGGAAGGCACTGCTCTTGAAGAACTCCTCTTGGTACTTTTGCGCGCCGGACTTGGGGTTCTGCGCCGCGGCGTCGCTGCCCGCCAGCCCGGCGATGCGACCTTGACCTTGACCTGAACTCGATCCTGTCCTAGGCGCGGGCGCGAACGTCGCCTGCTGCTTTTGCTCACCGAAAAAAGCATTATTTGATTTGTTCTCGTTGAAAGCCGTCGGCCCAGTCGCCACGTTGTTCTCGTTGAACCCGTAGTCGCCCGCGATCACGCCCTTCATCTCGTCGCTGCTGTAGATCTTCTCCGCCGGCTCACTCCGCTTACTGCTGTCCTCCGCAGAACCCACCTGCTGCACGCTCCGCTCGCCGTCCGGTCCGACCTGCATGCGGGAGGCCGACGTGATGTCGCTCACGGGCTTCACGTACACGCCGCCCATCACACTGTTTCGCTTGCGTACACTACGACCATCTGCAGCACCGTCTGCACCGGCAAGAATGGGAGCCTTCGCCTGCTGCCGCTCCAGGTGTCGCGCAGCGATCTCTGATCTCGCGTCCAGCCAGCTGGTCGAGTTCGTGTTCACCGTCTCGCTCCTGTAGTTGGGCTTCTTGTCGTTGCCCCCGTTCCACGCCTGGCCATGCTCGCCCAGCGCCGTGGCCTGCTCATTCTGGCCGGGAAAGATGTCGCTAAACTCCCTCTCTTGCGCTCGTCTGCCTACCTGCTCGTCCGGCTCGAACCTCGAGCGGTAGTAGTACTTGTCCTCGTCCTTCTCGACCTGCTCCTGCTTGTAGAGGTTAGCTTGCTTTCGGGACGCCGCGTTCTTCTGCTCCTGCTTGCCCTGCTCGATCATCTTGCTGTGGTCACCATACCGTCTTTTACTGGCCATGCTGTCCTCGGCCAGGAAGTTGCTGCTGGCAGAGAGCAATAGCGGTTCTGCATACCGCCTGCGCAGCCCGCCGTCACCATCTTGTGCACCGCTGCCGCCCTTGGGCGAGTAGCCGCTGTCCTCGCCGTGGGCACCCAGACCGCCCGCAGCCGTAGTTCGACCTGAGTGAACGAAGCCGTCAGTGCTGCCACCCGTCGTGTACTGAACCACGTTCTGCATGTTCGCTCGCTCAGCTTTCCGAATATTCTCGCTCGGGTTCACCAAGTTACTGGAGCACTGTTCAGCAGCCTTCATCGCGGTCGGGTTTCCGAGGTACTCGTTTTGCTTGCGCCCCAGCTGGTTGCGCGGGTCCATCCAGCCTGAATGTAAAGAGCAGTTTGCAGCGTTGTTGTTCTTGTACTCTATTGTAGTTGTAGGCTTATTTTTTTTAGTTATACTAATAGTTATGTACTGAGCGACAAAAAGGTTTTGCTGAAAATTGATGCAGAAACTTGGCAAGGGTAGGTACCAAACAATGCAGGAGTCCACCAAGGTGGTTATATATTAATTTACATGCAAGCGAAAAAAATGCCAGGGTGGCAATGTAGCAGCTAGCATATATTCGACAAAAAGAGTATTTTTCGGTGCTTCGTATTTTCCGGTACGCATTCACAGACATGTGTTAGAAGAGTACTTACCCTCCCGCTGCGTCCCCTCCTTGTCAGACTTCCTGTTGAACGCCCCCGGATTGCGCCAGTACTCCCGCGGCAGCGCCGTGTCCAGTCCCTCTAAGTCCCCGCCGTAGTGGGCGTTGTAGTGAACCACGGTGCCGCGCGCCTTAGATGTACGCTGGTCCATCTCGTTCATGCGATCGCCGGAAATGATGTTGTAGCCGCGGTTGTGGTTGAGGCGCATGTCGTGGGCGTTGAGGGTGGCGAGCCTGTAGTAAGAAGGTGGGCGTAAGCAGGTGGTGATGTAGTTCAAGGACGAACGATGGTCGGACAAAAACGTTTTTTTGCTTTTATTACAGTATTTTTTGGGTACCACTTCGTCCAACCTCAAAAAACTCAATTTAACTACAATAGAGTATAATCATCATAGCAATGTAAAGTTCGGTTAGGACCCCCTACCCATTGAAGCAGAATACATTCAATTACTAATACCCGCAACACATACTAGTAGATTTAGCGGCCACCACGCACAGCAAGAAACTCACTGTGGCTCGAACTTCTTCTCTCGCTTCGCCGCCTCGCCGCCCAGCACGCTCTTCTGGTTCGCCGCATCGTAGATGCTCTTCTCACTCGGACCGCCGACATCGAAGATGCTCGAATAGTTGTACGCGAGCGCCCGCTCGCGCGCGGAAATGCCCTCAGAAACAGCGCCTGGCATGCCGGGCGCAGGAGGAGGCACGTGCACGCCGATAGTCATCAACGCTATGGTCTTCAGAGCAGATCGTGATTTTTTTGTTTTTATTTTTTATTTTTTACATCGTTCGTCGATATGAATACGTATACGATGTTGCGTTGACAGAAGCATTGGTTCACAATTACGATGATAGTTGATTACTAACTGCAGGTGGCCCAATTTCCTGACAACGAACGAACACAACAACTTCGAGCCCTCCCAAAAATTGCAAAGCTGTCCACTATCGGTAGTTTCAGTACCAAAATGAATCACCAACATCGAAAAGAAAGCAAAATACAGTAAGTACAAATGTACAACGACAGTTCATTATGGTGAATCCATATCTCCCCGACAAAGACAAGTGACAATGATCACTGCAATCAAAATCATCTGTGCATCATCAAATCATGCTGCTCCTTCATATACACTCTGTGCAGCTTCAAATCCTCTCTGTCCGCCTCTCCAGCTCCACCCTCCCCATCTGTCCGTGTCGCATGCATCACGAAACTCAGCAGCAGGGAGTAGACATCATCCAACGCGTTGTGCTCCCAGTGAGCGCCCTCGCCTTCCGCGAGCTTGTAGAAGGCAGACGGATTCTCGGCGGCGATAGCCTTCTTCTTGACCGCTTCGATATCAATACCCAACGCTTTATACACCGACCCAGAGTTGTGTGCGTGGACGTCTATCCATTTATTTTGCTGTTGACTTTGAGCACCACCTACTGCGCCTCCCTTCGCAAACAGCAGCCGTATGTCGTGGAACTTCGCCTTGTAATCGGGTGTCAGCATGAAGTTCAGTGGGTACAGCTCACTTTCATTGAAATCCGAGCCATCGTTCCTCGACTTAAGCCGAGGTTCCTCCATTGTTCGCCACAACCGTTCCTGCTCCCGTCACTTTGCGCTCTCCAAATCGCGCTTGCTCACATAACCTTTGCCATCACTATTACCAGCAGTCCGCGGGTCCTTTGCGTCGTCTCATCAGATCTCACTACTAAAGTCGGCGGTAGAAGCCTACGTGTTCCATGCGTCACTCGTAGGGTCAGTGGATTGGCTCACCAGAGGAGCGGTCTCGCCCTACCACGATACTCAGATCCACGCCAGGTCGCTAGAGGTCATATCATATCGCGTTCTCCCGCAGGACAAAGTAGTCGTGCCCATACGTGTAGACCACGTCCACATCCCGTAAGAAGTCCTGCAGTTGCCGCATTCACTCGAGGAAAGACTTTCATTCCCTCGATTGGAGCATATCCTGCGTGATGCCCGTAAGTCTGGTTGAATACTCGGGCATCCTACTACCGGTCAGTGTGCTCGAAACCGAGAAACCGCGGTTTGACCAGTACGTTCAAGCTTTCGAACTGATACTCGTGGAGTCTACTATCTTCTCCATACTGATACTGATTTTAGACGTCCAGCTTGATGACTGCCAGCTGCGTGAGCTCGCGATACTTCCCGCCCTCGTACACGAAGTCACTAAGGAAGCGGCCTATCACTACAGGTACCAGTTCCATTTGTCTTTCATGCTCTCGTACTTCAGATTTCCGTGGCCGAACTTACTAATTGAACGTTGTTTCGTCGTTTGGACCCCACGCAAAGGTTCCCCAGTCTGTTTCCTGGCTGCCTAGCCAAGCGGTGTATTCTGTGTCGAGGAACGCGATCTTGCGACCACCACCAGCCTGCCCATTATTACGTTTTGGTTTTCGGATCAGGGACTGTCGGAAGACTTCCCCACTCAGGGACGTGTCCGTCATTATGGAGAATACAGCTTGCGCGCCGCTGGTGGCGGCCCTACGCCGTCCCATGGAATCGAGGCTGATGAGGATGATGACGATGAGCTACTCATCTCGTCTGCAGCTGAACCAAATCCAGAAGCAGAAGATCCTCTTCCTCCGGAACTATCTCTGATGAAGAAGACGTTGAAGAACTGGAGGTAGAGGAGCGCTACAATGAGTCCCAGACAGAGGTTGCGTCGACTGATGTAGTACGACTTGAGTGCCTCTGGATCCGATAGTCTGCGAGAACGCGAGCGCGTGCGCGACGGCGAGGTCGACGAAGACAATTCAGAATCCCCGCTGTCACGTCGTGTGCGTGTGCCTGTTCGTTCTCGCGTGTCGACTTTGGTGTAGCTGTAGCCGTTATCTCTAGCGCCCTCGGCCATGTTAATGTTTAACTTTTTCTCTACGCTGTACGCGTCTCTAAAAGTATCTCAACAGGAAATGCAGCTGTTTGATGTTGGACTCTCGAAAGGTAGTTAGGACCAGTTCCCAAACATTTCCCTCAGTCATGTCCCAATAAAACTTTCACTCGAACGATTACGAACTTTCTAAACATCATCATCTGCATCAGATAATAACCATGACATCACGATTTTGTTTAATGATCGGTACAGACACCAGTAAAAGTAATTCACAAGTTGCAACAATTGCTGTTTCAATGCGTATTCGTGTTCAAGCTTGTCTGCGTAATATGCTCAACCGCAAATTGTTTCAGAAACGTCGCACACCCCCCAGCCCTAGCATTGCACTAGGTGATCTGTGTTCAAGTTCATCATAACCTATCGCAAGCAGTAAAGGTATTCCTAGTTGTTATCATGAAGCAAAGTAATGAAAATCTTCTACAACATCAAGTCTTTATTCACGAGCTAAAAAATACCCTCGATTCAGGCAGTGTCATAGAGATAGACAGAATGAGA
>JACLAC010015449.1_pt1 | contig 27199 bp, 32 predicted proteins | sample 8027881 | NCBI WGS metagenome assembly JACLAC01 (sample SAMN15725517, study PRJNA655200) | protist metagenome | isolation source: fluorescence activated cell sorting (FACS) single amplified genomes of... | place: Spain: Blaines Bay Microbial Observatory, Mediterranean Sea | collected 2016-01-19 | reverse complement strand
AGCTCCGCCTGCTCCTGCAGCAGCGCGTCCAGCTTTTGTCTTTCGCGCTTTCACGCGTCTTTCGCGTCCTCGCTACTACTGCAGCCGCTGCAGCTCTTCCTCACTACCTGCGCTTTTCCACCAGCCGCTTGCGCTCCATCTCTTCCTCCCTCTTACTATTTCTCCTCACTAAGCGCGCCGCACCTCTTCTTCCTTCGCTTTCTTACTAGCGCTCGTCCTCTTCCCTCTTACTACCGGTCCTCTTCTTGCTTTTTTTTTTTCTCCTCCTCCTTCTTCCGCTTCTTGTCTCACGCCTTCTCAGCTTTCTCGCGTTCCTTCTTCTCCTTCTCGTCTCGTTTGCGCTGCGCAGCCGTTTCCTTCTCCTTCTACAGCTTCCCTCACGCAAGCCTCTTACTACTCTTCCAGCTCTTCCCTCTTTAGTCTATCCTATTCGAGTCTCTTACTTTCTTCCTCACTACAGCTTTGCATCGTGATCGACCTTCTCCCTCTCCTTCCTTTCTTTTTCCTCACTATAACCTTTTCTTCTTCTCTTCTTTCCTTAATTGTTTGCGCTCCTGCTCGTCGCGCGCGCGTCACTTTCATTCACTAAGCGGCCTTCTGTGCTTCCTCCTCCTTCTCCAGGAGGGCCTCCCGCTCGAGCTGTTCTTTGTTATCTTTCGCTTTCTTGGCCTGCTCGTGTTCGCGCTCACGCTCCACCTGCTCAGCTTGCCTCATTTCATTCATCGCGCAGACGGCTTCCTTGACCACTTCGAAGCGTCACTCCGGATCCGTGCTCACACTCACGTGACTGATCGACGACAGCTTGCGGGCAGTACCTTGCAGACTATGTTGCTGTTGATTGCTCATATGGCTCCTGGTGCTCATAGGCGTTGGGCCGATGTAGAGCTCTTCCTGCAAAGACTCACCGTGCTGGCGATGCGGGGTCTGATGCTGCTGCATCTGCTGCTGCTGATGAGAAGTCCTGCTCGACAGGCGCGGATCCTGCTGCTGCGATTGATGCGACATGCGAGGGTCCTGATAATTCTGCTGCGTGTGCGCATGCCCATGCGCATGCGCTTGAGATTGATGCGACATACGCGGTTGACTTTGACGTCGCTGTTGCTGCGTACTCTTATCCACTTGCTGCATTTGCTTGTCGAGGTCTGCAAAAGGGTTTTGTTCAACTTCCTTTCCACCGGTCGGCGCAAGAGGCCGTGGAGCTGGTGGCGGCGGAGGCGGAGGCGGCATCGACGGCGGCGGCGCATGAGACATACGACCTCGACGATATTCTATGTTATTCTTTGGCGAGAGAGCCAAACCAGGCGGACCAGGCGGCGCGCTCGGCACGTTGAGCACGCTCGGCACAACGTTCGGACCAGCATTCGGCACAACCTTCGGAACAACGTTCGGCACAACACCGACATTGTTCGGCACGTTCGTGAATGAAATCGAACCATCGTTCGGGACTTTGCCGTCGAGCATGTCCAGCCGTAGCTGCTCGCGCTGCTGCTGCTCCGCGATCTAGATCTGCCTCTCTCACTCGCGCTCGATGGCAGCGCGGCCCTCCCCCTTGGCCGCCAGTTCCACCAGCCTGCCCTGTAGCTGGTGCTGGTGCGCGCGAGACATCGTGCCCTGATGTTGGAACTGCTGCTGCTGCTGCTGCTGCTGCTGTTGGATTTTCTGCTGCTGTTGCTGCTGTTGCAGTTGCTGCTGGTGCTGAGCCTGAGCACTGATGATCGACTGCCGCGAGTTATGCGTCTGGTCACCATCCAGTCAAGTGCCGAACGAGTCTCGCTCCTGAGCACGCGGCTGAGCAGCAGCAACACCAACAGGGTACTCAAGCTGGATTTTTTGCGTAGGCTCATGCACCGGCTGCTGCTGCGACTGCTGAGGCTGCACAGCGTTTTGCTGAGGCTGAGGCTGAACAGCAGACTGCAACTTTGGCGTCCGCTCCCTCTTATTCGCCTCTTCCAGACTACTATTTGCCATGCTCGCGCCCTGACCGTCCAGCGCCATTGCCAGCCAGTCGTCTTCCCACCCGCCTCCAAACTGCGCGAACGGCTGCACCTTCGGTAAATTCACTGCCGCACCAAACGACCGCGGTGGACTGCTGCGCGACCGCGGACTGGTACCCCTGTGCGGGCTGCGGCCCGGCGACTTTGCAGTCGCAGGGCCCGGCTGCAGAAGAGTGTGCATCTGTCCTTGCCCTCCGTTGTGTGCGTTTCGGTTTACACCACTGGGCGAGTTGAGCGTCGAGTTCCGTTGCGAGGTCCGCTGCGGCGAAAGGCACGGCGATAATGGGTCGACTTCTCTCTTCGCCTTCTTCTTATGAGCTGGAACCTGAAGTTGCGCTAGCCCTTGAACTTGTAGTTGAGCGTGTTGCTCTTTGAGTTGGACGCGCTGCACGTTTCACACGTGCTCCTCAAAGCTGTTCGCAGCTTTACTCAGAGGCAAATGTTGCTGCTGCTGCTGCAGGTGCTTCAACTGTTGCTGTTGCTGCTCAAAGCCAAGTCCAGGTGGAGGCCCGGCAGCTTCTGGAGAGCCCGGTGGACTAAGTCCGAGACCGGGCGGCGGCCTCATCATTCACTGACTTTGCACGTCCGTGGAGAGGCGCGTAGCAGGCGAGACTTTCACGCCATGCATCTGATGTTGCTGCTGCTGCTGCTGCAACCGCTGATGCATCGCCTCAACCGACTGCGGCACTGCTGGAACTTGCCGATGAGTGTGCGCATGTTATTGTTGACCAGTATGTTGTCCACCACCCTTCGTAGTACTTCCGTTCGTCACTGATACCGTTGGATCCTGCGACGGACTGTCCGTCGACACCTCACCGCCTGAGCCGCCTGAATTATTACCGCCGGTACCGCTGCTCAGCGTCTTCGCCTCTTTACCCAATAATAATTGATTGAACTGCACGTCGGGGTGCAGATTGCGGCCCTGTCCACCGTCACTCACCGGCATAGTACGCACCTGCTCGTTCCGCTGGTTGAACTGCTACACGACCTGAGCTTCTGCTTCAGGGTGCTGTTGCTGTTGCGCTTGTGTTACAATTTGCTGTTGAGCTTGTGTCAGACCTTGCTGCTGCGTCTGCTGCAGAGCTGGTTGCTGCGTATTTTGCTGTGCCTGCATCTTCACGCTGTCGTACAGCTGCTTCTAGTTTATGTCTGAGACTTGGACTTGCTTTCAGTTCTCCAGCTATGCTTTTCACTTTTCAGCTTCTCACTGTTGAGCCAGTGCTTCCGCCCGCCGCCACTCGTGCTCCCGTGCGATGTTCTTCTCTTTCTCCAGCTCCAGCATCAGCTCGAGCTGTCTTTCGGAAAAAACAGGAGCGGCACCTCCCTGCTGTGCAGCTTGCTGTGCAGCCTGCTGCATGTGCTGCATCGCCGCCGCGAGTGTTTCGGGCTAGTCCAACTTGCGCATCGCCTCACGCTGCGCAGGCGTCGGAGCTTGCGCTTGCGCATCGCCTCTCGCAATTGTAGCAGGTGCTGCTTGCGCTTGCGCATCGCCTCGACGCGCTGTGGCAGTAGCACTACTCTTCGGAGGAGCATTAGGATTCTGGAACAGATGCTGCATCGCCTGCTGATTCTGGTTGGCCTGCGCCAGAGCCACCATTTCCTGTTGCCCAGTGCCAGTTGGAGATGGGAGTCGAGCCTGCTTCTGCCCACTTGGCGTTGGCATAGGACGAGCCTGCTCCTGCACACTTGGCGTTGACGTTGACATAGGAGCTATATTTCACACTAACTGAGGTCGATGGACGTGCGCCGGAATCGTCGGCGCCGGAATCGCCGTTCAAGCGTCGTAGTCGATACCTCCCCGGCGTCGGTCTACACCATGGCCATGTGTGGCTGCACCCGGGATACCAGGTATCGAGGCGCCATGAACTCCAGTAGGAAGCGAGCGGTAGGGCGCCGTATCTCGCCAGAGATCCACGGGCCCTTCGCTGGGCCCCGAGTAGTTCGGTTGCGGGAGTGCCGGCGCTGGCGGAGGTTGGTGTTGCTGCAGCTGCTGTCCCACAGTGTGTTCCTGGTGTTTAGCCACGAACAGGTCGATTCAGTTGGCCGGCCGACTCTCTCGGTCGCGCTGCTCGCGTTCTGCCAAACCTCAAGGTCAAGCTTCTCGCTGTCCGCCTTTTCCCATCCCAAAACCACTATTCCCGCCCTTCCCCACGCCAAACCCTAACCCGCGGCTGTTACTACCAAATCCTATGTGCCCACTGCCCGTGCCTCTGCTGTTATTACTGCACTCCCCCTCATCAATTACTAGCTCACCTCGCTATCAGGCCACGCGCGCGGCTTCCGCAGCCTCGTGCCTCAAAAAATCTTCCATCGGATCCGGATTCGGTTACTCCCTCCCGCGTCCCTTGGCGCGCGCGACGGCCGCGCGCCCACGCCCGCTGGTCCGCGACGGCGGCGGCGGCGGCCCCTGGGCTCAACCTCACGCTCAGCCGTAAGCCGGGTCCACGTAATGTTGGTGTTGGTGTTGCTGGTGTTGCTGCGGCTGAGACCCATCGTGATGACCTGCTTGGCTTTGTTGTGGCTGAGGCTGCGCGAGCACGACTGTGTGCGGCTGCGGCGGTAGCGGCAGCGGCAATGGTTGCGGTTGCGCTGCATACTGCCCTGGCGCCGTTGCTGCCTCCGCATACGCATACTCGTACGCAGGCGCCTTACCGACGCCCTTTTCGTACCCGTACTTGCCGTTGTATGCCATATTGTTCTTATCTTATCCTTAATGTTAGTTCTGGTTCTTAATCTTATGCTTAGTTAATAAATATGAAGTAATAATAATCTTTACGTCAGAAGTTGCGAAGAATGATTAATATTAATGTAAATCTAAATTGCAATCTAGCAACTGAGAGCAGGTGAGACCGTGAATGATGCAAATAAGTAATTGCTCCAAATCAGCCGCGGTGAATAAGTCAACTAGAAGATATTGTTAAAGATGTTCTAGTTCAGAATGCTCAAACTCAATGCACTTCTAAAAATGTAGCAGTAGTCGTTTCTCACTAGGAATGTACTCGGTTTTATGGCAATGCCATTAAAAGCGTCAAAGTCAATTGCTGTTAACTGTTCGATTGCGTTTTACTTCAATCTATTTCAGAGAACGATTTTGTTTTTTAATAAGGTTATGAGTGAGTGTAACTGTAAGTATGTATGATGTGTGAGAACCAAGGGTCAGAGAATAATAGTTTTAGTTAATGAATCAGGAAGTAGAATAGTATTGGAAAAGATAAGCCAGCGCAAGAAAATGAATGAAAGTCGAGCGAAAAGAAACCAGAGTCAACAGTGTGGAAGCGCGTATAACAGAATGAGGTGATCAGTAAAGAAAATCCATCAAGGTCATTAGTGGCCATCACTGTAGTGCAGACAGCACAGTAGCACAATCCTGATCATGCATGACTTGGTATCTCTACATAATGATGACCTAGGTAGTCGACCACTCACCAACACCATACTAACTAGAATCGATCGAACGGCTAAATTATATGATTGAAATTGCGACAGTGACTGAGATTGCTAAAGATCAAACAATATAGTACGAATATAGAAATACGAGCACTAGACTTGTTAATCTCAAGTCGTTGTTGTGCCGCTAATAGTATTCTTTTCTATAAGCTTCCTATAATATTTACATTATCTTTTATCATTTTCATTATGTTGTACGTGTGCTGACATCTATGGCTTGGGCTGAGCCACTACAAAGTTGCGCACCTGTACTAGATATAAGCCTGCATCCGCTTTGTTCTTTAAGCAGTTGTAGGAGCAGGCACATCCGCGGCCGCCTGCTGTTTCTCTACGTCTACGGAAGAAGCAGGCTTCTCAGCAGCTGCAGCTGCGGCTGCCTCATTCTTTTTGCGCACCTGGAGGGTGAGATACATGTTGAAGAGGATTCCGTAGATGCTGAGGAACAAATTGTGGTACTGAACCGGCAAGAATGTGTTCTGGAACGCCATCGCGCATATCGAATACGGCAAAAATTGTAGCCAGGTGACGAACGCTGTGCGAAAAAGCTCGGGAAGACCCCCGTCGCGCGGAACAAACACATTGCGCAGGTCGCTGAGCAGCTTGTTCTTCTTAATCGGCCTATTATCCTGCTTCTCCTTCTTCTGTGTCAAGGCGAGATCACCAGTAGCAGCAGCACCGTCCATTTCGCATTCGGACGGCGTGCACGTCTGCAGAAGACATCGTTTCTGGATCACGTCGACGGCATCGTACAAGGGACAGGTCGTGAACACGTCCAGCAAATCCATGATACACACATCAAACAGCGTCCGCAGCATCGTGACGACTGGAATGCCCAGTAATGCAGCTCTACCGAAAAGGAGCATCTGTTCCGGGAACAGAAGTACCTTGCACATGTTCAACGTGTGAATGGTCGGCTGGCACACGGCTGCGGACACGCAGAACTTGGCGGCGGCTTGGTACCAGAACTTGGCGGCGTACTGGTACGTCACGAGTCGCACAGGAACCTCGGAGAAGCCAGCCAAAACGCCGCCGGTGGCGACCTGATTGTGATTGAAGGGTAATTAATAGTACGTGCGTTGATAATGATAGTTCTTGTAGTTTGTTGACATATACATCATAAGTATTTATAAAAATAAGGTGTTGAATGTCTATCACTATACATGATCACAATCACATTATTTTACTGATATAAATATTCGAACAATTAATCACACTTACCTTGGTTGCCAGCGGATTCGCAACCAGACACGCGGCGTAGGACGTCATTATGCTCCCAACGAGGCTCGGAACGCTCAAGGCGCCACCGCGCAGCCTTGACCATCCACGACGACCATCCCGATCGCTGACGACCACCTCGGCCAGGTCGTGTTCTGCATTCGAGTTGAACAGCCGCAGCAGTGGCTTGAGACAAAGCGCGACGAGCGCCAGGTGAGCGCTGACCTCACTGTTCCGCATCAAGGACTGGCTCGTAGAAGGAGAATACAACGGAAACGCCATATTCATGTCGTGCATTTCGCCCAGATAGGCAAGCTTGCTTTCATGTGACACCACGCCTCTTGATGCTATAACCGCATGCTGTTGCAACTGCGGTGCGCCTACCGAATTCTTGCCTTGACGCTTACCTCCCTTTGTGAGCCTAAGAGACGACTTAGACTCCACGACCACGATGGATATGTTAAGCAACAGAATTGCTGCCGCAGAAACAGTGGACAATTTTAAGTAGCGTACAGACATCATGATTGACTTTTAGATTTTCCTTTTTTCTGCTCTATAAATCTTAAATGCTCTATAAATTTCTTAAACTAAATTTTTCTTCGACTACGACTGTTACTTCTATATAACTATACACCCGCTGGTGTGAGTGTAATATGAATATGATATGTCAATTTCATAGTCTCAAAAAATAGTAACAAGAGGGTGAAAAATCGAAGTGAAGAAAGTGAGAGAGAGAGAGAAAAGGAAAAGAAAAGAAAAACCAACAAACAAAAAAGTCTACTAAGTACAGTTGTTGACAAATCGGAAGGTAATTACGTTCACGAGCAAGAGCAACCAAGAACTGAGGAAAAAAATATTAATACATCAACCTCGTCATTCAATAAATGTCTTCGTTTCCCTTTGTTCCAGCCGCGAGTATAGTGAAAGCAATTTACTTCCTTCCTCAAGTCAACAGCCTTATACTCATTGAAGGACGCTATCGCTATACTTTACAGCTTTTATTTCGTTAATATACATTTTCTTTTTCACCCACATTCTTTACGATCGTTCATAGTGTAGTATTTTTAGCAGACAAATTGAAACAGTAGACTCAGTATAACTTAATACTTATGCGAGTGCACCACCTTCGCGCCCTCTGTCACCCCAACAGTCATAGGCATTTCGCTTACTGCGCGTACGTGGTCGGGCGCTTGGCTAGGAAGGTCTTCTTCACCGTCTTGTGCGAGATGGGCGTACGGCGCACCACCGGGTAGCGCAAGTTCTTCGGCGTCATCTGGATCACGTGCGAGCGGCGGCAGTCGGCGTCCGCGATCACGCCCGTCTTCAAGATCTGGATGGAGGACGCTTCCGCGCGGTGGCGGCCGGCCATTTCGCTGACCATCTGCGCGACGGCGCCGTTGATGGTGGTGTCGCGGTACTCCTTGTACATATTGTGCGTGTCGGTGCGCGAGTTGTAGCGCATCCAGATGCCGTAGTTGTTGACTTTCGTCGGCGCGGTGTCGAAGAGTTCGGTGACGCGAAGCACTTCTCCCCCTGTGCGCTTCGCCTTGTTGATGCGCTTCATGAAGTACCAGAACTTAGAGCGGGCCAGCACCAGGTTCTTGGCGAAGATCTTCATCTTGTAGATCTTGGGCACCGGGATCTTCTGCGTGGGGGCGGCGCGGCCCACGATCTCGTACTGGTGCTGGTTCTGAGCCAGGCTCTTCTGCTCGATACTGCCCACCGTCTTCTTCACCATCTTGACGACTTTGATTTGACTAATTGCTAAGGAACCTAAACCGAGCAGACGTAACGTATGAACATGGTTTAATTGTAAGTAGATGAACGAGAATGAGTTGGAGGTTGAGAAAGAAGAAGAACGCCGTCGAAGTAGTTGTTAAACTTAAAGTTCTAGAAGTTGTATATAAGTCGAAAAAAAAAGCAGTCGCAAGTTGTTGAAAAGTCATGTCGAAAGCAGCCACACATCGCAATCAGAATCAGTCATTCATTGGCTCATTTCAATCTGGTCAGATTCAGTTTACCTTTCGTTAGCAACGACAACAACCATTCTCACTATATCGACACAAAAAACGTTGGATAGTATCATGTCATATCCACAAGTCTAGAACATCCTATTTCTACTACCTAAAATACGTCGTACGTAATTTCATATAGCACGTCGCCCTGTCTCTCGGCATTTAATCCGACACACTCGAGAGATTTTTATAAGATAGATGAACGAGAATTCAAACATTCTTTTCACACAACATCAAAAACTCGTATGCGGCATGTTGCTGTGCAACTATTCTTCTCGTGTAGGTGTATTCATGCCGATACTAAAAGTAAAAGGTACACTAGTTTTATACTCCTGACACTCATCGACATCGACGACATCTCTTGAAATGGAAAATGTTAGGTGCGAGACTAGAGTCGTAGTGTAGCAATAGCTGCGCCTGCGGGTGCTGGACCCACACACGTGAAGTGCGATGTTCGACCTCAAGGCAAAAGGGGTCGTGATAGATTACGAAAACTACTACAACGCTGTACCACATAATTCGAGTACGCGCTAATTCTCACACAATAAACGCACCATTGATGAAGTCTCTACTATTATTATTTTTTTTACATTTATACTTTTAGGTTTATCTTAATCGACATGATCGCAGATACATCGGATCAACCACGCGCAGACGCACTCGCAGCAGAAGATCAAGAAACTAGCTAAATCTATATTCAATATAATTACCCCCTGACCTTCTAGTGTTCAACCCGAAAAAATCTGAGGTCAGCCCTGAGTGAAAAATCAATCTTCTAACTCTGAGATCAAAAGCAGAGATCACATTAGACTATACAACGACTACGTATTTTTACAGTAGCGGCGGCATACAATACAGATACAACAGAACTACATTCTTCCAGGTCACCTCCTCCTTGATAACTAATGCACCTTAAGGTGCACTTACCTTCCCGCACTCACTTACCCCACTTACTCATCCACGTCGTCTGGGCCCTCCTGGATCGTCGTCGGCATCTTGTGCACCCCTCCGTGCACCACTCCGCCGCTTTGTTGCTGCTGACCCCCCTGGAAGTTGTGGTTGTTCTGATGCTGATGGAAGTTGTGGTGGCTGTTATGCGAGTGCATGCTGGTCATGCTCATGCTCGTCGGCGGCAGCGGAATATTGTCCAGCGCGTCTTCTTCGTCTCTGGACTCGGAGATACCGCCCATCATGTTGACGCCGTGGTACCGGCCGTGCGCACTTGTCATGTTGTCCAGCGAACCACGCGGGTGCACCGGCACCTGCATGTCGTTTGAACTGCGGACACTGCTCACGCCACCCTGCTGTGCTTGTGCTTGTGCCTGCTACGCTTGCTGCTGCGCCGCAAGCGCGTTGGCGTAACTCATCGAGCGCTGGCTGCCTCCCGACAGACCTCCTACTGGCTGATGAAGAGCACCGGGATGCATCGGCGCACCACGAAAGTCGTATCCCAGCGTCATGCTACTCTGCGGCGCGTTCTCACTAGCGCAAAGCCTGAAGGCTGAGCGGGTTGATGCTCTGCGAGCCACTGCGCGCCCGCTGGTACGCGACTGGGTTGTGTGGCATCGCCCCGCCAGCACCTGACGCTCCCATGGCCGCACCTCCCATCGTGCCGACCAGCGGTCCTTGGTGCAGCCCAGCGTCGTGCGGCGCAACGCCGACGCCGCCCACGCCGATTCCGGGCACCGCCACCAAGCTGCCCTGCACCATGCGCGAGGACCGCGCCCCCTTCTTGCCCTGCAGTTGCACGTGACCGCCTCCTGCGTGCGCGTCGGCCTCCCTGCTGCTACTACCCGCCAGCGCGCCGCATCGCATTTTCTAAAATTTTCATCGTGGCCGAGTTACTAGTCGTCGCCCGCTACCGCACTTCAACTACTACAGTTTGTTGAACTTCTTCTTGGTGCCGTGGTGCCCGTGCCGACCATGTCCATGCCCATCAGCGCCGTCGCCGTGCATGCCGATCCCGCCAAACTGACCCGGCATCTTCGTGTGCCTGCGGTTCGCGGTGTTACTAGAACTTGAGTTCGGCTGCAGACTCATGTTGCGGTCTTTCGCCCGCATCTCCGACCCATCAGACGCTTCGGCCTGGCTGCTGACTCGCACCACTCAGGCAGACACGCTCTGCCCCGGCGGCTGCGGCACAGCAGCGCCAGACTCTGCCGACCGCATGTACGTAACGTCCACAAACCGCTGGGAGCCATGCTGAGGGCCCGGCTGCGGGCTCTGATTATTAGAATTACAATTACTATTTCAGCTGCTTTGCGTCTGATGAATTTGCACTTGTTTGCTCGACGGCCCGAAAGACGGCTGTATTATCGATGGCCCAGCGGACTGGCTCGAGGCCGGCGGAATAGACTTCTGTCGTCCGAACGCCAAGTGGTGATGCTGGCCATAATCGCCACCACCGATTCACGGCTCACGCGGTCCGAACTCGAGCCGCCGCTCGTGCTGGTGCTGCTGTTGGTCATTCATCCCGATGCTGTTGCGCCCGTGCTCGTCACCCCCGTTGCTGCTCCGTGGGAAACCAACACCGGCGCTGCCGTGCGACACTCCAAGCGCCATTCGGTCAGCCATGATGGCCGAGTTGCGCTCGTGCTCGGCCAACGGCGTCCCTCCGACCGTGTGCACGCCGCCATACTGGCTGCTGCTCGTGGTGTATTCGCTCTGAACGCTCATAGCACTCAGCGCCGTCATGTTACGGTTGTTCGGCCGCGGCGCAGGCGCGCCATAGGCAGGCGGCTGCGGCGGCTGCTGCGGCAGGTGCGACGCGCTGCCGCCCGCACTCGAAGCGATGGAACTCGCGTAGCCGAGCGAGTTTAGCTTGGTCGCGTGTCGCTGAGACTGGTCATTTGCACCTGCCCCTTTTCCGCTACCATAGTTACCGTCGTTCGGCCACGGGCTTTCGCCCGTCCCTGCGAGCACGTTCTGGTGGCCGGTGGTTGAGGACCTTTCCTGAAACGAACTGCCCTTTTCACCAGCCTGACCGAAGGAAGATGAATTGAGAGGCGCTAAGTAGTTGCCTTTAGAGTCCACGCGTTCTTTTGGGCTCCCTCGTGGCGAAAGCGACCCGCTGTTACGCGTGTGCGACACGGACGCATCTCCGCCGCTGCTCATCCCAATCAGGAAGTCGTCGCGCGATAGCCGCCGCCCGCTGGGACTGCCGGTCGGCAGGGGCGTTTACGTGGTCAGGATGTCGTGCTGGCGCTTCAGCTTGCTGCCCACGTCCACGCCCTCGTGCTCCTGCATCTCGGTGATTTCCGCGATCGCCTCGAGCGTGTTCAGGTGCTGGTTCATCAACTTCCCGCGATCGCCCTCATAGCCATGGCTATGGGCCTCGGGCGGAAAGCTCTACCTGCGCCCACGCCTCTGCGTCGCGGAGCTCGATGCCGACGCTACCTGCGCCCGCTCTACTTGCGCCCGCGCTTCTGCGTCGCTAGTTTCGTGCATGTGCTCCTTTGACAGGCTCACCTGCGACAGCGGTCCAACACTACCCATCGGTCCGCCGTGCCCGTTTCCCGTCGTGTCGATGCTGTGTTCGCTCTCGCTCGCGCGTCCAAGACTGCGTCACTCACTCTGTTTACTGATACTGTTCACGGACTCGGCACCCAGCACCCCACTCTGCGCTGTGCTGTGGTGACTCGGACGGCTAGACCCAGGCACTCCGACCGAGTTTGTGCCGCTCGGGCGGCTGCGCGGTCAGTTTTCGCTGCCGTGCTGACTGGGCCTGGACTGACGCGACTCTTGCTCGAGTGCATCGTTTCTGTCCGCCTGCGAGTGCACACCTGTCGGTGGTATCAACGGACCGCTGTTGCTGCTACCGCTCCCGCTCAAGCGCGGTCCCGCGCCCGAGTGCTGCCCCGAATGTTGGCCAGATGACCCAACACTGAAACTCGGTTTTCTCTCTCTATGCTGCGCGGCATTGCCTAACTCGTGCACAGTTCCTGTCGGCGCCGCGCCCTGACCCATCGGGTGGATTGTCTGCGCCTGGCCCAGCAACGTCTTGTTTCAACTTCCAGTCTTGTTTCAACTTCCAGAATTCTGTTGCGGGACGCCCAGCTTACCAGCATGACCAGTTTGCATCTGCATGCCGCCCTGCTTGAAGCGGAACAGCACGCCCACATCCACGCTCGTGCGTCTGCGGTTCATGATCTCCAACTTGCGTCGCCGCTCCAACTCTTCCTTTTGTGCCTCCTCTCGTTGCTGCAAGAGCGTCGGATTGAGCACGCCCGCGTCAGTGGACCTGTCGCGTTCTGCGGCGGACATGTGGGAGTTCAGGCTCGCCTTGGAGTTGGTTAAGGATCCGAGATTCAACATCGAGGAATCTGTGCCCGACGCCTTGCTCTCCCGCGACGCAGGACCGCCAGGATAGTTTCAGTTGTTGTTGCGCGGCGAGTTATTGCCACCCCCACCACTGCGATTTCGCGACTCGTCAGTGACGCGTTGCTCGCGCTCGGTCTCAGATACATCGAACCCACTGTCGTTGTTAGAATCCTCGCTGTCTTCGGAATCGTGCGCTGTGGTGACGGCAACGCCGTGGCCACCGTCACCGTTATTTCCGCCGCCGCCGCCGATAAAACCACCGCCGCCGTCGCCGCCGTTATTTCCGTCATAGCCGCCGTTCGGACCAGGGCCGGGGCCGCCCTTCCCGTTTGCATCTTCGTCGTACAGCATGTTCGGGTCTTTGTACCCGACGGCATTGCCGTGCTCGTCGTACAAGATGTTCGGGTCTTCGTCGTACAGCATCATGTTCGGGTCGTACAGCAGGTCGTCGTCGATGGCGTCCCCGTGCATCGGGCCGAAGCACAGGTCGTGCAGCCCGTCCTGCACCATCTGTCGCTCGAGCAGCGCCTGCGGGTGCAGGTAGATGCTGATGCCGAAGGAGAAGATGGCGCAGATGAGCATCGGGAAGAACATCTTCATCACGATGTCGCTCCCCGCGACCTTCGTCTGCTCCTCCGTCTATCACACGATCAGCTCGTAGATGCACAGGGCGCCGGTGAGCGGCAGGCGGTGGCTCGCTCAGAAGAAGCCCACCATGCCGAAGAGAATCGCCAGCTGCACGTACGTGCCGCTGTCCAGGTCGTTGTCGTTGAACATGTAGTCCGACACCAGCCGCAGCATCATGCCGGTAGCGCCGCCGAAGTAGCCGCCGAGAATGATGGCCGGCGCAAACATGCCCCCGCTGCCGCCCACGCTGGTGCAGATCGCCACCAGCATCATTTTGATGAACCCGATCACGATCATGCAGAAGGCCATCCCTGCGATAGACGGGCGCTCGTACGGGTGATACTGTTTCCCGCCTGCCAGGCGTCGGATCGAGGCGCTGATGCGCTGCCCGATGCCCAGCTTGCTGGTGTCCTCCTCACCCTCACCGTCGTCGCTGGCCGCCCAGTCGTCGACGTCCACGTCAGCGCCTTCGCGCCCGTTCCACGCCGACGCACTCCAGCTCCAGACTGACGAAAGTGCGGTGGTGCTGGTGCTGTTGCCGATCAGATCGGGCGCCTTCCGCATTGCCTGACTAATGCCGCCAACGAGCACGCCAATCGGCTTGCCGAACAGAATCTCCACCTCGCTCTCGTCGTCGCGGTGCGCGGTCAGGTACCGCTCCTGCGGGTTGAGGGCCTCGGAGGTGCGGTACGCGTGCGCACGCAGCGGGTTAACGCCGTGTTGTTGGTCCTTATTCCCATAAGAGCCTCCGTACCGCGTCGACGCCAGCCGCCTGTGCGATCCGTCCTCACCCTCCTCTTCGCACGTGATCGTGTGCTGGATGTTGGCCTGCCGGTAGAAGTACTCGAGCATTCCCTCGCCCGCCCCCCACGCGCTCGGGCACTCGACCTTGTTCTGCTCGCACTGGATCTTCCCGTAATAATACGCAATGGAATACACAATGAAGCCGCAGATGCCCACCATGAGGCCGGCGAAGAGCTGGAGAACCTGGTAAGGAATGAGAATTTTTCAAAAAAAAAGTTTTTTTGTATTTTTGAAGATACTTCTGAAACCGTGGAGAGACAGAAGAAAGAATAGGACCGTCGAAATCTTTGCCGCCAATTTATTTAGAATCAAATAAATGATAACCGTTTAGGACCCCCCTCCATGAAGCATGTACAATATTAAGATTACGCACTGTAAGACGTCATAACAACTCACCAAGTGCCCCTTCTCCTGCGGGGTCAGCTTCAGGTGGATGCACCCGAACAGCACGTACCGGCCCTTCTTCCCAGTGCCTGTTAAAAAAGCGCGCGGAAACAGGCTCATGCGCGACGACACCGACGTTTTCGTGGCAGCGACGCGCTACGTGCCATCGCTGTCATACATGTCGTACGAGTCTTCGTTGCCATTCATGCCTTGGCTGTGCCGGCCGGTGCCGTTCATTCCGGAATTGCGTCCAGTTACAGCAGACGTCCGGTCCCGCCCCGGCATGCCGCGCATGCTGTCCTACCCAGAATACCCAGAAGCGAGGGCGTCCGTGGCCGTGCTCCGGCCGCCATAACTAGATACTGCTCCACCGGTCACGATGCTGCTACTAGGTGCTGCTACTAGTTTGGCAGGCGCCCCATGGCGGGACTGCCGCCCGAGGGCGAGAGCGCGTTCGGTCTGGCGCCCTGTCCATGCATACCGCCACCGTGTCTGTGCGCGTCCGAGTACGAGTGCACCGGCGGGTTGTGCGGGTTGTTCGACATGCGCGCGTGCGCACCAGTGGGCTGCGACGCGTACCGCGTCACTGCCATCTGCCTCGACCCGTCCTCATTATTCCCAGGCCCTTCCCTGCCCGACCCGCTGTCCATCGAGAGCGACGTTTCAGGTGGAACATGCGGACCGTTGCTGGGTCGGTTCATGTTAATCGCGCCATTTGCGCCATGCACCTGCGACTGCGAGTTCTTGGAGCCCGGCGGCAGGTTGAAGGATATCACGTTCACGCTTGGGTGGTAGTCCAACGTCGCGTACTCGGGCTCCATCAGATTGTTTTTGCCACCTTTGCCGTAACCCTTGCCGTCCGAGATCACGCTCACAGTTTTGCCGACGGGAGCGCTCGTGGTCTCACGCCCGCTCCTGGGGCTCGCTGCGTAGTCTGCGTCAGCACCTTGGCCGCCGCTCTTGTTCGACGCCGCAGGAGAATCAGCGCTAGCGTTAGCAGGAGCCGCGTTATGTGACCCGTCCATAGGGACCACCGTCGACCCGTGCTCGCGGTCTCCGTCCAGGCTCTTATTCTCACCTCACTCAAAGTCGTTCATGATAAGGGACGCGCTGCCGCCCGCGGTCATCGTGTCCCGCAGTGCACTGTCCCGTGCCGACGCCTCTCACAGTTTCGCGTCTTCCGCGTCGAAGTCTTCCTCGGTGAAGAACGACACCTCCTCGTCACTCATGGAGTCCGAATCGGACCCACCTTCGCCGTTGTTCGCGTCTAATTTATTGAACAGCTTCACGAACTGGGTGCTCCACGTGCGCATCTTCAACACATAACGCGAAAAGAACTCTCCCAGAAAACTGGTGAATCACCCGATAATGATGGCCATGAACATCAGGTACCAGATGTTCAGCGACTCGGAAGAAAGACCGTTCGGCGGCGGCAGCGCCAGAAACGAGGACGACATCTTGAAGATGCGCTTCAATCACAGCGACACGATCGTCTAGGGCACGGAGCAGGCCACGATCATCACGAAGGTCACGTGGGAGCGACGCACGAAGTCGAACTCCTCCAGGACAAACAGGAGCGAGCCGATGGGTGTGTTGAACGCCTGCGACAGGCCTCACACGCAGCCGATGAGCACGATCTGCGGCATGGTGTCCACGTTGAGGATGGTGTCATCGAACTTTTCGACGAGTTGGTTCACGTTACTTCAAATGGCGGCGCAGAGGTGAAAGGTGGGGGCTTCGATCCCCAGCGGGTTGCCGCCGCCTGGAGTAATGACATGTTGAATTGATAAAAAGTGAGGAGCATTGAATTGCCGGGCGGGTTGCCGGCACCTGGAGAGGAGAAGAGAGGCGAAGAGAGGATTGAAACTGATGTTGTACTTAGTTGTTGTACTTGATATAGACAATGTACTAGTTAGTAGAACAAGAGGTAGACAGACACAAGATATATAGTTATAGGATGAAAAATCGCAAAAAATTTTTGTTTGGGGGGTATGACCGACAACTGAGATTATGGTTCAACGTCAAGGACATACGTGATAAGCCGTGTCGTCGGTTTTGTCCTGGGAGATTACAAAATATCATATCGAAGGACTACTGTGATGACGTAAACCCCCCAATGTGGCACAGTAGATACATCTCACCCGCTACCGCTGCACCTAATAACTCAACAATAGCTTCAACAACTCACCGATGTAGATCGAGCTCAGCAGGAAGCGGTATACGATGATCTGCAGCTGGATGGGCGAGCTCAGGCAGATGCAGATCTTGGTCGCCACCATCCCCCCGCCTATGCACTCCGGGCAGAAGTGCCGCGTGATAAAGCTCACTAGCATGCTCGTCAGGATCGCCGCCAGGCACATGTGCACGAAGATCCACCACCACGAGAAGGTCCACTGGTACACGCTCCACGCCCAGATCCACGCGGGCACCCAGTCGAAGTAGCCCCAGCCGCACTCCGGCAGCCAGCAGTTGTCCTCCGAGTACGCGTTGCCAGATGCCTGCTAGTTTTTTTCGTTCTCACTGTAGTCTCACCGGTTGTCTTCCGCGGCCACGTTCCACGGGTCCGTGTACATGTTGTGCAGGTGCGTGCGCGTCCACACCTGAGCCAAATGCACGACATTGTGGAACAGGCCGCCCATGCAGCCGATCAACAAGCCCAGGCCAACACTGATGAGCAGGTTCATACACAGCGATCGCAGCTCGTACCCGCCCACGATTTCTTCGTGCGGAACCATCTCCATCTGCGCGCCGGGGTCACCGTTCATTCCATTCATCCCTCCATCGACGTCGTTGTTCCAGCTGTTCTCGCTCGCGGCGCCAGGGCCGTTTGGTCCGCCGTTGCCGTTGGGGCCGGAGGGCGGTCCGTGCGCGTTCGGCTGGCCGTGGTTGGGCATCATGAGCATCGGGCCTGCGCCGCGCTGCGACTGGCCCGGCGCCTCCTGCCCGCCCGCGCCCTGGCCGTGGGTCGGCATCGTCAGGATGCTGCCCTGGTGCTGCGCTGCCGACACCGACTGACCCGACTGAGCGCCTTGAGCCTGTTGGTGTTGGTGTTGCCCGCTTTGACCCGACTGACCCGACTGTTGCGTCTGTGGATGGTGGCCGTGGCCGTGGCCGTTTCCGCCGTTCCCGTTTCCGTTGTGCGCACCCGCACCCGCCACTTGCCCGTTGCCGTGACCGTTTCCATTAGCACCACCCTGTTTTGACGGCGACGTGATGGACTTAGGCGTCTGTTGCGCCGCCGCAGGTCCAGGCGTTGGCGTCACACCTGTGAAGCCATCACTGTCGCCCTGCGCTTGTTACTGATTCTGATGCTGGTTCTGCTGGTTCTGTTGCGCGTTTCACACTCACTGGCTCATATTCTGTGCCACCACGTCAATTTCTCCTGCTCCAGCTCCCGTCCCCACGCTTCATCTGTAGTTGTGGTTCGGCATGCTGTTCTACCTGTCCAGCCGCCTAGTGGGATTCGCTGTCACTGCACCATCGACCTCCACAGGATTAATCGAGGATCGCCGCGTGGCCCCGATCTGGTGCTGCTGCGTACCAGGATTCAGGATGGTCTATTTGCCCGTGGACTTAATTGGATTAGACGACGCACTTCCCTTCAGGCCATTACCGTTGTCATCGTCTTCGCCGATGCCACCTAGCGCACCCGCACCAACTCAAGTCGCACTATTCAGCCGATGCAGTCCGTGGCCGGGCGTCATGATGCTCTGCTTGCGGTGCGGCTGAGGTGCACCAGAGTTAAGCGGTTGCCCTTGTTCACCAAGCTGTATCGAGTGTTTTTTACCAGCGGGCGCTGCCGGTGCGGTGAGCGTCTGCGTCTTGGCCGCCTGAAGCACTGGTCGTGCGGAGTTCCGCGGACCTGGATTGCTCGGACTGCCTGGATTACCTCGCTCGGACGCGGACACTGTCTGCGTCAGGCTGTCTTCCTCGCTGCCCAGCGGAACCACTTTCGACTTCTTCTTCGGGCTGCTCGACTTACCGTTACCTCAACCTCCTGCTTGCAGCGTGTTAGTGTTTGTACCCAACTGCGGCTGCGATTTGCTACTATTAGTATTAGAAGTGTTGGTGTTGGTGTAATTATTATTCGCTTTCGCGTCGGTGGGGGTGGGGGTGGAGTTGATATTCGCATCGGTTACCGTCGGTGCAGCTCAGGCACCGGTCGTCGCGCGCTCCTGTTCGTTGGCTTGAGGCTTGTTCTCGCGATCGCCCGCACTCAGGTTCGAGAGAGTGTCGGCGCCTTCTTGCGACATGTTCCGCACGACGGTCGCGCCACTAGACTTGCGCGAAACTCACACAATTTGCGACGACGAGTCACCTTGCGCGTTCAGATGGGGCGGCTCCTTAGACACTGTTTGCTCCTTTGACTGAGGGTTTCCACTGTTAGCTCTCTCTGCGCCACCACTCATACTCCGATTGCTCACCTGTCGGGTGCCCAGCTCGCCGCGCGAGTGTCGCCGGTTCGATGCGTTCATCGACTGCGAGCTCGTTGGCTGGTGACCCGTTCCGATAGGATTCGACATCGCGTTCGGCATCTTCTGCTGTTGCTGCGTCCCACCCGAGTGCGGCCCATGCGGTCCCTGGCCCGGCCCGAAGGCCATGAGCGGACTTCACGCGATGCTTCAGCGCCCGCTCCCGCGCTTCTGAGCGCTGGAGGCCGCACCAGCAGCGGTAGCGATGGCGGCTTGGTCGTTGGTGTTAGTGTTAGAGTTGAGCGAGGACGGTTCGGCGCCTTGTTGACCCGGCACCTGCTGCCCCTGCCCCTGCCGGGTGGACATTTTATGGGTAGCGTTTGAATATAATTACAAAGGTTACTGGTGACTGATGGTGAAATACTTACTTAGAAAATGATGATGATGAATGTTCTACTTCTATTACTAATTATAGACAGTACGTACTTATACTTTTAGATCAACCACTCATAAAAAATTTGAAATCCACTTCTACGATAGCCATGTATTACGTGAAAATAATAAAACACAGCATATAAATATGTACAACGGCTGCTGTACACTACCTAGCGCATAGAAAATAAAACGCCGTATACTGTTCTAACTTACGTAAATGAAAACTACAAGTTTATTAAAGCTGCCGAAGCAGTTCAAGTGTTAATTTGACAATAAAGTATCTTTAGAAGGGTAAAGCTGGGTCAACTTTCATAGATGGAAAAACTTTTCGTAAATCAGATTCATGCGAAATATTGAGAGTGATGTTAATCACTGTGAGTCGATATTGATCTTACTCTCGTCTCTCTCAAGCGATTAGATAGAATTCACTTCAGTATAATGGAAATGTCTGTCCCATACTCAACACACAGTACTCAAACACACATGTTTAGATTTCATCTCTCAGATTTATGCATCGGACGGTCTTGGTACACGCACACGCACGTAAATTTCATTGAAGTTAGTTATGGTTACGGAACAAGAATAGATCGCACACGTATCTAAACGGAATCGGAACAGAAGCATGAAGTAGTACTACTACAGAGAGGGAGACGGACAATGTTCAACTATAGTATTTTTACAAAACGTTAAATCATCGTCATCGCCAAGTTCTAATGAGTTTGCTTGATGGATTCCGAGAAATGCCCGCCTGAAAGCTGAGGCTATCTTATGATTTGCATTTGATATGACAAACTCCTCATATTACTATGCTTTTTAGGCCTTGACTCTGAATTCAAAGTTGCTGATGCTGATTGCGAGAACACTTTTCGATTATGTATGCCATTGTCCGTCCTCAGCACTAGAAAAAAATATATAAAATTTTGTGTACGAGTGAATCAGTACGCAGCTTACGCACTAGTACAAAAGAGAGAATCTAGTCTACCTCGTATCTATGCTCCTCATCTCCCGCTTACACCATCCGCGTGACCCGCGACCCGCGGTGCTCTGCGATCTCCTTAACGTGGTGGTGCCCCAGCAGTGCCTGGCTGCCCAAGAAAAACTTCTTGTTGCTCCCGTGGTTGCGCAGACACGCGGGCGTGCACGACCTAACACCACATACAGCAGATAATTCGCCATACTTCCACCAGTTCTCCATGTACAAGAAGAAAATAATGATGAGTGCAGTGACACAATAGACCTCGAGCCACCAGTAGACCGCACTGTCACCCACCTCGTTGTCGTATCCTGATCCGGTAATGCTCATCAAGTAATGATCAATGTACTGCGTCTGCACGAAGCCCAGTGGCCCGCCATAACCCATGATAATCATCGGTCGCAGCAACTCCACGAACAGGACGCCGAACAAGTGCAGGAAGATGAGAAGCCACAGCCATCTTTCGTCCTTAGCAGCGTCCACGTGCTCCGTCTTAAGCAGCAGCACCGCGCTCGCGATCAGCGCCTTGTCGCTTCCGGTGGCGCCGGGCGGGTAGAAGACTAAATACGCGTCTGTCGTCTCCGTCAGCTTGTCCTGCACAAACCCCGTCGACTGCATAGGATCTTTAGGATCCCGTTCACTAGAGCAGATTCCAGTTCGGGTCGCCGTCCCGCAGCATTTCCACACGCCGGCACTTCTCCTGACTCGTCAAAAAGTCGATGTCTCCGTACCTCTAACGCCACCCCTTCTTGTCGCCATACTCGGGCTTGAACACCTCTTTCCGCACGCATATGATTTCTCCTTCGTCCCAGTTGCTCTTCCGCCGCGCGCCGTACACACTCACCAACCGTCACAGCTGCAGCGCTCATAATTCACTAGTCCGGATCGCGCACGCCGTGCGGATTCTCCTCGCCTAAACCGGCTGCTTTCGATTTGGACAGGCTCTGCTTACTACAAGTGCCCCGACCGGTAGTGCTTGGCCCCATAGCCCCCAATCTCAGGCGCGAACTTGCCGTCACTAGATCGCGCTACTACCGCACCTGCATCTCAACCTGCTTCGGCGGATAAATAGAGGCTCACGCCTTCGTGTCCAGAAGCGCCTGAACCCCGGCCTGGTCGTCGCTGATGTCCATCATCTGGAAGGGCAGCATCGGGTTGTATCAGTCGATGTCGATGCCCATCGTCAACAAATGCTCTTTCAGCTCGTTGCCCGCGCCCTTGCCGCTGCGCATAGACCCGTAGACGTGTCCCGCCCCGTGCCCCGCTGCGCCCACGCCGTGTTCCGCAAGCACCTTCAGGTAATCCCACGGCACCCGCACGCCCTGGTGCCACATCGGGATGTCACTATTCTAAAATGTCAGGGTATTTCGGTTGATTGAGGGCGAAGTCCCACAGCGGATGCGCAGCCTTGTATCACCAGGCGTTGTCGTTGAAGGTGCCGACGAGGTCCAAGCTCTTGCTACTACTCGTTTTCGTGCGCGTCGTCGATTAGGTAGTGTTCACTAGCGCCTCACGATGAGTGTGCCAGGACGGTAGTGCGGCACGCAGAAGCAGAAGCGCACGCCCGGCGTCACCTCGTCCGGCTTCTTCACGCCGTCCACGTAATACTTCACGTTCTAGTGCGCGTCGACGATCTCCTGGAACACGCGCTTCGGCAGGCACTCCTTGCCCACATCTCTCACCCCGCCAACCGACTGCCCGACGTGGTGATAGTGCCCGTGCTCCGTCACACGCGACCGAAAGTGCCCGTCCTGCGTCAGTTCGCTTCTCTCCGCGTCAGTCCACCCGAAGTAGCTGGTCGTCAACTCAGCCCTGCCACACCGCCACCGGCCACCGCAGTGCGCGTCCTTCCTACTAACGAAAAAATCACGTGTCGTGCGCTAATTTGTTCTTACTACGCGCGCCCGCCGTGCTTCACCTGCCACGCAGCCGCTTCCAGTTCACTACGCACTCTCCAATGTGGTGAAGTCTACCTCGAACGGCTTCTGGTACCCAGAGCACCCAGCGTGGCACGCGTTACCGCAGCTGGGGTCCTGTGAGTGGTCCAGAAATCACTTTACCTGGTTGTTACTACCCCAACGGCCTCAGTTGTTCGCGCCAGTTACTAACTGCCGCAGAGAAGGAACTCGCGCATACTTCCTAACATACAGCCAAACTTAGACGGCGGTTGGTGCACCTTACTTCAATCGATCAGCACGACGTCGTCATGCGGATGGCGCCCGAACAAGTCAGGCACGCCGTCGTCGGGAATCAAACCTAGTTTGGTTTGCGCGTTGACCCAAACGTCGGCACCTTCGCCGAGGTTCGTCATAGGGCGCCCGCCGAACTTAACCTTGCCATAATCGCTGCCAGTGCTGGCCATGCTGGCCATAGCACCACCGGCCTTCGACTTCGACTCCGACTCCGACCCGGAATCAAACTGACCACTTGCCAACGCGCCCGGCTGTCAGGTCATCATGCCGCGCTCGCGCTCATCAAACTTACCACTTGCCAATGCTCCCGGTTGTCAGGTGAACATCCCGCGGTCGCGGTCTTCAAACTGACCAGTCATCATGCTTTTTCTGTCTATTTTCTGGCCCCGCATGCTTTGGATCTCGAACTCAACAGCCTGACTTTCTGTTTCGTCGATCTTGTACGCCGTGGCTTTTCCTCGACCGTTTTCGAGGTCTTCCGCGTCGATCTCGCCTTGACCAGCCATGTCTTCGTAGAAGGCGGTGCCACGCCCGCTACCCTAGACGTCGCTCTTCTTACCAACGACAGTGCCCTTCGGCCCTCACCTAGTATCTGCGTCCGCGTCGTCCGCGTCATCACCGTCGAGTGTCAAAGAGGCGAATACCTCATTGTCGCCACCATCTGCATCTGCGATCGTTCCGCGTTGCACCACGCTGTGTCCCTGCTGCAGGTATTCGGCCTTCGCCGAGCTGTGTCGTGACGCGCGTACAGCTGCCGCACTCGGTTCATTCGGGTCTTTCTTGCCCAAATGGACTTCCGACGGACGCACCGTACCCCCAGTGCTCGTGTACGCACTGCCATCGCGGCCAAACTTCTCCTTCTGCTACTGGATGGCGCTGTCGCGGATGTGCGAGGCACGTTGCATCTGTGAGCCCATAACATTCGCACCTTTCGCCCCTTTCGCTTTCCCTTTCTTCTTCTTTTTGCCGGGTTTGTCGGGAGAATAATCTTCTTCTCCTGAATCGAATTCCGACTTTTTCACAGGCGGTATAATGTCGTCGAAAGACCCTTGACCGTCCGACCCGCGCCGACTGGACGGAGCGGACCCTGAACCCTCGGTGGACATCTTGACTAATGTATGTAGTTTTTGTTGTACTTGTAGAGTACTAGTTGTCTATGTAATTAAGTTAAGTATGCAATTTATGCTTGTGCGACACCGACACCGACAGCACGGAAAAAAAAATTTGTAGAGTTGGAAAACAAAAGCTAAAGCGTCTGGGCATCAACAAGAAGGTGCAAGATAGCGATAGGAATTTGTTGGTATTATTAGCAAGACGGCGAGTATATTTTTCAATGTGTGTAGAGGACAAAATAATTCAAGAAACGCAATCACAACAGACAACAGACGGAAGAGAGACGCCTTAATACACTGATGACAAAGACACTGGTGTTGACTTAGAAATAGAAAACTTACTGACGTCGACTATGACTTATATTCAGTTTCATCATCTAGAAATATAGGTTACTGTTACTCTACATGCATCAGTTGAGACTTGAGGCGTGTCGTCAGTATCGTCGATCACACAATTGGAAACTCAGACAAAAAGGTGCGAATAAAAATTCAACTGCTCTGTATGCTATCACCTGAAACGCTCACTTAGTACACTCACACTCACTTAACAATCATCTAGCAAAACGAAAACACAATGATCCTCCCGGCCCCGGCATCGTTACACCCTAAAATAATCAACGAACATCGAATACGAATTCAAATTCTTCTAGTGCACATGAATTCACTTTCACATAAAAGGAGCCCGCCTCCAAATTCATATCCTCCTCGTCCTCAGTTGTATCCTACAGCTTAGCGCGCTTACCAGTTCAGGCTGTCGCCGCCTGCCCGCTTGTTACCGCCGCCGCCCTTGTTGCCATCCTTGGTGTTGCCGTTGGCGCCATCCGGGTAGATGTTGAAGTTCTGGTCGTTCGTGGCGATGTTCTGCTTCAGGTTCTGGTAGTGGTTCACCGCCGTCGCCGCGCCGCCCACGCCCTGCTGGGCGTACTGCATCTTGTTGCCCTGGAAGTTGTCGCTGATCGCGACCCCGCCGTACTCGCGCGCCATGGCCTCCCTTTTATCAAAGCTCTTGCTGTTCGCCTCCACGGTGGCCATGAGCCCGTGCTGCGAGTTCCACTGCAGCTGGGTGCCGGCCTGCTCTGCGGCCATCAGCCCCTTGCGGTTGGGGATCAGCGTGACTTCGTGCTCCAGGTCGGCCTCCTCGAGGTCGGCTTGCCTGGGAGGTTCAAAAAAGGTTTTTGTATAGTATGGCATAGAATTAAAAGTATGTGAGCAAATATTTGGCAATGTAAAATGAGAAAAAGCGTTTTTGAAATAGAGTTGTTTGACTAAATTATAATTTATGGAAACTTTGGGGTCATGGCCAATAAAGCAGGTCATTTTAGGTAGCTTCAAATAGCGTTTTAGCGTCATACTCATACTCATACGGTCTAAATCAACTGAAGAAAGTGAAACTCACAGCTTCCGCGTCGCGATGAACATGCCGAAGAAGAGGAAGAAGGTGCCCACGGCCACGTACGGCCCGAACATGAAGAGCCGGTCCACGAACCAGTTGGAGTAGTCGTCCTGCTCCTTCACCAGCGTCTCCGGGCAGTTCCGCGCGCCGTACACCCAGTGCCGGTCCACCCAGCTGTGCGTGTGCAGGCGGTCCCGGAACTTGCTCGGCGTGTACACCACCTCGTCCGTGGTGTACAGCGCACAGGTGCCGGCCACGTACGGGCACGGCTCCAGGTCGAGGTCGCACACGGCGTACGACCACGAGCGGCAGTTCACGTAGGTGCCGCACAGGAACCAGCAGTCGCGCTCGTAGAACACGTTGTAGTAGTAGCGCGAGGTGTTCAGCGACTCCAGCGCCTGGACGGAGTTCTCCTGCCACGGCGGCGAAACGCGCGCGCCGTTGCCGTCGGAGAACTTGCCGAAGCCGTTGCCGGTGCCATTGTACACGTGCTCCGGAGCTGTGCTCGTCGAGTTGTCCGGCGTCTGCTTGATGTGAGATGACGAGGTCTGGATCAGCGAGGACGCCGTCGACGCGCCGCTGCGCTCGCTCAGCGCGCGCGCCTGGCCGTCCGACAGCAGCTGGTGGTCGCCGTTGTCGTTGCGCATCAGCTGCTCGTAGTCGGCAGCGTGCACACCGGTGCCAGCACCGAACTTCTCGTTCGCGCTGCCCGCGTGCGCCACGTTGCTGATAGGCCCCGAGTGCACGTGCGTCAGCTCTTCCACCTGCCGGTCGTCGAAGTAGCTCTTTGAAGTTGAACTCTGTGTTTTATGCTCCATCTTCGTCTGAATGAAGGAATTGAAATCGTTAGCGTCCTCGATCACGGTCTCCGAGTCCTCGGCGCCCTTCGCGTGCGGCAGCGCCTTAGACAGCTGCGCCACGCGCAGCAGCACGGCGTCCGCCAGCGGCAGCACGTGGCCCGGAAACGCGCACTTGTCGCTCCACGCGCCGATGCCCAATTTCCGTGATTCTTCATACCTGCTCCTGTCTTTTTCAACGATGTTGTAGCCATTCCTTCTTACTTGGATAAACTCCTGGTTGTACCAGTGGCGGTTGCGCGGGTCGGCTATCTCCTTCTCCTTGGCCGCGTTGTAGCGACCGATGAAGTCCGGCGAAATGTACTTCAGCACATTGTTGATCGGGTCAGTCATGATCATGTTGTCTGGAGGAAAAAAGGTTTTAGTTTTGTAAGGGCATGATATACTTTTTCCATGGAACAATGAACCAAAACATGATGAATACGTTCGGTGATCTGATTTATGCTTTTAGTATGATAACACATAATAGCTAGGTCCGCTAAGGGGTCAGGGTCAATAAAGCATGTTAACCTTAACCTTAACAAATAGATCATACAACTTGAACTAAGTAAGTACAAAAACTCACCCGGATTGTTCTGAAATTCCTCGCTCGCTTCCCCAATGGTCGCCACGCGCTGATTCGCCATAATGCCCTGGTTGCCGTTGAAGGTCGCCTGCGCGCCACTTCCGTCCGTCTTGAAGTTCTCTTCCTTCTTGTCACTCGCCGGTGGAGCGCTCGGCGCCTGCTGGTGCTTGGCGTGCGCCTTGCGCTTGGCGTGCGATTTGTGTGCGCGCTCCTCCGCGGCCTCCTTGGTGTGTTTATGCTCGTGCACCACGCGATTCTCGATGTTGGAGGCGGGGGACTTCTCCGCGGACTTCTCACTGTCCTCAGCCTTCTCCTCGGCCTTGTCATCCATATTAGACTCAACAGCATTCTCGCCACTCGCACCACTCGCGCTGGTCGCCTTGACGTGCCGGGACTGTTGCTTGCGGTCGGCGACCTTCGTACGGGACTTATGAGCGGTAGACTTCGCCGCGCT
>JACLAC010002731.1_pt1 | contig 27199 bp, 11 predicted proteins | sample 8027881 | NCBI WGS metagenome assembly JACLAC01 (sample SAMN15725517, study PRJNA655200) | protist metagenome | isolation source: fluorescence activated cell sorting (FACS) single amplified genomes of... | place: Spain: Blaines Bay Microbial Observatory, Mediterranean Sea | collected 2016-01-19 | reverse complement strand
TGTTTATACTATTTTACGGATATGTTTATACTATATTTCATGTGTGCCATAAAAATGGAATATTTGGCAGGTTGCGATATTTTGGACCTCCATGCTATTCCCTTGCTAAAGTATCGTCCTGTGAAAAAAATTGACTGGGCTAGCTGGCTAGACAGAATGTCAGAATATTGTTATTAGTTGTACTTAAAATAGAAGTTTATAGACACTAATAATTACATTTACCTATCATATTTTGTAAAAACGTAAAAAGCATAAACACAGCATTAGCATCACAGCATACATACAACATACAGCATACAGTTGGATAAAACAAGGTAATCTCGTAATCTCGGTTGATTCTGCTGTGTGCTGTGTGCCTGTAGTAAGCTTATTGGATATTATGCTATCAAATGTACTTTTTTATTTTTACTCTGAATGCTGTGTCTATACTATTTCGTTTTCACTGGTGTGTGCCTGTATTAATACGTGTACTTTTTTATTTTTATTCTAAATGCTGTGTCTATACTATTTCGTTTTCACTGATGTGTGCCTGTATTAATGTACATGTACTTTTTTTATATAGTTCTAAATGCTGTGTCTATACTATTTCGTTTTCACTGGTGTGTGCCTGTATTAATACGTGTACTTTTTTTATATATTTCTAAGTGCTGTGTCTATACTATTTCGTTTTCAATGGTGTGTGCCTGTATTAATACATGTACTTTTGTATATGCTGTGTCTATACTATTTTTAATGGCCAGTCGTTCTCCACTCAATTTCATTTTACTAATTTGGTTTGCATCTTGTTTTGCATAAAATAACACTACACACTATTGAAAAAATATAGATTTTAAAAACATAGATAAAAAATATAAATATATATACATACAGAGAGAGATACATAGAGAGCGAAACAACAGGAATAAACAAACAACAAATAATACAATTATATAGTACTTATCAACTTTCTAATCAATATATATATATAAATATGGACAGTGTAACAATTCGTTTACGTAAAGTAATGAGAAACCCATTGCTTGGTAGAAGACAAGCAGTCGTGGAATGTATTCATCCAAACAAAGCAAATGTATCCAAAAAAGATGCTGCAGCAAAAATAGCTAAAATGATGAAAGTTTCTGACTTGCAAACTATTTTCATGTTTGGTTTCCGTACTGGTTTCGGTGGTGGTAAATCCAAAGGTTTCGTTTTGATTTATGACAACGTTGAGACTGCAAAGAAATTTGAACCAAAATATCGTCTTATTCGCAACGGACTTTTGGAAGCTGTTGAAACAAGTAAAAAACAAAAAACTGAGAAAAAGAACAGAGACAAAAAATTCAGAGGTACAGGAGTTCGTCTTGCAAAACGTAAAGCAAAACGTGCACAATAAATGCTTTGTTATACATAATAATAGTAATAATACATATATAGTAATAGTTAAAATAAATAAATGAAATAAATTACAAGGTGGATTGTTTTTATATAATATACCATAGATATAATGAAATATAACGGATGATGAAACAAAATATATATCATACATATATATGCTGTGTAAAATGTTTGACGTCTAATTATATAACATAACATATGGTTGGTGGTGTCTATATCTTTCTACATTTAATAATATACATTTTGAATATGTATATTATAACATGTAGAGAGGAAGAGAGAGAGAGAGAGATCTATACGACAAACATGGATGGAATGTATATATTATACACGCACACAAATAAAAAAATGAAATATAATTTTCTTTGTATTTTACTAAGTTATTTTTTTTTATTAGAGTATCATATCATACAACTAGACTAAATAATGTACACTTCCAAACAACAAATTTGTAAACACCAGCAGGGGTCGGTTTTAAAACAAACACGCACAAACATCTTGTTATAATATTTTAAAACAAAAAAACAATTTTTACACACACTTCTCCCAACACCAAAACACATTCTTCTTCTTATTTTTTACCTTCGTCTAGTTGGTGAATCTTCCCCAAATGTTCGTTTAAAATTTCCTGGAAAACGATTACCTCGTTTATTAAAGCCACCACCTCCACCTTCAGCTTTCTTGTTCTTTTTATTATTACCACGTTTGCCACCTTGATTAAAACGATTTGCTTGCTGTTGTCTTGTAATTTTCATATCTACTAATGATGGTTCATTATCTAATACTTCAATCACTTCAACTAATTCATTTAATTCTTCAAAAATATCATTATATTCCCACCGTGAATTTTTCAATAAATCAAATAATGTTTTTAAACGTTTATCCATCTCACGTGCTAATATTAAATCCGCATCACTAACATCTCCTGGACTTAAATTTTCATGACGTTCTCGTAACCTTTTAATTTCCAATACGGAATCCAATACAAGTTTTCTTAAATCTTCCATGGATGTATTTTGTGCAAAATCTTCACGACTTGTTTTCGTTAAACGATTGATTTCTTCCATGAAATGAAAAACACCAGCAACACGTGATACTTTTTTATAACCACCACGTACACGTACGGTAATGACCCCAGGAATTTTATCTTCAACAAATTCCATTAAATCATATGGATCATTAAAATCATATGTATATCGTATTTCAAACTCATCATTATTATTAATATTATTATTATTTGTACTAGCAGCACGACTGTCTACAACTTCTTTTCCAATTTTCGATAACCATGGCTTTTCTTTTAACCATGCTTCCTCTGTCATATGATCTGGTTTGGTATGATTTCCCCATGTACCAAAATTACTTGGTGGTAATGTTCCTTTACTTTTTAATTCTTGTAAACGTTGTAAATTTGGATTATCCTTCCATTGTTCCAATACAGTTCTATTTGGTACATAGTTTCTATCAGGTTGCCAATCTATAATTTTCATATTTAAATCAAAATCATTTGCAATGTCAAAAAATGTAGTTTTTGGTGTTTTATTTGTTACTCCAACGGAGAACGTCTCATACGCTAATGGTTCTTTATGCGCACGTTGACCAATACTAGTAATAGTAACACGTGGTTGATCAATATCATCTTCACTAGTAATCCAATTTAATGCTTCCTCTTGTACAATTAAACGACGTTTACTTTGTATTGATAATGATTTTGTACGATGTCGTGTATTTGGCATCGTGGTGCGTCTTATTTTACTTGGGCATGTTTGTAAATTTTCTTTTTGTTGCCATGGCAAATCAACTTTTTTTCTCACTTTTTTCTTTGATTTTTGTGCATCTAAACGTTGTTTACGTATAGATAATTGTTGATTGACACGTTCACGAAAACTACCAATTGCTAATTTTTTTTTACGTTTATATTCAGCACGTTCCATTTGATATTGATTCACTTTTTCTTGAATAAATTGTTTTTCTTTATCTTGTTCATATGTTGCAGCACGTATATTATGTGTTTCCAATAAAAATGTACGTATGGCATCTGATGTTACATAATCTTGTTCCCCACGCGCATCTTCCCATAGTTGCAATAATTCATCAATAGGTGTATGTTCATCGTATGTTGGTGTTTCTTGTTTTTTCAGTTCTTCATCATCATCATCATTCCCTTCATTTGCGGTGGTAGTAGTATCGTCTTCATTATTGTTATTATCATCTTTGTCAAAAACAGCTTTTGTTGTATGATAATTATGGTAGTGGTAATTGTTCTTGTTTTTACTATTGCTATCCATTACATAATTATTACCTAAAATTCTTGTAGAAATATTTTTCATGTGTTGTTGTTGTTGTGAATGTTGTTGGTATGTATATTTATTCATTTTTTGTATAAATATTCGTTTTGTACGAATTGCATTGATGATAAAACGTCGTTGCAACATGGTTGTATATATTACTACGTTTTAAAGATGTATAAAATTGAATTACTTAATATAGATTAAAAAAAAAAATGGTCGCTCCAAATACGAGATGAATATCTATTGTTAAAGTTCTTGTTCAATTACCTTCGACATTTGTTCATGTGTACTTCTCTGTATCGAATAAATTTAATAATAAAAATTAAACAAAATTCCCATTCAATTTTTATTATTATTTATTATAGGATTTAAATTCATTTTAAGGGTTTATTTTATATCATATATTATGACTAATAACAATGAAATAAATCATTAGTAAATGTACGTAGTAGATTGCTCAATGGTAATGTTATTTATATCATAAAGGGTGGAAAATAATTAAGGGAGAAAGGAAGTGTTTACAAATTCACACGAGATGTACCTGCTAGACTACAGTATTTGTGAACACGTGATGAACAAAATATAAAATTTTTTATTTAAAATTGTTTATATATATGTTAATGTATCGATATAAAAGGGAGAGAAGAGAGAGCGACGGGGAGAAAGGTGAAACACAAAACAGAATTTGATTGGAAAATAGAAAGTATTGCATCTATAGTATTGAGTAACATTATTATATTATTAAAAAAAAGAACACGATGTCGAAACAATCAGCATCTTCTTCTGCAAAAGAAAATGGTATATTTATATCCAGAACATTAACATCCCAACAAGCATGGAAATCAATAGTACATACTTTACATAAAAGTGATTTAGCATTATTTAAATGTGATGGGGATAGATATTTTGGTTTAGCAATTAAAGAATCACGGCATGTTACGATATTGATATGGGGTCAAAATAACTTCATGCCATTATTAGAAGGCACGAAAGGACTCGTTGCGAAAGCATTTTGTATACAAAAGACATATAAAAGAAATTTAACAGAGAATAATATACCGCGACATAAATTAATAGGTCCACCAGTACCTACGGAAGAGGCAACATTTACAGCTAAAACATCTAATTTCGTTCGTACGGTTTTGAAACTAATAAGTAAATTGCCATTTTTGAAAAAATATTTGAAAGATATTTTATTAGCATTTAAAGATGCGGAGAAAGTATCAAAGTGGTCTCGTGACAGCAAATTAATCGATCAACATACACAATTTGAATGGGCTTTAGAACGTTTAAAAAATTCTACTATTAGAATATCAGGACAATTAGAACATTTAAATGTAGTGTATAAGAAATTACGTTCAACTAAATTTCTTCCAACTTTTGATAAGTTTCATGAGTTTTTATCTTCTAAAAACATAACAGTGGATGGAAAACAATTATTTAAAGCAACATCGCAATTACAAAATGTGAATCCGAATTATGATTTATTATTTACAAATATTATAAAAACATTTGAAACTTATTCCAAATATTTATCTAAATCTGCAACATCATGGCGAAATTTGATTAATAGTGTCATGAATTCAAAAGATAATAATGATAATAATAGTAGTAGTAGTGGTGGTAGTGACGAAAATAAAAATGATACTTCATCTACTGCTATTGATAACAACAACGACGACGATGAGGCAGCTGTTACAGATGAAGATATGACATTGAAAACGATTGATTGTATAGCTGGTGTTCCTTGGAATGCAGTATGCAGACGTACAATGGCGGTTTTTGTAAAATATTTAACAGATAATTACAATGATGAATTAGTAAATGAACAAGGTTTTGATGATGAAATGTTAATGAGTGTAGAAGAAATACCAAATGATCATTCACCGGCAATTATGGTGAACGAAAGCAATCATCGTTTTAATAGCATCTTAACAGATAGATGCAAATGGAAACATGATAAATTCATGAAAAATGCACGAAAAGTTTGTAAGAAGAATATAAAATATTTATTAGATGAAGCAAATCGTGGGGATGCAAAAGTATATTCAAATGGTAAAAAACGAACGCGAAATCCAGGTGAAAATACTAAATATGGTATAGCACCATTTCATAATCAAGCATTACCAGTATTATTAGTACAAGTCGTAGAAGCATTGGCAAAAGATGCTGAAACACTTGAAGCAGAATTAAATGCATTTATCATGATGGTATCTGATGCAGTAGAATATAAAAGCGAGGAAAACAATATTACTACTAGAGGTAGTAGTAATAACAACAAGACTAACTATAGTGTACATGAAATTGTACCATTTAAAATAATTGAATGTTTTAAAAAGCGAGTATGGCCAAACTCAGCAGCAGCAGCAGATAATGATGATGATGATGATGATAATTCGCCTGAAAATGTTTATTATAAAGACATGTATGAAGAATACGAACGATATCGACAATTACCTGGTGAAAAAATTGATTTTTATTCACATTTAATGGAACATATAGTATATTCACGGCCAATCGAGTTTTTTTTCAATCAGATTCCTAATGAAGTCCTTTCATCAGATTTTAAAATGATTTTAAAACGTCTTGGAATAAGTGATATATTGCATTTAAATGACTTAAAATATGAAGATTTTGAATATATTGATTACTGGAAATTTGCTGTCGACATGCCTGAAGAGGAGGAAGAGGACGAGGAACTCGATGAGCTTATAATAAAGACAAAAGAAGAGGCACAATATAAAAAAATATTCCGTTCATATTATATGACATTATTTCGATTATCAGGAACGTTATGTCGTCAAGATATGAAACAGATCTTGCCGCTGTATGAATTAATTAGGCAAGAGGTCATTGATAATTTAATTGAAATTGAACAAATATGGACATCTAAATTTGAAAGTACGGATATGCTGCCAGATGATTTTTTAGTAAATATGTTCCTTTTATTGCAAGCAGAATATACATATTTACATGATGATAGAGATTTAATGCATTGTGCGAAAGTTGGTGGTAGATGGTTTAAAATAATAAATGAAATGGTCCATTCAACGACATTTCCACCAGAAATAGGAAAGCCATTATTAAATACGATGCCGACAGATTTTCCAACGTTGGATTTATCTATGTCTAGAAATTTTGATCAAGAAGAATTAGATGAAGATGATGATATATATGAAGATACACGTTATGTAATATTGAAAAATTATCGTTTAAAAAAACAAAAAGAAGCAAAATCAAAAGTAGGGGAGGAAAAGAAAGGATACAACCAAGGAAGAGCTGATTTTGTAAATGCAATCCATAATATTAATAATGGCAGTTTATATAAAGGTAGAGGTACAGCATTGCATGCTGCTGCAACGAATGGAAATGCGGAAGTTGTTGAAGCATTGTTAGAATATGATGCAGATCCAAATATTCCGGATGGATATGGCCGTACTGCACTTCATTGTTCTGCACGTAATGGACATGTTGCTACAGTCGTCTCGTTATTAAATGGTGGTGCAAATGTTAAGGCAAAAGATAAAAATGGTCACACACCACTACAATTAGCAAAAAAACATTGTAAAGATAATGTAGAATTATTGAAAATATTAAAAGATGCAGTGAAAAAAGGAAATGCAATTAGAAGTCAAAAAGGCATGGCAAGAACAGCACGTCAATTGAATGATGCAATTAATTTATTACAAAGTAAAACGAAGTCATCAGGTAGTAGTAGTAGTAGTAAGAGTTCAGGTCGTAAATCTAAAAAGTAAAAAAAAAAAGTAAGAACAGAAAAAGAGAGTGTATAATAAATTATAATTGTATCATATTAATATCTTGAGAGATGTGGGCATTTTATTGGAATTTTATACTTTGTGGTATGATATGTGAAGTGTGAAGTACCATATCTCATGTGTCATGTGATATTGTGATAAATTGAGTATTGAGTAGAGAGGGACGTACGACACGTAATAAAAAATTAGAATACGTGTGTACTATATTAAGATATACAAAATTTTATGCTTCGTTACGTTTTACGTTTTACGGTTTTCGTGGTGTGGTGTGTAATAAATTTTTTACTCCATTCGTGCGAGTATTATTATCATACGAATATTTATGCATAATATTTCCCTGCTTTCCATTTTGTTCGTCTTATCATATATATGTCTTATACATCGCGTATATTATTGTAGCTTCTGTTACCACGACTATTCCTACTATTCGTAATACTACTACTCCCTGCATCATCAAAGTTCAAATCATGATTAGTATTGTTAAGTTTACCTTGCTGTGGATTTGTATATTCATGAATTTGCCAATTGTCACCACCACGTTTTCCTCTGATATCTCGTCTCACCTGCATAAATGATAAATGACCTTTCACATGTTTCAAATCACGTGCTATAATTGGTAAAATTGAATATTCAGGATCATCTTTTTTTTCATTCTTGATACGTGGGATAAGTTCATCAGCCATTTTACTGGAAAAGAATCTACCAAAAAACTTTCCAAATATCAAGCCTGGTTCAATTTCCCGTTTGAAGTATTTTGCTTCAATTTGACGTGCTGCCATCATATGGTTATAATCAAATAATCCCCATTTAACAATAACTTCCGATATCATTTCATCACGTATTTGAAATGCTTTTTCCAACGTTTTAGGTGTAAAAACACCAATTTGATTTGAGGGTTTCATTTTCGGCATTCTTAATCTTACTCTTTTTTTTTTCGGTGGTTCTTCTGATGAAGAATTATTATCATTTCTTCCACCACGCTTGCGTTTACTAGTACTAGTGGTTGTTGTACTAGTAGAACTTGATGATGATGATCCACCATCTCGACTTGCCCTTATTTGAGATAATTTAGCAGCATAATAATCCGTCATTTTTTGACGATATTCCATTCTTCCACGATGATGTTTTAACAATGTTATTAAATTTTCTTCAATTTCATTTTCCTCAAAAATTCCATCTAATAAATTTAACAATTTTTTATTAAAACGACCACCCGCACCAGGAAAATCCTTCGGATTTGTCGGGTCATACATTGAACCAGACTCGTCACTTAACTGATCAGTAGACCTAGGAGTGCCATCTTCTCGAACGCGACTTTGGAAATTAATTGCAGCTTTAAACAATGAATCTGCAATTTGTTGTCTTTCATAAATATAGTTTATAGCGCTTTTAGACGTTTTGTGTGATGCTGCAATCACACCTGTTTTCTTATCGGTAACAAGTTTATCCCAAACTTTCATAAATGACGGATTTATTTTTCTACCAATTTCCTCAGTAATTGTATCAAAACGTTCTTTGAAACTCTTTGGCTTTGGCACGTTAATAATGGTAGTTACTATTGGCGGCTGTGTCGGTAATTGCTGAGTTGGTAATTGTTCTGGTAATTTCTGCGGCGATTTTTTTGGCGATTTCTTCTTCTTCTTTTTACTACTACTACTACTATTACTACTATTACTTGAACTAGAAGAGCCTCCATCGACGGACATACTATTACGTTTTCTTTGTACTTTTTTGGGCATTATTTTTAACTTTTATAATTATATTAATGGGATAAATTCACGAAAAAAAAAAAAAAACAATGTGACGTTGTCAATAACAATGTATGTATTTGATACGAATGATTCAATAGAAGGAAATGAATGATGTACAGAAACAGGTTGTGATTGTAGATCAATATATACACTAATAAATCATAGAAAGGGGAGAGGGTAATCATCAATCACACACATAGACGATCAATTAATAAATTAATTATTTTATTTATTATTTATTATTAAGGATGATATTATTATTAAGGATATTGCCCAATAATCCACAGCAATAAATATCTTTCTTCTTCCTATGTTACCCCTCACGACACACCAATTCTGGTATAATTTATACTAGAATTGGTGTAATTTTTGCACGTTTTTTCACGTTTTTACGTACCTATTGTAGTCTAATGTTTTTTTTTTTTTTAAATTACCATGGAGTGGGCAGTACACTTATACCAGAATTGATGTAATTTCAGTGGTTTATATAGGAACTTTTTGGACATCAAAAAGTTCATGTTTCTTGCTAAGGAACCTGTAATGCTATGGCCATGGGACTTATACCAGAATTGATGTAATTTTTTTCCCTATCATTTTTTATACAAAAGCCAAGTACAATTGGCCAAAATTACACCAATTCTAGTATAAGAAAATTTGATATTTTTGGATTTTTGAAGGTTTTGAGTAGTTTATAGTATTCTAATTTCCACTTTCAAGTATAAATTATCATCATTTGATAGGTAAAATGAAGGGTTTTTGTACTTAAAACATAAATAGTAGTTACATGATAGCATGAAAAATTTCCTGAAACACCACATTTACTCTGAACAAAAAAAGAAAAAAATCTTTTGTCGCCACTCTGGTATCCATTTAATTAGGCTGTAATAGCACCCAATTTTGGATGTACATTTACATATATATATAGATTCACAAATAGATTAAAAATAAAAAATATGATAATACATACAGACTGATAAAAAAATGATGTACAACAAGGTATATGAAGTTTTTATGTAGGCTATCTTCACTTTTTAAGATCACATTATTATATATTTAGATATTTTACTTGACAGCCTACACAGTTGTGTAAAGAACCATCTTAAATATTATGGTTTGGACAAAAGAAAATGTAATTAATTTTTTAAATGCAAAGGTTGAAGATATATCATATTTTGAGTATCCAATTCCAATTGAATTATTGTTGGAAGAAATAAATCATAACAAACATACTCATAATATATTGACAGATGTAAAAATATTAATTGGTATTATTAAAAATGAATTTTCTGGCATATTGGAACTAGATATGTATGGACAAACTACTGCTCTATTAAGAAGAGAATATGTAGTATCAAAAGTAAAATGTAAATTATCACCTGCAGAACTACATCATAATATTAGTTGTGGCACAATAAAACTAGCATTGCTTTCATCAACATTATTATCTTCATCATCAACAATATTATCTTCATCATCAACAATATTATCTTCATCATCAACATCATTTGTTTTTAAATATTTTTCAATCTTGTTATATACATCATTTACCCACAAAATGTATTGTGAGCCAATAATCAATCCTCGCCGTGCATGCAATGTACTACCTAAAATTTTGTGGTTATCTGGTACTTTATTGATTAAATGTGCCAATGATTGTTGCCAAGAATAATTTTTATCATGATATAATTTTAATATCAACATACCAAAATACATTGATCTATTTCGCCCGTGTTGACAATTAATAAGTACTTTAAGTTTTCCTTGGCATGGTAATGCATTTATTGTTGTTGCTAGCTTTCTCAACAGAAACACAATTTGTGAAACAAAAGTTGCTTTTTCTGCATTGGTCCACATGGTGTGACCATCAACTACATTTTTGGAAAAGGCTCGGCATTGATTTTCTTCTTTCTCTTTTTCTTCAGAACAACAATACTATTCATCTTTGTCTTTTTTGTCTTTGTCTTTTTTGTCTTCGTCTTTTTTGTCTTTGTCTTTTTTGTCTTTGTCTTTTTTGTCTTTGTCTTTTTTGTCTTTGTCTCCCCACGATAACTTTCTGTCACTACAACAGCACAACACTTCAATTTAAAGCAGACCAAAGGTTTAAACATGTTGGACTTTCGGTCCTTTACACATTCTGGAACAATGTACCCTTTTTGTTCACAATACTCTTTCAAGCTTTTTCGCCTATCAATTGCATAAACAATATTGCCGTATTTGAAGTTCCACATCACATACATGTTTTTATCTTCTGGGTTATTCATAAACTTTTTTCTTAAAATAATTTGACAGAATATTTCATCAGGTGGATTTTCATGATCTTTATCAATAGCTGGAAAATTATAACCTGGCATCAAATCAAGTGTTTGTTTTTCATTGTTCTTATCAAATGTTTCATAAAATTTTTCAACTACTGCTGCCTTTGCAGCAACTAAATCTGCATTTTCACTATCATATGCATCTTCACTATCTGCATCTTCACTATCTGCATCTTCACTATCTGCATCTTCATTAACTGCATCTTCACTAACTGCATCTTCATTAACTACATCTTCATTAACTGCATCTTCATTAACTGCATCTTCATTAACTGCATCTTCATTAACTACATCTTCACCATTTGTACTAATATTATCATTATTTACATGATTTTTGTTCTTCCTCTTTCTTTTTTCCCTAGCCTTTTGCCTTGCCCTAGCTTCCAACAATTCTTTTCTTTTTTTAGTATGCTCATCTGAATCAATAAATTTTTTGCTGCTATTAAGGAAATTACTTCTATAAGATGAAATGTATCTCTTGACAATAGTTGAACGGACACCATCTGGTATGTTTTCTACATTCTCATAACTCCACATAAAATGCAAATAATACTGCAAATCTTTCACAACAGATGGATCATGAATTATTGAACGATCATCAATTACTATACCTGTCTCTCTTCTATTTAATCTGGTGCTTTCATTCCTCTTGTACCTCACAATTAATTTTTCCATATTATCTACCACACTATTATTGTATTTTGAATACAAACATAATGTTTGATCATAGTTAGCTTCACCAACTAGCATTTGTTCTTTTTTTTCTTTTGGCATTTTTAATTAAATAATATGTGTAGTTATCACTTGTTATTTATATACAATATATATATATATATATATATATATATGTATGTATGTATGTATGTATGTATGAATATATATATATCTGATATTTAATGATCATATATTAATAAATATATTCTTCAAAGAATATCTATATCCATCCATATCTTCCTATCTATCTATCATATATTGTATTATTATATATATTTACATTCAAAAATCCAACTAAGAAGAAATGGATTAATGGGAACCATTCAATAGATTGGACCGAAGTACATATATACTACCAAGTACACATACATCCTATTACTTTGACACTTATACTAGAATTGGTGTAATTTTGGCCAATTGTACTTGGCTTTTGTATAGAAAATGATAGGGAAAAAAATTACATCAATTCTGGTATAAGTCCCATGGCCATAGCATTACAGGTTCCTTAGCAAGAAACATGAACTTTTTGATGTCCAAAAAGTTCCTATATAAACCACTGAAATTACATCAATTCTGGTATAAGTGTACTGCCCACTCCATGGTAATTTAAAAAAAAAAAAAACATTAGACTACAATAGGTACGTAAAAACGTGAAAAAACGTGCAAAAATTACACCAATTCTAGTATAAATTATACCAGAATTGGTGTGTCGTGAGCGGTAATGTAAAGTAACATACACTAAACAGTGCGATTTAAAAAATGGAAAAGGAAACTCAATTTACACGATAGTAGTATATTACTATTGAAAACTTAACCTTCTGTGGTGTATGAGGTATGAGCGGTGAGTATGAAGTATGAAGTATGAGTATTATAGCTGAGCTAGTGTTATTGTGATGCTACCTAGTATAATAAATACAGATTGATGATGTCACTAGGGGTCTATTCCGAACCGAGAACCGAAGATTTTTCGGTTCCGGTTCCAAAATTTACGTAAAATACGTACTTAGTAAACTACTACGTTATATAGGTATAATTCTCGGTTCCAAAAATTAGATAGGGTAAACTCATCTCTATTGTTTCTATTACTTATCCAAAATAGCAGCTGCATAGTATGCACAAATGACAGTTTTGAGTGAAATGCGAAGGGGCAGCAAAATATTACAACAATTTTCGGATTTTGATAAATTTTGAGTTTTTTTTCGTTCTTGTTCAAAATTTGGCGTGCCCTAAGACCTAAGGCCTAAGGCCTGCTGATATTATATTTATATAATGCTATGTAGCTGCTATTTTTTTAAAGGTCAAATTGTATAGTAATAAGTAAACATGACCTATCAAGAAGGTTAAAATATAACTGTGAATATTCATTTATTCAAGCATATTATTATTATTAGTCTATTAATTTATCCGACGCACCTTTTTTTGAATGAAAATAAATTATTATATAATATGTGTTTTAAATCAAATCATAAACGTCTTGCGGTACTGCATTAACAAGCGCTAAGGCTTCCTGTTTCAAGTCGAATTTTAAATTCTCAGCAATATCAATAGCAGCTGAAAGTTCAGCTGAAGAAAGATCATGGGATGATGATGTTCGATGAGCTTCAAGCAATTTTTTTTTATACTTTTTAATTGTTCGTTCACAAATCATCGACCCGCTGGTACCACATGACAACAAAGGTTTGGCAACCAGTTTATAAATTAATGTTGAAGGAAACTTTTCCCAAAATGCCCACTTGGCTTCCCACGTAAATTTTTTATTATATTGAATGATATCGTTAAGTGTAGCTTTATCTCCAACTACTGGAATTGAGGTATTACGGACATCGGTATAATTCCATGCTCCAGAAAATATTCCATTTTGAGCATTAAAATCACATAATTGCTGTTGCAATAGTCTTTGTTGTGCCAACAACAAATTTTGCTTATTAATATTATTTGCTTCGCAAAGTGGCGGCAGAGCCCAAGCAACAATGGCATTAATTAAGTGTGATATTTGATATGGTGCAAAATAATTATTTTTAAAAATGAATCGATGCGGGTCAATGAAATAACAATAAAAATGATATTCATCCAAGAGACCAACTTTCCGGCTATCTTTGTTAAATTGTGCATTGCGTGGAGGTATTAAACCACAGCCGTTTGGGTTCGTTTCTGAGGTATTACAAGGAAAATCAGATCCAAAATTGCACCGAACTTTAATCATATTTATTATATCTTTGGTAAATGCTGTTACATTTTTGTTTTGGTTATTATCACCTTCAAACATATACTTCAACGGTTCAACAAAATTATTATTATTCAGCAATGCAAAACAATCATCGGTTGTTGCTTTTGCTAGTACTACCATTATTGTCATTGGTGTGCTGTCATTTGATGTAACTTGAATTGCACTGCGAATGCTATTCATAAATTTTTTTATAACATCTATTATTTTCCATTGGCATGGATGAATATATTTTTGTATGTCTTTGTATGGCAAATTCTTCTTTACACTATCATACCAACTCAAATAATTATTAATATTTTCTGAAAATAATTTACGAATTACTGTAGGTGTGTTTTGTAAGCTAACTACTGAATCCACAAACAAATGAAAGCGTGTGTCACTTCCATTATACGGTTTTTTTGGTACTTGATTAATTTTACCTGCATTCAATAACTCTTCAAATTTTTGCATGACTTTTGCATTTGCTGCAAATGCTCCAACCTTTTTTATAATTGGAATAATTTCATTTTTTATTTCTGGAATACTACTGAAATCTTTTGCTATTAGATCAAATGTATGTGATGAATCTCGAACTACTAAACGTGGTACACGATCCCCAATTAAATAATTTAATGAATCATCATTTTCTGTTAAAGATGATCCTTTATATCCAAGTGTAAGAATTTTGATAACATCTGTTGCAAAATTACGTTCTGCATTGTCAACTGCCAAAAATAATATTTTTGTTGCAAAATCTTTTTCTGCTTGCAGTATGTTGTTGACCGCTTTTACAACTAAAGCTTTTAAACTTAAACCATCAACATGATCAACACATACGGAACTGATATAATTACGTGTCTTGATGACAAAAAAACGCATCTTTTTATTTGTTGTTGGTATTTTACCATCATCTGTACCAACAAGTGCTGCACCAGATTCTGCACGAATCCGTGCACGAGCTTTTTTACTTTCTTCTTTTGCTACAGTCATTATATGGCTCTTAACAGCTTGTGATGTAGTTGGCAAAGCAAATACACTACTACGACTATTGCGTTTTCTCAAACTTGGGTGACGATTCTTGAAGGTCCTCAAATATATCGGGGACAACATTTGATTTGGTGGATTCATATTATATAATAATATTTTTAAATCATCATAATAGTCAGCTTTTGCCTTTGTTTGTGCAGTTTTTAAATCTGTGAATTGTAGTTTCTGTTGTCTACCTCCCTGTTTCTTTTTCTGTTTTGTATCTTTTACCACTTCACCGGCATTATTTAATACAATGTTTAAAATTGTTTCTGGGACTGTGCAACTTGGTTGCTCCAAGTGCCTCCGTAAACGATATGGTTTCATCATTGTGGATGATGGTCCAATTACAACATTGCAATATTTGCATTTTGATCGATATGCTATTCCCCAATAATTTGCTGCATTGCGTGGTTTAATCAAAAAATTTCCTCGATCATTGTGAAAATAACAAAATGGTATTTTCTTAAAGTTTTCTTGTTCTTTTTCAGTTACATCAATTTTTTCTGATCGTTCAATTCGTATACCACCATGTGTTACAACTGCTTGATCTGCATTTGGATATGTTTCAATACGTTCATAAACAGAATTTGATAATGATCCAATAACACGTCCATTTGTTATTGTTTCAGGAAGGTATACACATTCAAAGTTCAATTCACCTTCAATTTCCATGGCATTTTGCCAAGTGAATCCTTCACTGCAAATGCTTATAGAATTTATACTTTTAATGAAAAGTATTTTTTTTGCCTTGAATACAATTTTTGCTTTCAAAACGTGTTCTGGTCTTTTTTGTATAGCATATGATTGGTTATAGCATACAACTTTCAAATGTTGCAACTCTGCAGCAACTAAAACAAAATCTAGCGTGTCTATGCCCTGCAACATTGTTGGTGTGACATCAGCTAAATACAATGGTTTTGATGAAAATGTAATTGGTATATTATTTGTTACACTAAACTTAAAATTCTTTATAAATCTCTTAAATCTATATTCAGTTTTTGTAATTGGTACATCATTGTCTCCATTTTTTATTATATATAATCCATTAGTGATAGAGGGTATAACTTTTTCACCACGATCACTAACTTGTATATTTCCAAAAGAATTAAAAATGATTTTTACACCAAGTGAATTATCTGGATAATTAAATGCTGTAAATTTTACAGCAAATGTACTATCAGATCTGCTATATCTGTTTGATGATGATGGACTACCACCTGAATTGTCAACATCAACAACATCATCATTGTCAACATGCATTGAATCATCTGCAGCAATTGAATCATCATAATCAAATAAATCAGAATTGGGGTTATTGATTGTGTTTGTGTTGGCATTTGTTGTTGTTGTTGTTGTTGTTGTTGTTGTTGTTAATGCTTTGTCTTCACATATTTTCGTAGCAGCTAATTCATCTTGTTCTTTCTTTAAACGTTGTGCTTCTGCTGTTTTTGCTTTTTCTTTGTCTTCACTTATTTTCGTAGCAGCTAATTCATCTTGTTCTTTCTTTAAACGTTGTGCTTCTGCTGTTTTTGCTTTTTCTTCGTCTTCACTTTTTTTCGTAGCAGCTAATTCATCTTGTTCTTTCTTTAAACGTTGTGCTTCTGCTGTTTTTGCTTTTTCTTCCTCTGCTATACGCAATTTTCTAGCTTTTGTAGAAACGTCTGGTATGATTTTTTTAGCTGGAATTCTCTTTCTTTTACTTTTACGTTGTTGCATATTCTTTAACAGATGAGATGTGGTTTCATGTTAGTTGATATGTTTTAGGTGATAACGACGACTACAACAATATGTCTGATGGAGTAGTCCCATCAGGTAGATGAGAAGAAGATGGGGAAGATGGAGAAGATGGAGAAGATGGAGTGAAAAGTTTGCTACTTACAAATTGATTTCAATATTTTTTTTATCGTTTGTTTTTGTTTGTTTGTTTTTGTTTGTTTGTTTTTGTTGTTTTTGTTTGTTTGTTTGTTGTCTTGTCATAACAAAGTAACTTGCTGCAATATTGTATGTATCTTTACAAGTTGTTAAATTTGTTGTAGTCACTTTTTGTGTTTTTGAGTGGTAGTGACAGGCATTTTGTTGTCATACCTTGGACAAAAAAAAAAAAAAAAGTTTTTTGAGTCGTTTTCCTATATATGTGTTATTATGATATATACTAACAAGTACAAACAATATTTTTTAACTTGCGTAAATTTTATCAAAGACTGCCAGAAATCAGAAATAAGCAGACAACCAGACGACAGACAACCAAACCAATTTCGATTTATTATTAGTACACAAATAGTATACTGTATTATATATCAATAGTCACTATATAAATATCCGATTGTGGATGTAATATAATACAAAATATTTGACACCTACTTCCAGAACTTGTTCAAGTTATTAAATAATAAACAGAGTTATTTTTATAAACCAAATTACGGCAATACCTTCCTTTGATTTTGGGCAATAATTTATGCAATTTGAAAGCATGTAAATACCATTATTGCCAAAAACAGAAAGAATTCGTAATTGATATCATCCCAAAAAAAAGATTAATTTACATGGAATTACAATTGACAGAAGTTAAACAAGTTTCGTTTTTATAAAACTTGAAAAATTTTTCAGGCCTTTAAGTACAAATGCCTATTAAAAAAAATTAAGTATCAAAAAGTGCTAGGAAACTAGAATAGACGTGAATCGAGTAGCAAAAAAATCTGACAATCTAGCATAGCAATAGAAGCAACTGCCCCGTGGATTACTTGATGCAGGTAGTACTTGAAAAAGTCTGGTGAAATATGATAAAATTTGGAAGTATTTCGTAGTGCCAATCATATATGTATCGAGTAGGAAAATGAATGCATGAAAATACCTACAAAAAACCCGTGAATACTCGATTCGTTTAAAATGGGGAGGATTACTTATTAATAGTAATATGCTGTGTTCATGCCATGCCCAAATTTTTATGTAACACTTATGTGATGTAATGGACACAGCATTGGTATGGAATTATGGACTAAATATATTTTCATGTACCCCAGGTGAAGTACATGGTTTGTTACTGCTATTTCAAGCCTATTAATTTGACATACTTTACTATGTATCTTAATATTAGGATATTCTCATACTAAATTCATCATAAAAAATGATATTTTGGGATTATAATAAATGTATTGCTTACTGTATGTATTGAAACTTGGCACTTTTTTGATAGAAAATCATCAAAGTTTGTCTCATCATTAATTTTAGAAATTACCCTTTTTGGTTATGCGTTTTTATGAAACTAACCATCACCATACAGTAAAACTTGTTGAAAATGTATATAATTATAATCCTATGTTTATTAGGATTTATGGACTAGATATTTGTTCATGTACCCCACCTGTGGTAATAAAATTTCTGGAGTTCATTTGCCTTAACCAGTCTGGCTTATATCACATTTCCAGTAAAAAACCCCTGTCCTATGCCATTATACAATTATATAGGTAATGAAAGTATACAAGATGGTCGTGCTATTCTACCATAATTTTGCCCTAAATTATGGTAGAATAGCACGACCATCTTGTATACTTTCACTACCTATATAATTGTATAAGGGAATAGTTTATTGTAGAGATGTATGGACAATAGACAATATCGTTGTTAATGCTATTTTAAGCCTATTAATTTGACATTCTTTACTGTTTTGTTAATGCTATTTTCAGCCTATTATTTGAACCACACTTTATGATGTATCATAATATTAGGATATTCTTGAATCTCATCACTATACTATTTCCTACTAAATTCATCATAAAAATTGATATTTTGGGATTATAATAAAATATCGTTGTAGACAGAAAATTCACAATCTGAAAATTATCAAAACAACAATAACATATACATACCATTAAAATCATACACAACATGACATAAAATTGCATCAAAAACCACCACATATAAACAGGTACATGTTACAAAAATATTAAAAAACATACATTATCTTATACATAGATCATAATAATTTTATGTGCGATACCTTTTAAACTATGCAAACGAACGATATTAAATTTTATATGACAACTGGATTCGAATAACTAATTTTTTAAAGCTATATTTGTATCATAGAATTTTTTTTATTTTTTTTTTTTTTAAGTTAATTTTTTAAAGCGTTTATACCAAAAAAGCAGTTATATTGCTATATTAAAAAAATGATCTGAAAAAGTAAGTTCTTCTTCAATTCAAGTAATACAAATTAACACGATCTTTTTTAATAATATTGCACAGGATTTAAAGCTATCCGGACAAATATTGAAGTATGAGAAAGTCATTTTCTATCATGGTGGTGTATATAGGCAAATTCTCCGCATTTTGTAAGAGTTGTAAGATATCTGTATTTTAGTGCTAATCGTATGGTACAAGGTGTACATGACGTGACCCTTTCCTCTTTTGAAAGAATATGTAATCACTAAATTCACACTACCAATATGCTAAAAATACACTTTCCCATTATACATATTCCTGATGATAGCACTTTTATGATGCGCTGATGAATTCTAAACTACCCTGTGCCATTTATCCCACTCTGCAACATATATTTGCTGAGATAATACATGTGTTCCATTTTTGCCGATTTGGATTTTTCAAACGGCTGAAATCTAGCATGGAGATACTATTGGATGGAAAAAACATAGTCAACCAAGATGAAAATAAATATAGTAAAATGTTTCGGATTGTTACAAAGCCAGGTAGATCGACAATTGGACATATACTCTGTTATCGAGTTAAAGGAATAGTGAATTTGATGCTTGAATAGATGTGGTATATGTGTTACCCCGATCGATGGTGATTCAAATACACTGGTTTTGCCTTAAATACCACCATGGTACTGCCATGCTAATTTTCAGCGAGATTTAGGCTGATTTTTTATTGAAAAAGACACTCAAAAATTGAGTTATACATGTTCGATTGAGCTGCACGCAGGTTAAAATATGTATTTATATATAAAATGAATATACACACTGTTATATATATAAAATATCTCCAGTTGGCTTCAGTCTTACTATTTGTTGCATTTTTGACCCTGAAAAAACCTGCATTTTAGTGCTATTTCCATAGTAAGTCGAAATCCAATCGGGAAAATGTTTGTTGATAACTCAGTATGATTGAATCGTTCAAATTTAAATATATTCATGCTCAGATGGGCAAATATATGTATTATGAAGCTATTTGATGTGAAATTTGAAAAGCCTGCGGTTGAAAATATTTTTTTTTACAAAAGTATTTTCTGACTTCTCAGCAATGCTGGGAAAAAATAGCATCGATATAGCATTAGCGCTAGTTGCGCGGATTGCGGATCTTGCAGTAAAAAAATCAAATTTCAGTTTAGAAGGGAATAGCACCAGTGATTTCTAGATCTGATCAAATTCCGTCTGTACTATTTGACAGAATTATCTCTATTATGTGTAGTGTTATATTCGATATCTCTTTATAGTGTAAAATAGGATTTGATAGGTCTAACATAAAAAAAAACAAAAAATAACTTGGATTCAGTTTGTGAGCCCCAGTTCATTAGTACAAAAATATCCATGCCTTTTTATAAATTATTCACTATCAAAAATAATGGATGGATTTCGGGTTTTCGGCGGTCTGTTCCGAACCGAGAACCGAAGATTTCCCAGTTCCGGTTCCAAATGGAACCGAAGGTGTTCGGTTCGGAATAGACCCCTAGATGTCACACAGACTTTTTGTTTTGTTGATTTTAGATTTCCCAGAGAGAGCTGTTTTACAAAGGGAATTTGGTGTTGTGTGTTGTGGTGGTGTTAGTTTTAAGTTAGTGTTAATAAACTTATGCGTATCGGGTGTTTAGCAGCTACATACCATTACATTAGAGATCCTTTACTACTTTAACTTACTATTATCAATCATCATCAACAAATACCTTCTTGTTTTCTAATTATTATTATAATAATAAATATACACAAAAGCTAAGTGCATCATAGTCTTAAACAGAGGTAATGTACGAATAGTATAATATCCTTCCTCCCTTTCCACATTTTAAAACCATCTTCTCCCCTGCTACATACAAAACAACAAATATTTTTTAAATATGTGGCATAAAAATCTAGTAGAACCAGATTTATATTATAGTAAACAAGTTGCACGTCGTAAGGAAATGGCAAGAAGAACATTGCAATTAGAAGATTCGAGACTATTCGAACATATTATTAATAAAACAAAAAGTGTTGATAACTTACAACATTATGATAAAGAAACGATGATAAGAATCATTGAAGGAAAGCACAAATCGTTTGAATATGCAAGGTGGATGCGTTTTGTTCGAGATCAACGGAGGAGAAAAAAGAAATTGCCAAATGGACCTAATCGAAAATGGATTGCATGGCAAAAAAAACAAAAAGAAATAGAAGAAGCAAAAGCTAATTATGATCCATTTGCTAAACGTAAAAAAGATACTTTATTGCAACAAAGTATGAAAATGTTAGCATTAGATGAGGCAAAAGAAGCAAAAATGAATGTAAATAATTTAAATGATGAAATTGTAGAACAAGTAGAAAAATTAACAGCACGTGGCGAAGAAACAAAAGAACAATATAGTATGAAACCTACTATTATTATTGATAAAAAAGAAGATGATGAAACAGGATCAAAAATGATGGTGGAAGAGGAGAAAAAAAAAATAATTATTGAAACACGTCCACCGTATAATGATGATAATGTAAATGAAAGTAAAATTGATGATGATGATGATGATAAAAGACACGGGAAAGGTGATAGCAGTTGAAAATGATTCAACATCATTGTGGCCATAAAATTAGGAAATAATTTGTAACTGGCACGGGAGAGATTAAAACTTATTATATTTTAAAATATCTACAACAATATCCAACAAGGCGGCTGATAGTTCTGATAGACCAAAAACAATAAAACTCACACCACAGAGTACAAAAATCAATACTGGGATTGCTGTCCGCAAATGAACGCATCTAATGTTCGCGATAATTATTTTTACCGGGCGTTCCGCACACAAAAATAGGGATGAACACGCAGGTTTTTTTTTGTGATTTACGCGTAGCAGTTTTATCGTTAAAACAAATGGCCAACAGGAAGTTAATACTTTTCTTCAGCCACGAAACAAAAATTAGACTGGCTTAAAGCACAATGGGTCAATGGAACTTGTAGAATATCTACAAGAGCTAAAGTAATCAAAACTGCGGCTCTTGCCACAACCGTGTTTTTCAAGATCTTTATCCGGATAGTTACCGGTTGTTGTTCACAACACAGGATCTTTCACTTCGACAACCTCACCGTTTTCGAATGAACCCGACGTCCAGCGCGTTCAACGAGAACGCACGGAAGGATAGAAACCTACTCATGCTTGTAGATATTATTATCATAGTTTTGCAGAGGTGCATTATGCATTAGAGATTAGAGCTTTATCATACTATTAAGTACGCGTAGGATAGAATATTATTTTCTTGAGATTGAGTATTGAGCATATTACTTAGCACGGGATGTAAAATTATTACGAACTCGTATAACTTAGATCATACACATTAATAAATAATTTCTCAATATTAAAAAATACGAGCGTATAGTTGCTATAGCGTATAAAAAATAAAATTATTGAGCTTGCTCAATCAAGCTCAATAATTAAATACTGTGATATGCATACTCGTAATTTTAAAACACGCGGAACGTGGAATTCTATCCCAGAATTTTTTTAATTGACAAACTGAGACGGTGTATCATTGACTAAACACTAAACATTTTTCTTTAACAACCAGTACCTGCATGTTCTTGAAGCAATCTTCTTCTCCTATCCACATCGTACTTCACTTTGTATTGCGTTCCCGTCAATACCACATCTTTCGCGTAGTGCTTATGATTTTTATCTTTTAATTCGACCAATTTATTTTTACACGTAACTTTGCCCACACAATGATTATAATCTTTTAAACCATCGCAACAACCATCATCATCAAGATATGCTTTTACTTGAGCTTTAGCGCCTATTAAATAATCTCTCGCTTTACAATATGGCAATTCACTTTGTAAATAACCATTTGTATCTTGTGTATTCAAATTAACTATCGCTACCCATTCTTTTTCTTGACCTAACGTATCCATATTGACCTGTTGTATAGAAATATCTTTCGCATCAAATAATTTTGACGGACATGATGTATCCTGTACGTCATAACGTAATGTAGTTGCTAACACACTCATATGTTTGTTATCGTTTAACAATGTTTCCGATAAATCGCTATTTAAATAATGTATTGCAATATTTTTAATTTCAGGACTGGATAGATCTAAATGTTGGTAACCTTTGCAAAATACTTGCTTTTTTCCAGGTAATTTATCTGAAGTCCATGGAGTGCCACCAGTACACGTCGCATTTTTCGAATTCGTTTGTGGTTTTGATCGCATAATGGAACCAATACTTTTAATACTTGTTCCTCCACCTTTACCCAGTCGATGTTTTTGGCGCTGTATTAACTGATTCTTAATATTTGTATCCGCAACTGCATCTTTTAACTCCGTATCAATTTCATGTTTTAAACGTTGCTCGACTATAGTTGCTGCACTATTAGACGTTGTAGCAACTTCTTTTTTAAGCGAGGCAATTTGATCGCTTAGCTCTCGCTTTTCGTTGGCCGAATAACTTTTAAGAGAAGAAATTTCATCCTTGGAATTCTTCAGCTGGCTTTTTAAACTATCTGTTGCTTTTGAAATCATATTTTCAACATCTTCTTTACTCAAACCCGTCTTTATTTCGCTTTGTGGTCGTAATTCCTTTGCTTTTGCATTAGCTTCTTCGATATCTTTCAGTTCTTGAACCATTTTCGTAGCCGTAATATCTGGTACACATTTTTTCCAATTATTACTATTTTTAGGACCACATTTATTATCTATGGTATAACACCAATTATTTGTCCAGCCATGTTTCCCACAATCATCTTCAACTTGTTTTGTACCCGAAGCTGGCATCGTACCTTTACAAGCACAATTTGGTCCAGTCGTAGTAGCTGGAGCACATTTTTTCCAATTTGTGTTACCAGCAGAACCACATTTATTACCTATTGTCCAACACCAATCGTACCCATATCCATGTTTTCCACAATCATCGCCTGCTTTTTTTGTCACTGAATTCATCATTGTGCCTTTACAAGCACAATTTGTAGTTAGCTCTAAATCAATTTCTGATTTTGTTTCGATGAAACCATTTGATTCATGGCCATTTCTTAATTTAGCTTTATCTAATTTTTTTTCTTGCGTATGCAATGATTCCTTATCTAAGTTAGGCACAATTGACGTTTGTGCAATTTTAGCACCTTGCATATGCAATGGTTTTTGGAAAAAGTCTTCAATTAAAGAATAAAATCGTTTCATCGTATGATGATATGGAACAAATAATTGACACAATTTACGATTGTCTTTGTTATCCGGTGCATCAAATATACGTGGTCCACATAATGAAATGTCATTGAAGAATGAATCAATAGTTGTAATGACATTTTGTTTACGTGTTCCATCAACTTTCTTCAACAAATTCAACAAATCAATCATACCTTTATGTAAATAACCTTCCTTTTTAATCGTCTCTGTTACCTCAACATATAAATTATGACGGCTGTAATTACCACCTTGTGATAATGCAAATGGTATAATATTAGTACGTTCAATATTGCCATTAGAATCTGCGCAAGCTTCTAATGTTATATCTCTACGTTCTTTACAACATATATTTGGCCAAAATGTTTTTGCTTCTTTATCGATATTTTGTATTTGAAATAAATTGTCTAAATCAGATGTAAAAGAACAAAATGATTTTAATAATTCATCACGATTTGTATCAATACATGTAGTATCTTCAATTTTTTCAACTTCATTTGAAATTTCGATAGCAGGGAAAATGACAGTACCTTTCTTTCGTTCATTTTCGCAGCTTTGTTTTTCTTCTTTATCGTCGTTTGATTTACGTTGTTGCATCAATTTATCATGTTGTAAACGTATTTGTTCTTTTTGCCATAAACGTGAATTTTTGATGGATAAATCGTTTTGTATTTCTTTTTGTGCAATTAATTTATTTTGAATTTTATCAAATATATTGTTTAAACCAATGCATTCAGTTTGTTTCGAATTAGTTATTTCACCGGATTTACACGATGTACAGTTTGCATTGACACCACCTTTACTATATGTATTGATTGGGCATTTGCCACATGCTTTTGTTTTGCATATACATTCATTACGATCAGTACATTTTTTTGATGTTTCGAGGTCATTAAACCTATAATAACTAGGCCTTTTATTATCCCAAAAAGGACGATAATTCGTATAAATACATCCAGGTGGCTCTTTCTCTGAAGAAACTCGGCCTTTATATTCCGTATTATAACGATCAATACCACTCTTTTTATTATATTCAGCTGTTGCTTTACATTCTTCTTCTGTTTTTATTTTAGAATAACCACTACATTGTGTTGCATGTCCAGATGTAAATCTGTTTCCACTTCCAGTACCTTCACCAGGTTTGCAAGTGACTGCATCTTCTACGTTCGTACATGAATCAATAGAACTTCGTGGGCGATCTAAAAATGAATATTTCTTTGGTGATGGACATGGTGTACATCTTGGATTGGCATCGCCTTTACTATATGTATTCATTGGGCATCCGATACATTTTTTTGGTTGGCATATACATTTCATAATACCTTTACATTTTGCACCTGAATGGAACTTGGGATTAAAATAATATTTATTCAAATATTTATTCGACAAAAAATTCGAAAAAGGGCCATTCAAAAAAACACAACCAGGTGGAATTATCGACTGAAGAATTTGCAAGGCACCATAAATTACTTTGCCTCCATATCCTCCATTTTTATCAATATTATTCTTCCTATTATATTCAGCTGCTAATTTACATTCTTGCCATGTTGTTATTTTAGATATACCACTACATTGTGATGCTAAACCAGATGTAAATATAGCTCCACTTGAAGCACCTTCACCAGGTTCACAACGTAAGTCATGATGATTCCTAGTTTTACTACGTAAGTCATGATGCTTCCTAGTTTTACTACGTAAGTCATGATGCTTCCTAGTTTTACTACCTTTTCCAAATAATTGCTTCTTCCACTTTCTCTTCCACTTTCTCAATTTCTTAAATGGTTTCCCAAAACTAAGAACGGGTACCATCATACACTGCAATATCAATAATATCACAATTGTGTTGATTACTTTCATTTTCATTATGTAAATGCAGTCAATTTAAAACGCTATTCTTATAATTGTTTAATTTCTTTAATTTGTTTTGAATTACGTACGTACGTATAATTTTTCTACGAAAAAATAGAAACGGTTCTCGTCCAATATATGATGATTCTTTCTTTCGTCAATCTTAATTGAATCACACGCAGACGAGTCAATTAGAATGCTATATATTCTCAAATTTACATTTGTCTCCCTCTCAATTTTCTATTTTGTTTCTACAAATGTGTTCTTTTGTACAAACAAATTATAATTTAAATTGTAGGCCAGCATGTAAATACTGTAGCATTTAAAAATCACATCACCCCTCCAAAATGGTAAGCATCTAAATAGCAGGCACACAGCAGGAAAATATATATTTTTTGGGAACAAATTCCCCCTCCTTTTTTTTACTATATCGAAGATTTTTCCCCTTCGTTTTTCGTGTGGTTTCATCCAGATGAAAGTTTTGTTGTCTCCATTGCCGTGCCTCATTTTTTTAATTTTT
>JACLAC010014901.1_pt1 | contig 27204 bp, 18 predicted proteins | sample 8027881 | NCBI WGS metagenome assembly JACLAC01 (sample SAMN15725517, study PRJNA655200) | protist metagenome | isolation source: fluorescence activated cell sorting (FACS) single amplified genomes of... | place: Spain: Blaines Bay Microbial Observatory, Mediterranean Sea | collected 2016-01-19 | reverse complement strand
TGTAATATTGGATTGAAACCGCTATTGCCTGGGGAGTTGTGGCAATTCTGGCTAATGCGTTTACCGCATTTTTCGCAACGATGATTGTGCGCAGGAGTCCAGGGCATCAACTCCGGCCTGGTGTTCTCCACGCATTGGGATTGCCGGTGTTGGCCGCATTTACCATCGAACGTTGAGACTCACTGAATGGCAACTCTGACGTGGTTCTTGTGGTCATTTTGTAGTTGTCAGTGGTGATTGGTGCGGCAATTGGCGTCATACGGGTATGTTTCGAAGATGACCGGAAAAGGCAAACCAAATTGGACGGGAAAGGTTGTCCGGCCCTGTTCTCAATAGAATATTGCGAATGCTTCTTTTTTGAGTAGACATCGCACGACTGTTGTTCTTCGCTGTAGCGTGTGTTCCCGTGCTTCGAATCGAGCATTTCATTGACGGATTCTGAGGCACTTGAACACTGAGCCACTTGAACAACATTGAAGACCGCTCACGCGTTACCGTTTTGATTCACGATCAATTGGCCGCAGCGACGGCTTCAGGAGCACGCAATGCTTTCAGAAAGGCGATCAGATTTTTGCGGTTCTTGTCGTTGATGCCTTCCAGGTATTGCTTGCGGCTGTGTTTGGCATCTCCCCCGTGGTTTTCGATGGCGTCTTCCAGTGTCGGTGAGGAGCCGTCGTGCATGTACGGTGCGGAATCGGCGACGCCCCATAGCGGTGGGGTTTTCCAGTCGGCGAGCTCCGGCATGTTTGATGGCATTGGCACTTCCGGTTCGCGGACGTAGCCGTTGTGGTCCGGGTCGGAAATGTTGTGCAGACAAAGATCGCTGTAGAGACCTTTGACGCCGCCCAGGTCGGGAGTGTGACACTCGGCGCAACCGATCTCGGTAAACACCTGTCGACCTCGAACAACGGCTGTGTGTTCTTTGGAATTTCGCGGCATCACCAGTTCGGGACGTTCGAGTGTCAGACAGAATGTTGTCAGACCGTCAAGCTGATAACTCGTCATGTCGTACTCCGCTTGTTCGTCGGCTTTAAACTGGCCAGGTTGATCCTGCTGCCGGTACGAGTTCGACAGTCCAACTTCAACCGCACACGCCGTTGCAACAAATTCTTCGACGGTGGCGAATTGAGCTTTCCAGCCGAACTTACCAATTCGACCGTCTGGCAGTACGCGGACCTTGCCCATCGTTGCATCGAAGTTACCCTGAAACTCTTTGCCCAAGGCAGTCAAGCTCTGCCCCCACGCATTCTGGCGGATCGACCAGTCCGAGATTTCATCGATCAATCCCACTCCGAACAATGCCGGAGTGTTGAGCTCTTCAAACTCGACCGGATTAAAATCTTCCAGTCTCACCTGGCAGTTTCCGATCACCGTCACACCGCCTGGGATGATTGGATATTGTCCCAGAACCTGCTCGTCAGTTTCGAGCAGATGTTCGACCGTCGCGTTGGCGTGGACGACTCCGCCGTAGATGTTGGAATCGTTTCGGTTTGGGAGGACTGAAAAAGCTCGCACGTTGTGTTTATTCTCGCCGGCGCCGCCTGCACCACCTTGAGAATGACAGGCGACACACGAGTTGGCGTTGAATACCGGCCCGAGGCCGTCGCCATCTCCCGAAAGAGGATCGTCAGGTGTCCATTCATGAATGAACAGCTCGCGACCTTCAGCAGTCAGTTCCTGCTCGGAGGACGCGATCAACCGGACAAAGCCCTGCGTGACTACCCAAAGCATGACAAACGCACCGGTCACCCATAAAAATCGTCGACGACGACCCCACGATAACCAGACTTTCATGAGCAAACTCCGAGTGTGGCCGACCGAAATCGGTCCCGGAAATAGAAGTGAGTGCGTATCGTGCCGGGTCTACGGAACGAGATCCAGTTCTGAATTGCTGGTAGTTACGGAAAAATTCGATTCCGGATCTTCAGCCATCGCACCGTGCTGACGATTTTCGCAGCGGGAATCAACGATTTTGCAGTCTCAATTCGGACCAGCGTACAGCTTCTGAGCGAGAATGAACTCCTCAACAGCTCGCGGAACCAGATAGCGGATCGACTTTCCAGAGGATACTCGGCTACGTAAATCGGTGGCCGAAATTGAAATTCCCGGCATTGTCACAAGCCGCACACTGGCTGAGAGTTCTGGCTTCAGGCTGGCCGTCAGCTCGTCGAGCGACGCTTCCCCGCGATTCACCGCAACGACGGTTGCCAGCTCAGCGATTGTTTCCGGCTCCTTCCATGATGAAAAATCGCGCAGCGAATCGGCTCCGATAAGGAAGAACAGCTCATCTTCCGGTCGTTCGTCCCGGAGCAGTGTCAACGTATCCACGGTCCAGGAAATTTCTTCTCGATTCAGTTCGATTTCGGAAACGACAAAATCCGACCGGCCAGCGGTGGCGAGCTTCAACATCTCGACCCGGGCTTCATCTGGCGACAGTGAGCCGGCTTCTTTGTGCGGCGGAATTTTTGTCGGCACAAACCAGACTTCGTCGAGCTGGCACTGCTCGCGGCACTGCTGGGTGAGGAGAAGATGGCCGTTGTGAATCGGGTCGAACGCTCCCCCAAAGATCCCCAGACGCATTGCAGACTCCATTCAGGCGGTTTGGCGAACGCTCATAAGCACGGATCTTCGCTAATTGAAATTAGTGATTATCAGCGTTAGTAAGTGTTCCGTTGATTCTATTGCCCACGTAACTTCACAAGCGGCGTCTGACCTACGCGATCAAGTCTTCAACAACGTGTCCGTGAACATCGGTCAAACGGAAATCTCGGCCGGCGTATCGGTAGGTGAACTTTTCGTGATCAAAGCCGAGCAACTTGAGCATCGTAGCGTGCAGATCGTGGACGTGAACTTTATCTTCGACGGCTTTGAAGCCGAACTCGTCGGTCGCTCCGTGAACGTGTCCTCCTTTTACCCCACCGCCGGCCAGCCAGGTGGTGAAGCCCCAGTGGTTGTGGTCGCGGCCGTTAATTTTACCGGCGTTTGAGCCCTTCTTCGGCATCTCAACAACTGGAGTTCTTCCGAACTCGCCGCCGCAGATGACCAGCGTGTCTTCGAGCAATCCGCGTTCTTTCAGATCTTTCAGCAACGCACCGATTGCCTGATCGCATTGTTTTGCCAGGCGGCGATGATTCTTCTCGATGTCGTCGTGGTTATCCCACGGCTGACCGGCTCCGTGCCAGAGCTGCACCATGCGGACACCGCGTTCGATTAACCGCCGCGCGATGAGAATCTGCCGAGCCTGTACGCCGGGGCCGTAGGCATCCTGAATGTGCTTGGGCTCGCGCGAAACATCGAAGGCATCTTCCGCGTCACGCTGCATTCGGTAAGAAAGTTCGAACGACTGGATACGCGATTCAAGCTGCGGATCGTGACCGCGTTTCTCAAGATGCTGCCGGTTAAACTCCTGCAACAGGTCGAGCTGTCGCCGCTGGTTTGTCCTTGAAACCGAGCCGTTGCGAATGTTGGCGATCAGTTTTTCGAGTTCCGTGTTGTTGGTGTCGAGGTGCGTCCCCTGGTAGACGCCCGGCAGAAATCCCGCCTGCCAGTTCTGCGATTCCTGGATTGGGTACCCGCCCGGACACATCGCGATGAAGCCGGGCAGGTTCTGATTCTCGCTGCCGAGCCCGTACGTCAGCCACGACCCCATGCTCGGCCGAACGAGCCGAGCTTCGCCGCAATTCATCAGCAGCAACGACGGCTCATGGTTTGGTACGTTGGCGTGCATCGACCGCACGATGCACATTTCGTCGATCGACTGAGCCGTGTTATGAAACAGCTCGCTGACTTCGATTCCGCTCTCACCGTACTTGCGAAACTTGTACGGTGAACCAAATGCGGCACCAGTTGGACGCTCAGTTTTCAGATTAGGCGTAGGAAGTTTCTTTCCGTGCCACCTGGTCAACTCGGGTTTTGGGTCAAACGTGTCAACGTGCGAACAGCCTCCGTTTAGAAAGATGTGAATAACACGCTTTGCCGTCGCTGGAAAATGTGGTTGCTTCGGAGCCAGAGGGTTAATCGGCGAGCCTGCAGCACGAACTTCAGGCGACAACAACCCGTCGTCATTGAGCAGGCTTGCCAGGCCGAGCGAACCAAATCCAAGCCCGCTTCGGGAAAGCAGTTCACGGCGGCTGATAGTGGGGAATTTGGAATTCATTTTTGAGCGATCCTGGAGGACGGGATCCGGGCAGGACGTCCAAGTAGTCAAAACGGCTGCTTATTGTCGTCGGATTCAGGTTTCAACGCCAGGCACGGCGTGTTCGACGTGATCTCTGAAGTAAGTATTGAACACAGACGTCGGAGAGGTGGAAAATGCAGAGGAACAAGAGCCTCACCTTGTTCTTTGCGAGTTCTCGGCGAGCTCTACGTTCCGGTCAGCCAGATTTCTCTTACGGCAGTGCTTTGTGCGAACGGGAATGCCACTCTACAAATCGTCTAATTCCCTGCTTGATTCCAGAGGGTTCTGCTGAATTAGAAGAATGAATACGCAATTAAAATTGAACATCGGTGGTCTCGTCCTGTGCGGAGGGCACAGCAAACGCATGGGGCGGCCAAAGTTTTCGCTGCCGTTCGGAGACGAAGTCCTGCTGCAGCGAGTCTGCCGGATTCTGTCGGAAGTTGTCTCGCCCATTGTGGTCGTTGCAGCAGAGGATCAGGAATTGCCCGACTTGCCGGAAGACGTCAGCATCGTGCGGGACGAATACGATTCTCTCGGTCCGCTGGCTGGAATTGCGACCGGACTGGATGCACTTCACAACCGTGTTGATGCGGCGTTTGTGACGTCGTGCGACGCTCCGTTGCTGCGATCTGCGTTTGTTCGACGGCTGATTGAACTAGTGGGCGATCACGACGTGGCAGTGCCGACCGACGGACAATACGATCACGTTCTTTCGGCCGTTTATCGAACGACTTTGGCCGATCACGCACGGCAATTGCTGAGGGATGATCGGCGACGACCGCTGTTTCTGCTTGAAGATGCGAATTCGCTGAGAATCCACGTCGATGAACTCCGCGACGTTGATCCGAATCTTCACTCACTCCGAAACGTGAACACGCCGGAAGACTATGATGACGTCCTTAAGCTAACTGGACTCAACTGAAGCATGACTCAATCTGAGAATTCATCCGGGAAAGACGATGTCCGTATGCGGGGCTTCCGATCGCGGACACCTGTAGAAGAGGCGTTGCAATGGGTCGACGACAACGTGGCTCCATTGGAACCCGAAGTCGTTGGATTGTCGGATGCTCATTGCCGAGTTCTGGCTGCGGCCATCACGTCGCCGATCAACGTGCCGGCGTTTGACCGTTCGGCGATGGACGGGTTCGCTTTGAACTCCGCCGAAACTGTCGGAGCCGGTGACTACAACCCGCTCTCGTTTCGAGTCGTCGGCGTTTCGATGCCTGGGCAACCGTTCGAAGGCGACGTTAGAACGGGCGAAGCCGTACGAATCATGACAGGCGCGCCGATTCCAAACGGTGTCGATGCAGTCGTCCCTGCTGAATACACGACGCCTCGCGACGATTCGGTTGAGATCACAACGGCGGTGGCCTCGCTTAAGCACATCGGTCGTACGGCGGAAGACGTGACTGAAGGCACAGTTGTGCTTGATGCTGACCATCGACTGAGACCACAGGATGTCGGGCTGATCGCTTCACTGGGATTGGCTGAAGTTTCGGTTGTACGGCGCCCGCGAGTCCGAATTGTCGTCACCGGGAACGAACTCGCCGAACCGGGAGAGGAACGAAGCCCGTTTCAGATCTACGAAGCGAACTCGCACGTCGTTGCAGGCCTTGTGCCCCGTGATGGTGGAATTCTTTTCGAGCGAATCCGCTGCCAGGACAATCGCGAGTCGATTCGCTCGGCTGTCACAAATTCCGGAGCTGACGTGGTGCTGATTTCCGGTGGTTCGAGTGTCGGCACGGAAGACCACGCTCCAAATATCATCCGAGAAGCCGGCGAACTGCCAATTCACGGCGTGGCGATGCGACCATCGAGTCCGGCGGGAATCGGTCGAATTGGGTCAACGCTGATCTTCCTGCTGCCCGGCAATCCGGTGTCGTGTCTTTGTGCCTATGATTTCTTTGCCGGACGAGCTATCCGCCGACTGTCGGGTTTGAGTCCTGACTGGCCGCACCGGTCATCGATGGGAAGCCTCCGCTCTAAGATCGTTTCACAGGTTGGCCGGATAGATTACTGCCGGGTCCGGATTTACGACGGCGAGATCGAACCGGTGGCCTTGAGCGGAGCCTCGATCCTGTCTTCCACAACCCGGGCGAATGGTTTCGTGGTCGTGCCGTCGGCTTTGGAAGGTTACGCATCCGGGACTGAGGTTGAAGTCCTGCTTTATTTATAAGAGGTCTCTTGAAGCGTCAGTAACTTACGTTGCTCGAAAGTCTATTACGAATGTCTGCTGATTTGCCGGGGATCGACGATCTCGATACCTACTCTTACGAGCTCCCTGAAGAGCTGATTGCGAAAAAACCACCCGAGCAGCGGGATGGCGCGAGGCTGCTCGTTCTGAACCGGGCCGAACAGACGATCGAGCATCGTAGGATTCGCGATTTGCCGAGCCTGCTGCATTCCGGTGATCGGCTCGTGCTGAATGATACTCGCGTCGTTCCAGCGCGAATCATCGGCTATCGAACAGCGACGGGCGGCAAGTGGGAAGGCCTCTTCCTGCGGCGAGGCGAAGGTCGTGACTGGCACTTCATCAGCCAGACTCGCGGGCGATTGCTGCCGGGTGAAACCGTCACACTGACGTCGATTCACGATCCCGACGGAACGCCACACCTTAAAGTGAAGCTTATTGGACGAGACAGCGACGGAGTCTGGAAAGCGGAACCTGCATCTGACGTCGACGCTTTCAAACTTCTGCAGAAGTATGGAACGGTCCCTCTTCCTCCGTACATGCAGCGCAAGGTTGCGGACGACTCGGACTGGGAACGATATCAAACGACGTTTGCTGCAACGCCGGGTTCGGTGGCGGCTCCGACGGCGGGGCTGCACTTTACTCCTGAGCTGCTTGATGAATGTGGAGCGCGTGGCATCAACCATTCGCGAGTTACGTTGCACGTCGGCATCGGGACATTCCGGCCGATTTTCGCCAAACAACTTTCGCAACACGACATGCACTCAGAGTGGTGTGAGCTCTCCGAAGGGACGGCTCAGCAACTCCGTCAAACAAAAGCAGGCGGCGGGCGAATTGTGTCAGTAGGAACAACTTCCGTTCGCACGCTTGAAACAGCCTCTCGATCTGGTGACATCGAATCGTGGTCTGGAGAAACCAACCTGTTTATCCGGCCGCCTTACAAATTTCAGGGGGTCCACTGCCTGCTGACCAACTTCCATCTTCCAAAGTCGACACTACTTGTGCTGGTGTGCGCTCTGGCCGGGACAGACTTCGTGAAAGAGGCCTACCGAATCGCAGTCGAACATCGCTACCGATTCTTCAGCTACGGTGATGCGATGCTGATTCTCTAACGATTGATTTTCTCGCGGAGCCGCGGAGAAGGTTGCTTTGGTCAGTTTTGATTGGCCGCTTCAGCGGCCAACTTTGCATCGCGTTTTTCTTCGGCAGAGCTCTTTCGCAGGTAGAAGGGTTCGAGTTCGAATGGGTCTGCGAATTGATTGTCCGCAGCGAGTCGTTCCGCAATGGCAGCGACGTTCGAAGCTCGCGGCGTCCACATTTCTTCTGGCAGACACCCTATCGATTCTGACAGATCATCGACGAGCTTTGTCAGACCGGGACCAACGGTTGCGAATGCCGAACTCGCCTGGTCAGCCGCTGACTTCAGCCACTGGTCGCAATCGACGATGTTAATCGGTCCTGACGATTCCCAGAACCCGGTGTCTGTTCGGCTGAAATCGGACATGAACAACTGCTCCCGCTGAGCGTCAGAGACGACGTGCAACCGGTTGATTTCGGGAGAGGCCTCACTAGTTACGGATTCGGCGATGGCCTGTAGTGTGTTAACGGCCACGATTCGGGAGCCGGTCACGTACGCAAACGTTTTCGCAAAGACGATCCCGACTCGCAGTCCCGTGAAGCTCCCAGGTCCATGACTCACCGCGGCGATGTCGACATCGGCCGAGATCAACCCGTGTGCATCCAATAGTTCCTTGACCTCGCTGATGAGCGTTTGAGCATGGCGCCGTCGCGATTGCTCCAGTTCGCGTTCTGCGAGCAGTTCTCCGTCGCGTCTGAGCGCGATGGTGCCGCACATTCCTGAGGTGTCAACGGCGAGAATGACAGGTAACATCGATCCAGCCAGAACTCTCTCAAATTTACATGAACGAAAGCGGGTTTGCAGAGTTGCAATGACAAGCCGCTCGGCCGTATCGTTCCCGGCCTTGCTGAGACCGGAAAATCGCGGCGAAATTACCGCCTTGACGACCTGTTTTCGGTCCTTTTCTCTCTACTGCCGAGCTGTCCTGACCAAGGGCAAATTTGGCGTTTCCCACCGTTTCTGGCGGACCCTGTCGTCTGACAAAGGTCTTTCCATAGCGGGCTCGCACGTTAGCAGCGCGCCATGTCGGCTGCCACACTTCAAAACCTGATCGGCGGATTCGATCTGAAATCGACCGGAAAGTGGTTCCTGCTGGCCTCGCTGGTGGGGGCTGCGTCGGGACTCGGTGCCGTCCTGTTTCAGGTGTTGGGACAGGTTGTTGTTCAGTATTCGCTGGTCTCGTTTGCCGGTTTTGAACCGGGCGAAGCGAACGGCGAGCATCCTTTCTTTCCGCGCGCGAAACACGAAATCTCGCTGGCAATGATCGTTGTGATCATGGGGCTGGGCGGGCTGGTTTCGGGATACATTGTTTTTAAATGGGCTCCCGAGGCCGAAGGTCATGGTACTGACGCGGCGATCGAATCCTTCCACCATGGTCGTGGGCTGATTCGGGCCAGAGTCCCCATCGTCAAAACGATTTCGTCAGCGATTACGATCGGAACGGGTGGCTCGGCCGGACGTGAAGGACCGATCGCACAGATTGGAGCGGGCTTCGGCTCGTTCCTCGCCACCAGATTGAAGCTTTCCGACCGCGATCGACGAATCATGCTGGCAGCCGGAATGGCTGGCGGAGTCGGAGCGATCTTCCGAGCGCCGCTGGCTGGAGCACTCTTTGCCGGTGAGATTCTCTACCGCGAGGGCGACATCGAATCTGACGTCGTCGTTCCGGCTGCGATTTCGTCGATCGTCAGCTACAGCGTTTACAGCCTGTTTATGCCAGCGGATGCCGCGTTTCTGCCACTGTTCGGAAATGGTCTGCACTACCAGATGTCATCGCTGGCTGAACTGTTGCCAATGGCGTTGATGTCGATCGTGCTCGTACTGGCGGCCGTTATTTACATCAGGACGTTCTACGGTCTCCACAAACTGTCCAGGAAGATCACGGTCGTCCCGAATTTCGTGAAGCCGGCTATTGGTGCTGTACTGGCTGGTCTGATCGGCGTCGGCCTGCATCTGGCGTGCGACAAGGGCGACAGCCACGCGATGCTTGCCGTACTGTCGACCGGCTACGGATCGCTGCAGACCGCTCTGGAAGATCCGGCGAAACTCGGCATTGGAGCGCTGCTGCTGATCGCCGGCGGAAAAGTACTGACGACATCGCTGACGATCAGTACTGGCGGCTCGGGGGGAGTGTTCGGTCCGTCGATGGTGATCGGCGGCTGCATCGGCGCGGCACTCGGGTTGTGGTTTCAGGATCTGTTCGGGATCCAGACTCATCCAGGAGCGTTCGCAATCATCGGTATGGCTGGCTTCTTTGCCGGAGCCGCTCATGCGCCAATCTCGACCATTATCATGGTTTCCGAGATGACCGGTGACTACAAGCTTCTGCTACCCACGATGTGGGTCTCGACACTCTGCTTCCTGCTGTGTCGTCGCTGGACGTTGTACGAAAAACAGGTTCCGACTCGCCTGGAATCGCCAGCTCACAAGGGCGACTTCATTGTCGACGTTCTGGAAGGCAACCTCGTCAAGGACGTCTTCCAGAAACGCGCCAACATTCGCCGCGTTCCGGAATCAACATCGCTCGACGACATCGTTCACATCCTGGCCGAGACTCATCAACACTACTTCCCCGTCGTTGATGATCAGGGAAAGATGGTCGGCATTTTTTCTGACGACGACGTGCGAGCGTATCTCTTCGACGAGACCATCTGGCGTCTGGCTGACGCTCAGGACGTCATGACTACAAACGTCGTCAGCGTTTCGCCGGACGATGACCTCAACACGGCTTTGCGGCACTTCACGGCCCTGAATCTCGACGAACTGCCCGTACTGGACTCCGGGAATCCCGGAGAACTGCTGGGCATGCTGACTCGTCGAGAAACCATCGCCTTCTACAACCGCCGCGTGATGGAACACAAACAGGCGACCGAGTAGCTCGGAGCTGCTTGCCTAAACCTGGGTGTCGATAAGCATCTCCAGGATTTCGTCTGCAAGCACAAACGTCTCGTCAATTTCTGACGGCTGGTTATTAGTCAGATTATCGTCGCCCTCGTTCCCTGCGACGGTGTCTGCGTTTGAGCCACTTCCCGACAAGCGGTCATCACCGTCACCGCCAAGAAGAATATCTGCCCCGCTGCCGCCGATAATTGAATCGTCACCGTCGTCACCCAGCAAGGTATCGTTGCCCGACGAGCCATTGATCTGATCGCTGCCCTCACCGCCGGTCACGAGATCTCTGCCAAATCCTCCAACGATCGTATCGTCGCCGTCGCCACCGTTGATGATGTCATCGCCGGCTTCTCCACGAATTGTGTCGTTACCGCCCCCGCCGAAGAGCGTATCCCACCCGCTTTGGCCTTTGATGCTGTCAGAACCCGAACCGCCACGCCCAAGATCATTGCCGGCACCAGCAAGAATCGTGTCGTTGCCAAGCTCACCTTCCAGTGTGTCGTGGCCAGAATTTCCGTTTATCCGGTCGTCGTCATTTCCGCCTCGCAGCAGGTCGTTACCCGTTCCACCGAACAGAGAGTCAGCTCCGTTTTCACCGAGAAGTTGATCGTCGTCGGTGTCTCCGAACAGGGTGTCATTTCCAGCTCCACCACGAATCGAATCCTTGCCAAGGTCGCCCGATATCATGTCGTCACCGTCGCCACCGTTGAGAATATCTCCGTTGGCCGAACCGGTAATTGTGTCATCGCCACCCTGTCCAAGCACCTGAATCGGTAGCCTGTTTGCGAAGCTTGCCTGTCCATCAAACGTGTCAGCACCTTCGCCAAGGTCAACAATTAACGCCAGCGGCCGAGTGTCGTTGATATTGCCCATCGTGACGGTGTCAGCGCCGTCCATCGCGACGATCCTCACCGTGTGGACGCTTTCTGAAACAGTGATCGACGCCGTTGGTGTTGAAACTCGCAGCAAGCCACCGACCTGAGAGATCGTGAACGAATCCGCGCCGGCCGTGCCCCGAATTTCGACCACATCCGCTCCACCTGTATCGAGCGCGGTGTTTCCACCATCGGCAAACGGCTCCAGAATCAGAATGTCGCTTCCACCGCCGCCGCCAAGGGTGTTGTTTCCCTGACCGCCGTCGACAGAATCGTCCCCAACTCCGCCGTTGATCGTGTCATTTCCTGCGCTTCCAAGCAGGGTATCCTGCCCGCCGCCACCGATAAGCGTATCGTTGCCGACCTGTCCGTCGATCTGATCATCTCCCGCTGAGCCGATCAGAATGTCATTGCCGTCGCCTCCGAGAATCGTATCGTTCTGCCCCATCATCGGTGGAGCTGGTGGTGGTGGTGGCAGTGGAGGCTGCGTCGGAGGAACGGCACCGAGCGAGGCAATGTACGCTGTCGTGTCGAGAATCGAGTCAGCCGAGTCGGCAATAATGAACGTGATCGTGTTTCCTGTTGCTCCGTCACCGATCGCTGCCTGAAACGTCTGAGTGGGATTTCCACCGGTGTTCAGGACGCCGTTCAGTTCCGTGCCAGGAATGGCAGCGAAATCCGGGTGAGAGATGTTCACAGGCTGACCAGCCACAAACGCGATGTTGTCGGTTGGTGCTGACCCATTCAGGTAGATCCCGAAGCCGTCGAAGATCGTGTTAACAAAGACCGGAAACTCTTCGGAGCCGAACACAACATTAAAGAAGAGCGTGTCGAATCCGGGAAGTAGGTCAAAGTCGATGTCGAGTCGCGTTACGTCGAAGTGACCAAAAAGTCCACCGGTAATCGGATCCAGCAGGATATCCTGCGAAGGATCCTGCACAGGATTGAATGATGTCGATTGACCAGGCGAAGAGTCTGGTCCACTACCGTAGTCGGCGACGTCGCCTGTGCTCAGCACAATGCCGTCACCAAATAGCCCGTACGGAGCCAGTCCACCTGCGGAATAAATTCCTGTAGAAACAGCTCCGCCCACGGCGCCCGGTGCAATCAATGAAACGTTTGTCACAACGATCCCCGGTGACGCACCGATCAACGTATTGAGAAGATTCTGCACGTTGGGTTCCCGCGTCACCGTGAGAGCGACATCGTCGTCATCGATAATTCGACCTTCACCCAGGTTATCCAGAACTGCAACGTTTGTCGCGCTAAGCAGGGTCAGGAAGAACGTTTCTTCAACTTCGTCCAGTACATCACCCAGCACGTTTACCGGAACTAATTTCTCCGTTTCTCCCGGCTGGAAAGTCAGCGTTGCCGAAGCAACACCAACAAAGTCCGTTCCTTCAGTTGCTGTCCCACCGGTAAGTGTTCCGTCAGAACCAATCTGATACTGAACCGTCACGATGTCCGTCGATGTCGATGACAAAGAGACTGTGAAGTTTGCTGTTGTGGTCTCACCAACGTCCCCTTCTGGGTCAATGCGGATATCGTTTACGGAGAGAACCAGATCGTTCGTCGAAACCATGTCGTCGCCATTGCCAGCATTGATAAAGTCTGCGCCGCTGCCACCGAAAATTGTGTCGTTGCCGATGTGGCCAAGAATCCGGTCATTCCCTGTCAACTCTAGCTGCGTCTCGTCGCCATCGCCGTAGAGAAGGTCGTTACCGCTGCCCCCAAGTACTGTATCGTCACCCGACGAACCAAATGTGGTGTCGTTACCGCTGTTTCCGTTGACGATGTCATTCCCAATCTCTCCGTGCAACGAGTCATTACCCGTGCCACCGAAAACGAGGTCGTCGTCGTCGCCGCCGAACAGTGAATCGTTCCCGCCATCGCCATTCAGGGTGTCGGCGCCGACGTTACCCAGCAGAGAGTCAGGCTCGGAGCCACCGGAAATTGAGTCGTCACCGATCCCTCCGTCGATAGTGTCGCTGCCGCTGCCGCCGTCGATGACGTCGTCATCTGTGTCGCCAAAGATGTCATCATTGCCACTTTGGCCGTTTATCGTGTCGTCACCCGAGCCACCGTTGATCGTGTCACCACTGGAGCCACCATTGACGATATCATCGCCGACTTCGCCGTTGATGATGTCGCCGCCGTCGCCACCGTTCAGAGTGTCATCACCATCCCGGCCGTTCAACAGATCCTGGCCGTCACCGCCAGTCAAAGAATCCGCCTGAGTGCCTCCGAACAGGACGTCAGTTCCGTCACCGCCATTCAGCGTTGAGGCGATGTTCAGGCTGCCTGTGATGAAATCATCCCCATCGCCACCGTCGACGATGATTTCAAGATTCGGATTGAAGAATGCGCCAGTAACCGTACTCAGGTTGATGACGTTGTTGCCATCGTCGCCAACAACCGTCAGTCGAGTGAGCGTTGCCGGATCGATCGCCGGGATGCCAACCAGAGGCACGCCGTTCTCAAGAACTTCCACCACTGTTGACGTGGTTGTAGCAGCTCGGACGGCGATGTCGTCACCGGCGGTCGAGGTGATGACCAACTCGGTTCCCAGGCCTGACATGATCTGGGTGACCTGAACTGTCAACATGGCACGCGATTCAAGGTGTTCAATTCGTGTCGGTGCAAACTCAACCCGGCGAGACTGGCGAGAGGCACGTTGTTTGCGCGTTGATCGAATTCGGTTCTGAACGGAAGAGAGCCAGTTGTTAAATCGCACAGCAATACCTCGCCAGACAGTTCAATGAGGGAGAACAGGGATGTCACCCAGCCGCGCGCTGATTGCACAGCAATACGGTCCGGGAGTTCCATCCCGCTAGACTTCGTCGGAAACGGTCTGTCGGCAAGGAGACGTTCGACATCTACGCAACGAAGTTAGGAATTGACACGCTTGGTGAGGGGATCAAACGATCGGTTGCATCCAGGCATCAATTGTTGCTTTCGGACAACGCTCTCGCACAACCTGTCAGACTGGAACTTCGAGACAAGCCCCAGGGCTCCGTCAGTGGGACGGTCGAGGCGGTCATTGAGTGTTCAGCTCGGCGTAAAAACACGACACTGATTGATTGATAATCGTCGTTCGAATCTGCTGGTCCAGGCGGCGAGTGGAATCACTTTCAACACGGCATCAACTGACGCGGCTTGAGGCAGGAAAAAGCAGGATGACAACACGAACGGTTGTGATTTTTTCTGGAGGCCTGGATTCGACGACGCTGCTCTATGACTTGAAGTCTGCCGGTCATGAAGTGGCGGCATTGGCCGTCAACTACGGGCAAAGGCACGGCTGCGAGCTGCTTAGTGCAAAAGCGATCTGTCAGAGTATCAACGTTGAATTAATAACGCTTGAACTTAAGGGGCTGGCACAGATTTTCGGGCACAATAGCCTGTCGGATGCTAATGTCACGGTTCCGACGGGAACCTACGAGCCAGACTCCATGCTGCAAACGACTGTGCCGAATCGAAACATGATTCTGTTGTCACTTGCGACTGGCTGGGCGATTTCGCATGACTATCAGGCTGTCGCCTTTGGTGCTCACTCAGGTGAGTACACGCCCTATCCCGACTGCCGGCCCGAGTTTGCTGCGGCCATGGACGACGCTGCCCAACTGTGCGACTGGCAGGCAGTTCGAATTCTCGCCCCTTTCGTCAACTGGTCGAAGGCCGACATCGTCCGCCGCGGAAGCGAGCTCAACGTTCCATTTGAAGAGACGTGGTCCTGTTACGTTGGCGGCGAGAAACACTGCGGTCGCTGCGGCACGTGCCTGGACCGGAAACTCGCTTTTGAAACAAGCGGTATCAAGGATCCAACGGTCTACGAATCTGAGTGACGCCGGCTTTGGTGGCGCAAGGCTCAGGTAGCCGGTGCCGAAATTCAGAGGCGAAAGTGGAACGTCTGATTGATGTAACGCCACAGCCACTGCCCGGCCGTTCGTTCTTCCACTCGGAATCGAGCAAGACCTCGCATGCCTGAACGAAGCAGGTCGGTGTCCTGATCGAGTTCCACAGTTGCCTGGTAAACACTGCTCAGTAGACGCTCACGTCCCTGGCTGTCGGTGACCGTCGGCAGGTCTCCCCCGAGCTTGTTTGAAAGCTGTTCAGGTACGTACTCCAGAGGATTCTTAGAAACTTCCTGAATGTGGCCTTCGTAGGTCCGGGACGGAAGATGGTCGAATTTCAACTGAATGAGCTGATGCTTCTTTTCGGAATCTTCCAGGCGGGCCACAAATTCTGCCTGACTGAGTTCGTTAATGTCCCCCTGATCGATCAGCACGATGGCTTGGAATACGTTCGACGGAGCGACGCTGAGCAGATGCGTCCGTTCGTCGATCGTGGCTCCGATATTCTTCGGGTGAAGCGGTGTTCCGTTCCAGGTTGAAAGCTGCTTGCGAGCCGTTTCAATCGGAGGTTCCGGGACTCGCGGTGCTTCCACAATCTTTCCAGCGACTTCGGCTTTAATTGTCAGTGCATCAAGTTGCTGCTGTACTTCTTCGAGCTGATCGGTCAGCGCGGCGATCTGGTTAACGGCCAGGCTCATGCGACCTTCGTTGCGTACGGATCTCTGCGTGTCACGCTCGATCTGCTGAATCTCAATCTTGTTTTCCAGGTCGCGTTTCTGATCTTCAAGGTCAGGGTTACGAAGAATCGCGACTTCCTGTCCTGCTTCGACCGTATCACCTGCTTTGACTGGGACTTTTGTCAGCTCTCCTGCGGTTTGCGTGTAGGTATGCTTAACGTCGAGTGGTTCGACAATATATGTGGCTTCGATGTGCAGAGGCATCGGCAGAGACAGCACTGCGTAAGTGACGCAGAACAGAATCGTGAGGGAGAATGCGATTTTCGGTTTGCTCATCGGTTCAATCCTCGGTGCCGTGATCATTTTGTAGAGGTTGCTGATCATGCTGTACATGATGGTCGAAATTGATACGACAGCCAGTGTCGCACCAATACTTTGCAGGCCGTAGGGTTTCAGAACGGTGTAAAGAAACACCGTAATTGCGATCACGATAAACCAGCGGTAAATGCCAGCGGCAATCGCGAAGCAGACAAACCACGCTTTACCCGTTTCCGGCATGAATGGGTCAGGCTTTGATTCGATGCCCAGACAGTACCAGGCGAACGATTCACGTAACAGCTTGTCGGCTTTCGGGCGAAGATTCGGAATTTCCAGAAAGTCGGACATCATGTAATAGCCGTCAAACCGCATCAGCGGGTTGGCGTTGAAGATGACCGTCGTGATCGTTGTCACAAAGAAAATGTTGAGTGCAAGGTTATGGAGCAGTCCTTGATCGGTGTATCGCCAGATGAATATCGCGATTGCTGACAGAAAGATTTCGATATACATCCCCGCCGCACCGATCATGATGCGCGGCCACTTGCTGCGGAGCATCCATGAGTCGGACACGTCGCAATACAGGCACGGGCTGAATACCAGCAGCATGACGCCCATCTCGTGACATTCACCGCCAAAATGCTTGCAACTTAATCCGTGGCCGAATTCGTGGATGATCTTTGAGATACTCAGAGTAATCCACAGATAAAGTAGATTCGGCCAGCCGAAGAACTGTTGAAACTTTGGAAGTTCGGAGCGGAACGTCTCAAACTGAACGGCCAGCAGCATCCATGATGACACCACGACGGCAAACCATACGAAGATGGCGATCTTCGAGAAGAACAGCAGTCGGCAAATCGGATAGATAGCGGTCAGCGTGGCTTCTGGATCCCAGCCGGGTAGTCGTAGATAAAGAAGGCTCTTGAGGGTGTTGAAGAACTTCTTCTTCTTTTCGTCACGCTGCTTCTTAATCAGCGATGCCCCTTGCCCTGATCGGTTGCTGCTGACCAGCCCCTTTTCATGCAGGTCGGTGATCAGGTGCTGAATGTCGGAAAGCTGGAGCCGAACGGTCGGCATGATTCTGAGCATTTCCTCACGAAGCTGTTCCAGACTTCGTTCGCCATTCAGTAAATTCAGAACGTGGTACTGCTCCTGCTGAAGCCGGTAGTACTTCAGCCCGGCAGGGTCTTTGACCACCCAGTAGCCGACACCCAGATAATCAATTCGCTTGATTACCAGATCTGCCCGAACCGCCAGCGGAATTGGCCGCTGGGTTGAGGGGATCATTTCGGAGTTTTGCTGGGTAATCATCGCAACACCGGTGCGTCAATCAGAGTGGGTCTAGTGCCCGTAATTTCGGCTTTAATTGGATGAAGCCGATTACCGTCGCAGACCAATTGCTGCGCCTTGATTAGACGGCGTGATCCACATTTTGGCATTCAGGCCCGGCCGAAGAATACGGTTGGGATTCGGGATCTCCGCAATCACTTTGACGCTTTTGATAATTGGCGAAAAGGTCGTGTCGACCATTTTGACTTTTCCGAGGAGAACCTTGTCCTTGAATGGGATGTTAAGATCCTCTTTAGGATCGTCTGAGACAGATGAATCCAGTTGAACCTGCACGGTGTCGCCTGTCTTAACGTGGAATGCGTCTGAGATGCTGATGTATCCCTCAACTTTGACGCGATCGATACTTAGAACCTCCAGAATCGGAGTTCCCTGCTGAACGGCTTCGCCCTTCCTCTGGTAAACTTTGGATACGATACCACTGAACGGTGCAAGGACCTTGTAGGTCTTCAGAGCTTCCTCATTTTCCTCAACAGTCAGTTGCGCAATTCTTTGCTCATGTTCTGCCTGTTCAATCTGCAGTGTCGCTTTCTCAGCCGCCAGTTTCTGTTTCGCAAGCTCTGCTTCCGGGACTGTTCCTTCAACTTTTGCATTGGCTTTGACTGACATTGCCAGGTCAGCATCGGCAAACTCGGATGACTTAAGGGCGTACCGGACATGGACATCGTTTGTAGATTTCTCAAGTTCCTTTTTATATGTGGCCATGGCGATGCCGTCCTTTAGACCAGCGATAACCGTACCTGCCTGAACGACGGTCCCTTCTTCAGGTGTATCGTTTTCAAGGATGCCGGGACGTTCTGCGGCCAGCGTGACCACATCGATCAACTGCACTGTGCAATCGTAGGCGGTGACAACGCCACGCTTTCTCTGTTGAGCTTCGACTGACTGATCGCTCAAAATTACGACTGTCAGCAACGCGACTAAAATCGCACCGACCGAACCGTACACCCACGTGGTAAGATGTTTCATTTTGAAACTCTCCAAAACTCCAAAGCCTATTGTGCTAAAACCAGCTGTGCTGATCCGACTTAATCTGCAACCGGAACGCTCGCATTTTGTAGAAAACGCACGCAGCAGCGATTGTCGAAGATCCGAAGCAGAAAGCTGACGTAGAGACTGCTCGTTGTTTGTCACGAATCCGATGAATCGAGGATCGTACCTGTGACCGCCGGACGCAGCCAGACCGATTCAGGGGCCCTCCCCGGTTGTGGAAATGCGGGTAATATGCAGAGAATACTGAATTCACAAAACGATGACCTACTGGAAATATAGTCACTTTACTGCAACATCAGGACGCACCTCATGAATGATCCGAAGTCGGCGGGGCGGACATCATCCGACGCTGCAGTTCGAGTTCTAATTCCCAGAAGCTGGGAACTTCCGGCAATTTTTCGAGATCGCCTTGGAAATCAGTTTGGTCGCCAGCGAGCGATGGTCGCGGACGGGCACTTACTGTTGATTCTGCACAGCCCGCCAGAACCGGACGAGCACGATCGACAGGGGAGACTCTTCTGGCGACTTCCAGACGGGACCTGGAAGGTCAACTGTCCAGAGTCACCTATCAAGAGTCTGCACGGGCACCTGAAGGAGTATCGTCAGCGAATCGAGAAACTCGAAGAACAGGAAGAGGTCGCCAGGTCAGCAGAGGAATACTTCAAAGTAATTTCAGATTTGCTGCCGTTGCATCGGGCCGCTCGAAATATGCACGCTGCTCTCCAGATTGCCCGGCAGGAAATCAAAGAAGCAAAAGACATCATCAACTTTCGAGACGAAGCATACGACCTGGAACGGACTTCGGAATTGCTCAACGCCGACGCTAAGAACGAACTCGATTTTATCGTCGTTTGCCGTGCTGAAAAGCAGGCGCAGGTCAGCTACGACATGAGCGTTTCATCACATCGGTTAAATGTACTTGTCGCGTTCTTCTTTCCGGTCGCGACGCTGTCATCGATATTCGGAACGAACCTGATCCACGGCTTTGAGAACCGAAACTCGCCCTGGCTGTTTCTGGCGATGCTGTCCACTGGACTGGTGTGTGGCCTGTTGCTTACTCTTGGGATCACTCGGAAATCCCGCCAGAGAAAATAGCGCCCGCTCTTCCGGGCCAGCGATATATGAGGAATCCGATCATGCGAACCGGCGAACGATGATCGCAGCCATATCGTCTGCGATATATCGCGAGCCGGATTTCCTTGAAAAAGTCCAAGGATGCGTTGCCGGCCGAACAGCTCGACATGCGAGTGGCTGTCTTCGGCCAGAAGGACTCGGCTGCATGGCTTTTTCTGCTTGAATCGCCCTGTAATCCGCGTGCCGCTCAGCTTCTCCAACAGCAAAATGGTCGACAACGCCGCATTTTGATCTGTCTCTAAATTGAGTGAGCGCCGACAAATCCTGTTTTTGTCTGCGTCGATTGTTTTGCCGTGTCTTAAACCAAACACACGGATTATCCGGTACACCAGGGGTTGCCTGCGGATTCGTTGGCACACGCCGGACACATCACGACTAAAACGTTTTACTGCCTGAGATCTTCGGGAGTCGACAGCATCTGCCGCTGCAACTTCGTTCAGGAAAATGCCTACTGCCGCAGTTTCCCGACAGTTCTTGCGCCAGCTCCCTGGACTTTCATTCGACTGTCACCAAGTTCGGCTCGAATCCTGTCACCATACTTCTGCAAACGGGTGACGACTTCCGGAAAGTTCGACGCGACGTCCCTGGCCTCTCTGATGTCGGATTCCAGATCGTAGAGCTCCAATCCGGTGCGTTTCTGAACGTACGGACCGGGCAGACCATCGTTACCCGGTTCGCCCTTCAAAGTGCGAAAGCCGTGCGGAAAGTGCAGTTTCCATTTTCCGCTGCGGATAGCCTGTAGTTCGCGGCCGTAGTACATCGCGTAATAATCGTGCGGGGATTTCGCATCTGCTTGCCCGGAAAGTAACGGCCAGATGTTCTTGCCATCGATCGTGTGTTTTGGAAGCGGTGCCCCGGCGAGTTGTGCCAGTGTAGGAAGAATATCGATCGTTGCCGCCACTTCGCTGCATTCAAGCCCTGCGGGGATCTTTCCTGGCCAGCGAGCGATAAACGGTTCTCGACAGCCGCCATCCCACATTGTCCCTTTACCCTCTCGAAGCGGCAAAGCCGACCCTCCATGATTTCCGTATGACAGCCACGGACCATTGTCCGACGTGAAAATGACCATCGTGTTGTCGTCGAGACCGTTTTTCTTCAGCGTGTTAAGAATTTGCCCAACGGACCAATCGATTTCCATGATGACGTCGCCGTAGAGACCTCGTTCTGATTTGCCTTTGAATTTGTCACTGACGTAAAGCGGAACGTGCGGCATCGAGTGCGGTACATAGAGAAAAAACGGTTGCTCTTTATTCTTCTCGATAAACGACACAGCGCGTTCGGTGTACCAGGTGGTGAGGTGCGTCTGATCTTCCGGTGTGACCTTTGGATTGATGACTTTCTCGCCTGCAATCAACGGCAGACTCGGCCACTTTTTCAGCCGCTCTTCCATGGGCAAGTGCAACACATTGGGATGGTAAGGCCACATGTCGTTTGAGTAGGGCAGCCCGAAGTAATCGTCGAACCCATGCCTGGTCGGCAGAAACTGCGGATGGTGGCCAAGGTGCCATTTGCCATAAATAGCAGTCGCGTACCCCTTCTGCTTGAGCACTTCGGCAATGGTCATCTCGTTATCGTGAATGCCGATGTTCGACTTCGGGCCAAGCGCGCCGAGAATTCCGATTCGAACGTTGTAGCAACCCGTCATCAACGCGCTTCTGGATGCCGAACAAACCGCCTGAGAAACGTAAAAGTCGGTAAACTTCGCCCCCTCCGCCGCCATGCGATCAAGGTTCGGCGTCTCAATATCAGGTGATCCGAAAACACCGACATCCTGATAGCCCTGATCGTCGGTAAACACGACAACGAAATTCGGTGGACGAGTCTCCTTTGCATCCATTATCGCGAGGTCAAACTGGGCCATCCCTGCAAATGCAACCGCCACAAGCATTATGCCACGGGTGAGTCGCATAGAAAGATTCGGACGAAACCTGCTCGACCAGTTTGTTGCAGCTCTACGCACCAATTGTCGCTGTTTCATATCGGGAATCCTATGACTGAAAGTGGACGTCCTGAATTATTAAGTATCGAACATTTCGACGGCAGACCGTCTTCGACGCAATTGTGTCGCCAAAAAAAATAAGCCGCAAACCCTTTCGGATTTGCGGCTTGTCGAAAATGAGAGCGCAGGGGTTCGAACCCTGGACCTACGGATTAAAAGTCCGTTGCTCTACCAACTGAGCTACGCTCTCAAACTATTACACAGAAATACTTTGCGCCAATTGTGTCAGTAAATCGTGCCTTCTGTGATCTCTCAGGTTCGACACTGGGAGACCGAACAGGTTCGACTTTGCGGGCGAAGGTTAGGTTGAAGCACTGCGACCATCAAGCGAGCAGCATCGAGTGTTTTCAGCGATGACCAACCGTCGAATCTTGTGAGACCAGTTACTCGGTTTTCGATGACGAAAGAGTTGTTCGGAATCAGGGCCGCCGACATCTCGAAGGTGACGTGTAGAATCGAAAATTTGTTCCGCGGCAAATACTGTTGCTGGTCTACAGTTCCCGGGAAAGGGGCAAGGATGGCAGCGGGCAGTGATCTGGAGAAATGCCTGACCATGAGGTTCGCAGGTGCGGGAAGGGTTAGCTGTTCCCGTTTTCTCTGGCCTTGGTGCTGGTCTTACTGGCAATCACGCTTTCTTGCTGCAACGCACCAGAATCATGGCAGAGATTCGTGTTGATCGTGCCAGCCTTTGGGGACGCCCCTGATCACAAAACGCGTTCAGTATCGGTCGCTGAATAGTCCAGATCAGCTTCTTTCGGTATTCCCTCATGTTTGTCGATGATTCTGATTTCAGGCATCGGAACACTACAGTCGAGGCATGATGTTCATATTGTATTCACGTTTTAATCCTGCCGACCGATGCGATGGTCCTAAAGTATGATGAAGGATGTCGCAATGTAGCCGGCCACTGCCATACCGCTGGCAGCATCACGATTAAGACTGAAGATCAGGAACATACCCCTCACGCCACAATGCAAACATCCAACGATACCAGCATTATTCGCAAACCGTTGGCGTCGCTCTATTCTTGTTTGTCCCTGCGTCGTGAGCAATGTGCAGTAAAATTCCGGTATTTAAACCGTACTTGCAGAGTCGCGTGTCAGGAAAGCAGCCACCCTCCATCGACATCAATCGTCGTTCCCGTGACGAAATCGTTTTGGATCAGGAACAGAATGGCCTGAGCCACTTCGTCGGCCGTGCCGGCCCGCGGGATCAGGTTGCGGGCGGTTGCTTTTTCATACAGAGCGGCGCGTTCCTCTCCCTGCAGAGCGACCATCGGAGTATCGATAGAACCGGGTGAGACGACGTTCAGGCGGCGCGGTGCTATTTCCGGGGCGACGGCTCGAATCATCGCTTCGACGGCGGCTCCGACCGACGACAAAGACACCTGCCCCGGCTTTGCGCTGCGAGCCGGAGCTCCACTTACAAGTACAATCGTCCCGTCTTTGCTCAAGTGTTGAGTGCCAAACCGTACGACATTCGCATAGCCCCACAATTTGTCGAATGACGCCTCGTAGCCGTCCATGTTCATTTCGAGGAATGGTCCAAACGAACGTTCTCCGCCAGTTGCGGCGCTGACGAGAATGTCGAATGGAGCGATTTCTTCGAGCAGCTTTGACAGAGCGTCTCGGTCGCGGACGTCGCAACTCTTCAGACTCATACTATTCGGAAGATCATCTCCAGCTTTTTCCGGACTGCGACTAACTGCAATCACGGTCGCCCCGAGCGATGCAAGTTGCTTCGCCGCTGCCAGGCCAATGCCCGATGTTCCTCCGAAAACGATCGCCTTTTTTCCTGCTACGTCCATCTTTCCTCCGAATTAAAACGTCCGCGATTAGCCGGCCTCAGATTGTTGCTGCCTCCTGCCTGTTCAACGTTCCAGACATTCTGGCGCGGTTGGTGTGGTCGATCAACGCTCGAGAATCTGGCAGGGAATAATCGGTATGGACGATGTTCCGTCGAGCGGTACGGGCAACTTCGCTACCACTTTCACGTGACCTGGCGGACATGCGTCGGAACGAAGTTATCTTTGAACGATGTCCGCCAGAAGATTTCGCGAGTGTACGACACGATAGCTCTGCGGAAGTGTCGACTCAGTATTTCGGCAATACAGCGATGCTTGACGAAGGCCCCGGTTAGCGGAGCAACGATGTTCGACGCTTTAAGCAATTCGTAAAGCCGTTGCGCCTCATTCTGCAGGTTCGCGATGTGTGCCATCGTTGGTTTCAATTCAGCGAGATTGAGTTCCGCCTCGCCCGAGGTCAGGTCGTTTTCTGCTTGCAATTAACGGAAACAGTTTCAACCAGATTTGATAGCAAGCTTTGCTTACCCTGTAACGCGAATTGGACTGGCTCAAACTCTATGACTTCGGAACGGCGTTTTGCCAACTCGCTGGCCAGTTCAAAGAACTCGGCAGCGTTGTCGAGTACGTCCCATTCACACTGGCGAGCGATGCGACGCAACTTTGCGATGTGAGCATCCAGTTGAGCTTCAGCCAGTCGGATCCCATCACGAGTTCGTTTCAGACGATGTTCCAGTTTGATGTTTTCAACCGTGAGCAACAGGTCCCGGTACGAGCGAGGTTCCCTTCGACCACATAGACCTTTTGAATGATGCCTGCTGCCGAAGTTCGAACGGAGACTCGATGCCCGTCAACAAGACGGTATGTCTGACATCGGAAAACGCCGTCCCGAACGATGTAGAACGCGGCGTCAAACAGCACTACCAGCAATGAACCGATCCGCCGCCGGTCTTTCGGGCGTTTGACTGGTGGAGTCGGTGTTGGTGGTGCAAGTTGAGCAGTAGCACTCGCGTTGTCGATCTGTGCAGCGTTCGTGTGGCAGCTCGGTCTGGAAACCGGCATACACCGGTTTCACAGATTAGCTTGGCTTCAGGCCTTCAATTGCGGGCTAAACGTTGCTGAGTGCGCCGTCAACTTTCTTCTGGGATGAATGCTGTTCTGAAATTCACTGCTCGACGTTTCATGAAAATGTAAACAGGCTCAAGAAGTGCAGGAGCCTTGAGAGTATCAGGAGAAACGTCGTGGTCTCGTTGAAACAGTTTCCAACATGCATCAACGGAAGTTCGGCTGTTGGCTGGTCGTAGAATATTCATCCCGACATGAAGTGAAGTATCGACTTGTCAGTTGAACTGTAACGGTCGTGCAGGCAGGGCGTGTCCGCAAAGCAGATTGTTCTGGTCGAGATGTGTTCTCAGCGACGACATTGAGGCAAAAATATCTCCAGATGTAAATCGCGGCTGGCAAACGCGTAATCGCTACATCCCAGACGTACCCAATTGTCGCATGTGTCACCTTTGTCGAGTTTCTCATTTCAAAAGAGTTTCACCGTTTCGTCACACTTCCTGAGCTAGTCTCAATGTCGAAGCTCACAATGGAACACCGTGCGCTGGTGGCACGCTGGGCCTTCGAACTTGTCAGCGAAGAACGGACGTCAGTTTTCTCCGAGTGTTCTCTGGCTGGCATGGGAATCGGCTATGTCCACACAAACTCAATCTATGAGTGACTTCCTGGACGACCTTTGGTCGAACCTGGACAACTCTCCTGTAAAACAGCAGGCGTCAAATACCGAGGCCCACGCTGCGCAACAACATGCAAACTCTGCTCCGGCCCCGCCGCACCAGAATTCTGAGCCTTACAAGGCTCCCACCGCTCAGCAATCAGCTCCGCGCCAACCTCCACTGCAACACCAGCCTGTCCACGATCCACGCTTCGTTGAACCCGTGGCCCCACCGATTCAGCAACAGCCCGTTGCACCGCCGGTTCCGTTACCTCAAACAGCGACCCAGCACACAACGCCGCCGCTTGCGCCACAACATCGCCAGCGACCGTTTTCTCCGAAAGCGCCTCGATCGCTGAAGGATGCAGGCATCTCGGTCGACATGGTTGGACGATTGGCTTTGAAACTGCTGGCGGCTAAAGGAGCCGTCACTGGAAGAAATATTTCGGCACACATCAAACTCAGTTTCCCGATGGTGGAATCGGTCCTGAACTGTCTTCGCAAAGAGCAGCTTGTCGGGCTGAAGGGTGACGCCATCGCTGGCGACTACTCTTACGTCATCACACAAAAGGGTTTGGCCCTGGCAAAGGACATGGCTCGCGAGTGTACTTATTTCGGTGCGGCCCCCGTTACGCTGCCGCAGTATCTATCGGCAATGAAATTTCAGAGTGTTGCCGATCAAATCATCCGGTCTGCCGATCTCAAGCACGCGTTTTCTGATCTGCTGCTTGAAGAAGATCTGATGAAAGTTCTGGGACCAGCGATCAATTCTGGCCGCGGCATGTTCCTGTTCGGTGAGCCCGGGAATGGCAAAACAAGCATCGCCGAGCGAATCTCAAAAACATTTGGAACGACGATGTGGATTCCTAGAGCCCTCGGCATCGATGGACAGATCATCCGGATTTTCGATCCGGCGATTCACGAAGTCGTACCTCCGAGCGCAACGGTCGGCGAACCCGGCGTTCCGACCGAAATCGATCAACGCTGGGTGAATATTCGGCGTCCGACGGTCATCGCCGGTGGAGAGTTGACGATGTCGGAGCTCGAAGTCTGCGAGGACAAGAATACTCACATCTGTGAAGCGCCGCTTCAGCTAAAGAGCAACGGTGGAGTTCTGTTGATTGACGACTTTGGCCGCCAGCGAATGCCGGTCGAAGAACTGCTCAACCGTTGGATCGTCCCGCTCGAAAAACGCTACGACCTGTTGAATCTACCAAACGGCAAAAAAGTGAAGGTCCCGTTTGACCAGCTCGTTATTTTTTCAACAAACCTTGAACCGAAGGATCTTGTAGACGACGCATTCCTTCGCCGAATTCCGTACAAAATTCAAGTGCGGAACCCAACGCCGCTGCAGTTTCACGCGTTGTTTCAAATCATGTGTAAAAATATGGGCATCGCCTACAACCAGGACGCCGTCGCCCATTTGATTAAGGATCACTACACAAAGCCACGCCGTGGCTTAAAAGCGTGCCATCCGCGAGACCTGTTGCTTCAGGTCCGGAATTACTGTCTCTACGAAGACATTGAGCTTAAACTGACTCGTGAGTCGCTGGACTTCGCCGTTGCGTGCTACTTTTCGATTCTGTCGTAGACATTGCGCTTAGTAGCCGCTGTTCGCTGCTCCGTCGGACACGTCGATCGGTTGCAAATCCAGTTGCTTGCGACACTCGTCGAGCATGACTTTCGTCGCGCTAGCTCCGCAGCGAGTGACTCCAAGGTCGCGAACGAGCTTGAGCTTTTCGAAATTCCGTACTCCACCAGCGGCTTTAACCTGTACATGATCCGGTGTGTTGTTGACCATTAGTTTCAGATCATCCAGCGTTGCTCCGCCGGTGCCGAACCCTGTCGACGTTTTCACCCAGTCAGCTCCAGCGTCGGTACAGATTCTGCAGAGCTGGACTTTCTCGTCGTCGGTCAGGTAGCAGTTTTCGAAAATTACTTTGACCTTCCGGCTGGCCGCGTGAGCGACATCGACGACCGCTTTGATGTCGTCACAAACGTAGCTCCAGTGGCCGGTTTTTACCTGGCTTATGTTGACGACCATGTCGAGTTCTTCGCATCCATCGGCGATTGCTCGTTCGGACTCGGCAACTTTGA
>JACLAC010011888.1_pt1 | contig 27208 bp, 27 predicted proteins | sample 8027881 | NCBI WGS metagenome assembly JACLAC01 (sample SAMN15725517, study PRJNA655200) | protist metagenome | isolation source: fluorescence activated cell sorting (FACS) single amplified genomes of... | place: Spain: Blaines Bay Microbial Observatory, Mediterranean Sea | collected 2016-01-19 | reverse complement strand
TGCGTTCCCCATAGAAAATATTCTCACTCGTTCCACCATCTTCTTCTAAGATGGTCCATCTTCGTCTATCGTATGCACTCATAGAATCCGGCGCCCAGTAGGAGGAAACGTACGGTACTGGTAGAGGAGGTGGGTGTTGTAGCTGTAAGTTATTCTTATTCCGTGCTAAATGAACTTGGAAAAAGGCAGGTTGATACTCGGTCTCGGCACGTCGGTAGTTACAGTGAAAAGAAATGATTAGTTCTAGTAGTGTCACACTATCGAAGTTCAGGTGGTATAGGATAGAAATTCGGTTGTAGTCTAGTGGTGATGCTTAATAACATAAGTAATCAAATCCTAATGAACGCACTTGTATTTTAAACCCACTTTTTCACACAATTTTGATTATCTCACGTTGAAGTTGATACTCAATATCAATAATAGTTCTTCTGGTAGTCTTTCAGAAAAATACACGATGATTGGACTACTCGGTGAAAAATAAACTTGTTGTGTTTGTATGACCTAATGATCTAATGTTAATGTACTAGTCGTTAAATTGAAAAATCGACAGGGCGGCGTACGATTAATAGCTGCTACCTGCGAGGAAAATAGCAACTCAATAAACAATTATTTATGTATCGGAAAAGATGTTGCTGGAAAAAGTACAAGTTGTACATTGGAGAAACTAACATGGAGGTAGGCATAGAATTAAATCGGTGAATATACACAGTTTATTGGTGAATACATCGTCAAAGCCTAGAAGTACTCCTGGAAAAAATAACTAAGTTGCCGAGACGTAAATAATTTACAGTCTTCTATCAACTGGGTTGGCGATATCCTCACTCGGCCTATCAATACTACCACTTACATCTGCTTGTCTTTGTTTACTCTCGAATGTACATAGCAACAGCGCACGGGGGCTGAAGCTCCACCTAAAAAACTCTCTCTCTTGACTGACACAATCAACTACTCGACTAATACACTTTCTATTGACAACGTTGTTTTTCAAACACAAACACTTTCGCATTCACATTGATGCACTAGCACTACAATATTTTCTTATCCGAAACAACACCACCGCAATAACTACCAGCTGACTCCAGTCGTACTCACACTATCGACATCTCCTACAGCATAGTACCGATGTTTCTATTTCTGTTATTGTACAAGAATTAGGGTAGTTTTTTTTTAAGTTGTGAAGTTGTTGTACTCGTTTACTGTAACGCAATCAATTACATCTGAGTAAGTAATTCTACATAGGAGATGGAGTACTGTACAAATAAATCAAGAATATGGTACAATTAGAATTAATTATCTATCATCTGGATTTTCACTTAGCACAATCAGCTTAGCCTGCGTAGCGCGCTATAGCCGATTAGCTTTACCTTTAGCTGATTAGCTTCACTAACTGTCAGAATCGAAGTCGACGTTGATCACTTAGCGCCTTCCATTCAGCAGCGAGCTGCTCGTAGGCGACCGATTACCACCGCCCATCATCTGGTTCTTGTACGCGTAGCTAGCGCCCGGAGAGTTGTTTCCGTTACTCGAAGACACGCCCGTGTACCCGCTCGAGTACGCGCCACTTCCCGGGCCCATGCTGCTGCTGATCGCCACGTTGTTACCACTGCGCTTCGCGGCAGTCAACCTTTCACCTTGCCCTACGTCTTCCTGGTAGTACGAGTTGGCGGTGTCACGCGTGCCCATGGATGCGGCGGTGGATGTGGAGGACGTGCCGAAGTTGTAAGGGTCGCTGGAATGGTTGAGGTTGTTGGTGTTGTTTGTTGAGTTGCAGTTGTTTTTTTATGATTTTGTATTATATTTGAATTTTGATTTGAATTTTAAATTGTTGTGATGAGAACTCGGAAAGATTAATAAAGTACGTTGTTGTCTCTATCAAGTTGATCAAAAAATCATGACGAGGGTGTCAATCTCAATCAGTTTCAATATAAATAAGTAAGTATGTTTATTGGTTAGGCGTCAGAATCTCACCTTCCCCCGCTGTTCGTGCTCGCCATGCCGCCGCTCAGCGACCGGTCCATAGACATGGAGTTCGCCGCGCCGTTCATGATGGCGCTCGACTTCCGCGCGTTCAGCATCGCGCCCGCCTGGAACATTTCCGCCTGCATCTCGACCAGGAACTGCTGCTGCGGGCCCAGGATCGCGCCCGGCCGGCAGATGCGGTTCCACCCGATGAACGCGCGCGCCGGAAAGCGGAAGTGCTTCATGCAGTACAGGCCGATCAAAGTGCCAGTCCGTCCGAGCCCCGCCTTGCAGTGGATAGCTACTGCGCCCTTGGACCCTTCAGCGATCTCCAGAAACTTCGTGATGATGCTCGGCGGCGGACAGGAGCCGTCCAGGAAGTACATGTCCACGTGCTTGATGCCCGCGTCCGTGAAGCGGCGCCGGTCGTACAGCTTCTTGTTCAGCCGCACCACGGTCTCGATTTTGGCCTCCTTGAAAATCGGCACGAAGTCCTCTGGCGTGAACGCGGGGTACCCGTCGGCGTCCACCGGAGTCGGAGACGGGCCCACGAAGGCCAAAAACTTCTCCGGCACGATCCAGTTGAGGTCGCCGTGCTCGACCATGCTGTAGTGCTCGTACGACGCCACGTCGAAGTTGCCGAAGTTGAACCAGCCCAGCTTGATTGCCGTCTCCAGGCCTAACAGACAGTCGTAGATGGTGCACTGGTACGCGCACGGGCCGGTGGTGGCGTCGCGGAAGGGCAGGAACTTGAGCTGGCGGTTGGCCACTGGGCCCTCGAAGGCCGTCCACGCGCGGTCCGTTGAGAACTTGTACTTCAGGATGAGGAACGCGCACACGAGATAGGCGGCGTTGGCCTTCTTCTTCGGGTCTAGCGAGCAGAAGTGCACGATCTTGCGGTTGGCGAGGCGCTCATCTTCTAGTAATGCTTCCACGAGCTTGGCGTAGCGGTATGTGGAAGACAGGTTCAGCGGGCCGAAGTCGGCGAAGAAGGGCTCGTACACCAGCTCTTGGTCGACCGAGAAGTAGTGGTGTGTGGTGGTGTTCTTGGGCGTGGCGCTGGTGGAGGTCCAGTAGAGGCGGCCCGGAATAATCTCCAGCAGCTGATTGCCTTGGTTCATCATCTTGGACGCGGTCGCGGAGGTGGTGGTGGCAGAAGAAGCAGAGGCAGAGACAGAAGAAGATGAAAATATCTTCAGGTTCGACTTCGACTTGATGACGGATTTAAGAGAACCGACGGACTTGCTCTTGCTGAAGCTGATGCTGGTTGCGTTAGCAGATGCAGAGTTCGACTTCCGTACAGGACTATCGTCGTTGTTCTTGTTCAGCAGATCGTTTTTGATCTGGCGTTCGCGTTCTGCCTTTTCTTCTCGCAGCAACTTGTAGTAATCTTCTTCAGCGATCTCTAGCTCGACCTGGCGGCGGGCTTCTTCGGCGATCTTCTTCTTGTGCGCTTCCTTCTCGGCCTTCAACTGGAGAATGGTCTGCTGCAAGCTGCTGACCTTCTTTGTAGATGTTGTGTTCTTCTTCTTCGACTTCGTCGGAAGAGTAAGCGACACCGATACTGAATGCGGCTTCAAATAAGAGGCAGAACCTGAAGACGAAGCGGACGAGACGGAGACAGTCGGCACAAGTGGTCGCTGTAACAGGTTGAGAGAGGCGGCGGTCGGAGTCGCGCGCGGTCTGGTTAGCTCGTGTGGTTCTAACTTGGAGCTGCTAGAAGAAGCAGGTTTGTTATTGTTTTTAGCGGTGGTGTTGTCGGATTTGCGAACGGTATTAAACGTTGGCATCAATTTGCTGCGAGTGCAAGTGTACAAAATGTTGTATTTGTATTCGTGGTCAGAGTTTCTAGCCCTAATCTAACACACAGATCAACTATCAAAGCGTCAAAATCAAAAGTTGTAGTATAGTCAAGTGTGACAACAGAGAGAGAGTATCGTGTTTGTACAGTACGGGAGTACTCAAAGACAAAAGCGGCCAAAAAAGACAAAGAGGCCGGGGAGGGTCGGAAAAGAGCAAAAGACTAAATACTTGTACTTGATCTCAAAGAGACAAGGTTTTGAAAAAACACTGAGTTAGTGTGTAGCTACAGTCGTAGAGTACAGAACGAGTTGAGACAACACGTCCTAAGTGGGGGTACATAGTTGATTTTTCAATTTTTCGTCGATGAAGGTAAGAAGTAGTGGGTACAGGTGGTGGTGAAGTTCGTAAATTGTGGATTGAAGTAATGCGAAAGTAGGCCTTTGACAGAACAAGTTCAACTTCAAGTATGAACTACTCGTACAACTTTACTTTTCGTATGACGCTCGAATACTAAATGAAATTCAGGAGATAGGTTGACGGTTGCGCACACGCAGTTACACTCGATGATAGGGATGTATGACGGATTAACTACACGGTAGATACAGGTTGACTGTTGACAGAACACCACATCGTATTTTGTTTTGTCCCATAGCATATGCATAAGCATAACGACAACGACTACGACCGTACTTATAAAAGAGCAGAGCGATATTGAACAACATCAACGCATCATACTTAATATACATGATTAGCAAATTGGATTTCATCAAAAGTTGGAGACAAGTCGAAAACCATTATCATGATACATTCCGATCGTGCTCATCAAATTTCCTTGTGACCTTCGTCCAGACATGGCAAGTGACTTCACGTCAGAACAGATTATTACCATTATTACACACCTAGAATCTAGGTTTGCACTTTGAATTTGATCCAGTAAATTGCGTTTGAGACCACATCAATCAAAAATAATAATATTTTTGAATAGATTTCGTTTTCGCCCGAGAGTGAAGTGAGAGCTCGCACATAAAATTGAGACAAGCCAAAAATTCGCTGATGATAATGCAAATTGAATAGAAGATGTACATCAATTCATTTACGTTTTGTACTTGACGAACATCATTATAAAATTGTATTTGAACACGTTTAAGCCGATCTCGATCTACACCCGCCAGAGCTACCCGTCTTTCTTGTATACGTGTAGTAGTAGTATCGTGAGCCCATCTACTTCTTTCTCTTTCTTATTATCTTTACTCAAAAGTTCAAATAGCTCACATTTACTAGGTTATTAAACAGCGGTCTAGTCGCGTCGCACTCATCATCATTTTCATTGAACTCCTCGCTCCTCATAAAACGTATCAAAATTCTTGCCACACTAATCCATTCAACATCAACAGCGCATGTCATTTAATAGTCTCATCGATGACGATCTCGAAAATGTACTTGCAATCAGAATTATGTTTATGCCAGTATGTTCGATATCTTAGCGCAATTTGATGATCAAACTCACTGTGGTGTACGACTATCTAGCTGTCCACCATTCCGAACTACATGGTCAACATATACACATTTATAGTTAAACAGTTGTGCAACTATATGTCTAGAACTAGATTTTTATTTTTTAATAGTAGTAGATTATTAAGATTATAATTAAAAATGTAAAAATGTGATTTTTTACTGTATCTGCACATCAAACGTATATCTCAGCGCGAGTATATAAATGAGGTTATAAATCCCACCTTACAATTTTAAGCTTCTTACTTCTCGCGATCGAGCCAGGTCATAAGGGTTTCCGCCTGAGCTGGCACTGGCAGCATATGACCGTCAGGGCCCATGCTCATAGTAGTGCCAGTGACCACCTCACTGCGGTTGAGTGTTTCTATCGTGCCATCTCTTTCATCAACAGCCTCCAAAATTCTTGATTTGTAGTAACGCGTTCGTAAAGTAGACGGAACTTTCTCCAATCGAAAGTCGCCATGTACTTGTAACCCACCACGGAAGGAGCCAACCCGCGACACTAATCTTCGCTTGAATTCATAATGATAAATTCCTTTTTTTTTCTTGAACTCCTTACTCTTGATATCCTCAGGAGCATCTCATACCGCGCTGAGCACATGCACAGCTGGATAGAAGCTACTGTCTTCATCTGCGTGTGCTACAGCGACGCGCTCGGCATCCGCGCTCGCAGAAGCTCCGCCCTGACTACCCTACTCAAGCGTAGGCGGCACGTCGAAACCAGTGGTGTCGAATGTGCCGTCCTTAAAGGTTCCTCGGTAGTACTCCGAAAGTCGCCCATAGGTCCATCGCTTTAGCTCACCGCGTCCACATATAGCGTCTTCCTTCCAGTCATCTGCGTACAGAAGCACAAGATGCTATGGCCACGGACGTACGGAAGAACGTTGTGTATTGCTATCGACGCTGAATAACTGTCTTGCTCGGCGTTCTACTTCATTGAAAATCATACGTGCGCTGGTGTAGGTGTTGGTCCCACTTTTACTTTTTCGAAATATGTCCCAGTGCTTCGACCTCCAATCATCGCCCAGAATGGTATTTCTTAACTCTTCCACATCCCACTTTTGGTCATCTCTCGCAACCCAAGTCCGTAAAGTCATCAAGATACCTGCACCCGTTCGTCGACCGCCAAGCCAATCACCTATGTAGAGCGTAAAGTGAAGCTCTAGAGACAGGTCGCCGTTTGCTGTCGGTGGTGTCACGTAAGCATACGGCGTTGGCAGTATAAGGATACTATGCTTCATAACGCCGAAGGCTTTATATTTTTTATCGCCATTTTTGTACAAGTCCACTGAAGTGTCAGGGACACTGTATCGCCATGGGCCTTCGTAATCGTAGTATTCTATAGGCAAATGGTCTTCGAAGTTTTATGGAGATTTCACTCCGTCACCAGCAATGCCTTGGTATCTTGGGTGCACGAAACTTTTGCTTGCATACAGCAACGGAGTAAAAACTTTGTATCTACCTAATCCATTAGTACCCATTTTATTGTTGTAGTTGTCGCTGGTATGACGAAGAAGATTCTTACCTACAGCCGATCCGCGTCGATGCTGAACCTTAAGATTGTTTTCGATATCTTTCCCTTCTCGTCTGAGTTCGATTTGCCTAGCTAGCTACGGGACATCCACGCACTTTTATCAACCTTCAATTTTGCCGCCGCACCCATTGAAGTTATTTCACATCTGTGTAATCATATCTGGAAGAAATATATCGAATGTGTACGGGCCGGTGTATTCAAACTTTACCTTCTCCGCTAAATTCCCCTTTTGTTTATTTGACTAGAGCTCTATGTTGTCAGCTCTGCACTTTATCGAGCCTACATCCTGCTATTCTGCTCCCATCTGCTGCTTTCGATGCGTTTGCGTCTGGCTGTCCTTGATATCAGTCTGCGCTAAAGAACCAAAGTACCATATCGAGTCGGCGTATAGGTACTTGCATTGTTCTAAAGGAGTACTCTAAGTACCCGTTCATTTCTTTGATTTGAAATCAACGTTGTACACATCGTCATTGAGAACGTTGTCAAACTTATAGTTATACCCACCACCTTCATCCATTATATCTAATCTATACCAGTCGTCTAAGTAAGGCCAAGCTCCCCATTGTTGGCCTGACATCGAGTGGCGAACTTTTACGGAACCTAGCACATTTAAATTCGCGTCTGTTCAAGATCTTTCGATCGCAGATGTATAGATTTTTTCATTTTCAGTCGGACTTAACTAGAACTAGTCTTCGACAAAATATCATCTTGATTTCAATTTTGTGATTAGATTTGACTGACTATCTTCTGCTATGCGTCTGGCCAATGCAGAGTAGTAATGGAGTCCTCTCCCTATTCGCGGAGGGCGGCTGGCGATTTTAAATGTCACCCAAGCCGCACGATCTTCTTTATTATCGAGCTCTTCTTTCGTAAAGAGTACTCGTCAGCGGTTTCGTCTACTAGATGAGTCGTTTACTTTCTGTGGTATGATAGTTGCTTGGTCCCGAAGTCGACCCTCCGTACTCTTCTAGTCAAAAAGATGGAGTACTAAAAAACTCCTACGAGTTACGGATACGCTCCTGCTTATTGGCTGGCTTATATTTATTTGGATCAACGGCTAAGTCGTCGCAAAGTAATCCCGGATGATCATGTTGATTATCACTGTGGAATAACTTAGCTGTCACGTCGGCCTCGGCGTGGACGTGAGTACGCCATCCTCCCAAGCCAGCGCCGTTGTACTTAATCGCCATACTTTCAAGCTGCTCCAGTGCAGACAGACCTCGAGGTACTGGTAAACGGCGGATGTAAGTAGTCCAGACTTCATCGGCGGACGCGGAGTTACTAGACGAACTTGATTGTGGTTGACCTCCCGGAGTTTCAAGGTCATAAGGCAACACGGTATCGCCAAATCACAATAAATCCACATCCCTGTAATCAGGATGTGAATTCTAAAGATGACAGCTGCCATCTTTCTGTCGAAGCCATGGCATTTTCCGGACGATCTCCTCTTGAGTTGGAGGTGCTGCTAGTTCTGGTGGTAGTGGGTCTTCCTCCTTGTCCAGCTTCTTGTCCGATTCGGCACGGCCGCGCAGGCACATATTAACGATCTTGTTGCGCATGAGGTAGGCAGCACCAGCGCACAATAGGAAAAGCACAAGCAACAATATAAGCACCAGTGGACTGCAAATTGATGAATCGCACCCCCCATCTGTAGGATCGTCTGAGTGAGGACCGTTCTTCGACTTGCGTCCGCTGCGACGCTTAGAAGATTTTGAACGTTTCTCCTTTTTGTTCCGCTCGCCTTTCTTCTCGTCAGCGTCGCCGCGCGAAACCAAGTGGTAGTTGTTCGTGAAGCTCCCGTAATTTTCTCACTGCTGCTCCTGCTGTCCTCCACCCGGAACGATGTGCCGCAGCGGACCACCTGGCACACTGGCGTCACAGGTCGTCACTTTAGGCGCACCTGGACCTGCACGCCCAAAGTCCAGCGACGGAATCCGTTTCTTCTTCTTCTTCTTTCGTTTTGACTTGCCCTCGTCGTAGTCGTCGATTGCACTACCAATTCCAATACCGCCTGCACTGGCTGCATTAGTGTTCGTGTTACTTGTGTCCTGGCTCTAGTTCGCCATATTGAGCATGCTTCTACCCAATAGCGCTCCGGCCACGTAGTCCTGATCAGTCTTACCTTAGTCAACCGCATGAATGTTTGCGAAGTCGCTCTCATGCAGTTGCAGCGCCGAGTGCAGCACGTACTCTTCGCCCTCCTCCACTCAGCTGGGGACGGGGGCGACACAGCTCGGCACGACCATCGGCGAAAATCGGTCTTCGCCAGTGCTGTCGTCGACGTCGCTTCGGTGACCGGCATTATCGTGATCTTGATCTTGATCATCATCATGTCCGACGTAAACCTATTCGTTTTCTACCGAACCCTCCATCTTCTGCCTATCCTAATGCAGCTGGTGCAGGTGCTGGCCCGCCTCATACTCGTCGCCACCTGAGATAACTCTCTTCACCTGCTCACTCTCTGCGTAAGCGTGCGCGTGTACGTAAGCGTGTGCATGTGTCACCCCTAGTATCTGCACCTGTGGCTCGTCCACGAGATTTTGACTTTGATTTTGACCATCAACATACACCACTCCTACGTGTCCTTCCTCCTCCTCGATGCTGGACAGCGGCATACCAACACCACAACCACCACCTCCTTCCAAATCTGCCAAATCCGACGTCATGCCGCCCTTCTCCAGCAGGCTCATGCCGAGGTCCCCAATCTCCCTTCGCTCGCGCGCGTGCGTGCTGGTAAGATCGACCTCGCTCTCGAACGTGAAGCCCTGCTTGAGCGGCGGATAGCCTGTGTAATCTGCACCGGTTCCGGCTGAAGCTGAAGTAGACGATGCCACCCTGCACTTCGAGCTCGAGGACGACGAGCTCGAGTTATCCGCCTTCGAGTTCGAGTTCGAGTTTGAAGTCGCACTCCCATTCCGCCCCGGACTTAAGAGTGATGCAGAGGCCGCGCCCGACGCCGACGCTGAGGCCGATGCCGATGCCGATGCCGACGCCGACGCAGAACCCGTCGCATGATCCCAGCTCGCGTTGAATCCGACGTTCTTATCCCACACTTGCGCCCCCGAAACAGAACCACTTCCGCTACCGCTGGCGGTGCCCCGAGGAGCCCGCAGATCCTGTCTGGGCGAAATAAGGTTAGACGCAGAGGCGGTGTGCAGACCAGTACCGGTGCCAGTACCCGTGCCGGTACCCGTGCCGGTACCCGTATTCCCGCCGCTGCCAGATCCAGAGCTTACGCCCTTGCCCGCGCTGCTGGAGCCTGTACCAGTGCCAGTCCCGTGCTCCGGTGTGTGCAGGCGCGCCAGCAAACCGTCACCATCGCTGCTCCCTCCATGGTGCGGCCCGGTGCGACTCGTGCGTGTCATGTTGCTCCTCTTACTAGCTCTTTTAGTTTCAAGTTCAGCTCTTTCCAGTTCAAGTTCAACTGCTCCGACTCTTTCACCGGAGCGCCAGCTGTTCCTGTTCCTGCTGCTTCAGGCGCTCCTGTTCTTCTTTCTCCTTGCGGATCTTCTCCAGGTGTTCTTCGATGGTGCCGTTCTTGGCGGCCTGGATCTTGGCCTTCAGCGCCTGCCAGTGCGAGTCCAGCATACTATCGTCGCCACCTCCCGCAGATGGGAGCAACTGCGACTCGACGCGTTGCTGCGCCTGGGCTGAAGCTGAAGCTGAAGCTGATCCTGCTGCACCTCCAGCTCACGAAGCTGCGCTAGACGCGCTGTGTCCGTTGCTCTGGTCGCGATCGCCGTCGGCGGCGCCGTCGCCACCAGCTCCAGCTCCAGCACCCGCGGCCTCCTGCTCTTGCTGCACCGAGAACACTTCTTCCACCACCTTGCCCGTCACTTGGTCGAAGAACTTGATCACCTTGCGCGTCTTCACGACCTTCTGCCCACGGCCTATGCGCCGATCACCTTGCGCTTCTTCACCTCCACCTCCACCGTTGCGCTTCTTGCCCCGCTTGGCAGGAAGCACCTCCTTTTTCAAGGCCTCGATCATGCTCATGTCGTAGGTAAACGGCTCTTCCTCGTCGTCGTCGTCGTCACCGTCACCGTCGTCCTTCTCCTCGCCGAAAAAGTAGTCACGGCGCGAACGCATGGCCGAGGCGAACTGGTTGTATTGCTATTCTGCAGCCGCAGCCTCCACTTTGACCAGGTTCCCGTCTTCATCGTACTCGTACTCGTACTCGTACTCGTACTTGACTGAAGACACGTCGGAACCAGATCAAGGCCGCGAACCCATATCAGAACCAAAGTCGTCGTCCTCTTCAATGATCTCTTCTTCCTCTTCGATGACGCCGTAGCGCCCAGCGTACACGCCTTGCACAAGCGTGTCGTAATCGCGAGCCGCGTGCTGGCCGTAGACGTCAACTGCACCGTCTGCAACGTCAGCTTCGGCAGCAGAGGCCGGCTCGTCGCCATCGCCGTACCCTTCGATGTCCGCGTACCCCTCCATGATGGAGCCCTCGAGCACGTCGAGTCACTCGCTGTCGTGGGCAAGCTCGATCGGCGGGATCTCGTTCGCTTTGGGCACGTACACGGTGCTTTCACTGCGCTTCGACGTGTTCGTGTTCGACGTGTTCGTGTTGTGGCTCATGCTTGCACTTGCGCTCGCGGGTTGCGCAGCATCCGAGTTGGCGTTGGAGTTGACCTCAGGCTCAGCCGTCGCCGATTTTTGGCTGTTGGTGTTGCCTTTGCTCGGCTTTTTCTTATTCTTACCAGCCATTTTTGTGGCTCAATTACAATTTCGTTATCGTTTAGTTATTTTTTATACTCGAACTCGTTTATCAAAATATCATATAGAAGAAGTTCATAATTCAATATAAATATTATAATGCCATGTATTAATTTCTTAAATGAAGAACACCAGTATTTTTTGTTTTTTTTTTGAAAGATAACGTTATTATCTGGTGTGTTATTGGAAACTTGGTGACAGTGTGATGTTTTACCCCCTTCTTTGACAGCTTCTACTCTTTCGGTGCACCCGTTCGTCCTCCTCGAACACCAATATAGTCCACCTATGTATGTTGTTGAGTGCTTGTTGTGTCTGTTCTGTGACTGTAAGTCAAAATTCAAATCGCATTAAATCAAATAAGCTAAACTTTAAAACCTATACTTCATGTACTGTACGTGAGTGTGAATGTGATTTGTGAAACAGAAGCAGCTTACCCGACTTCCTGAGAGAGGTCTGTGAACGGTTCGTCGTTTTTTGTGCATTAGCATGAGCAATTTTTATAAATTTGTATATGGAAAATTTTGCTTTTGTCAAACAACGCAAGATGAACACTTTTTTAATATGTCATCAGAAAAAAAAAAAAAAAAAGTTTGCATGAATCGAAATGTGTGAAAGTCGAGCGAACAAAAAACGAAGCGCTAGAAAAACTCACACTAAGTTAATTTGAGTCGAAGAAGTTGAATAACACCGAGAGATGGAAGAGTACGAAAATTAAGCAGCGTTGGTCCAGAAGACCGAGCAGACACATACAAGCACCAAGTGGTTCATTGTAGATCCAATCCTCTTTTCAATTTCAAATCGTCATGCATCTTCATCATAATATTCTCATCATACTTTCAGCGACGTAAGACCCACAAGAGTGCACAATACACTTCGTGCTGATCAGCATCAGAATAAGGTGAGGATTGATTCCTCTAAACTTAATTTTAGGTCGCGTTACAACGTTGACACTCGTGAGCGAAAGCGTTAAGGTTAAGCCAAATTCGTTGTTCCACGATAAATTGTCTGCCGTAGAACATCAGTTTCTGCGGAGTCGACAGTCTATCGTTAAACAAATAAAATCTAAACGCACTGATAGAAGTACGCGCCTCACGACCTCGTTCTTGAGAGAGTTGATTACTTACTTATTTTAAGTTGTAGTACTAGTGTGGCCTAATGACAACCGTTGAGTAAGAGATATTGATTGCCCTTAAGGTACGAGCACACACAGACATGCGCAGACCTACTTAACCCCGATAAAAATTACAGTATTGCTACCTATCGAAGTATGAGTTGTGAATTGAAAACGATTGAACCAGATACTATATACAATAATTACTCTGACTTCTTAGTTCGTATATTCGAACTCATACTCGATAAAGTAGTTAATGTTAAAATCGCACTCAATTTCTACAGCTACACTAATACTCAAATTACAGTACATAATTCGACTTCCGAACTCATAATACTTCGTAACACTTCCACTTCCGAACTCTACGTGACAGTACTCAAGGGTAAAGCTTTCAGTTTCAGCAATGAACTCAAAAAATGTTGAGGTGGTAGGGGAAAAAGATGTTCATCAACTCCAACTTCGCTTTGAAAAGACTTCGTTCTCACACAACTAAAATACGGGTAGCCTAGAGCTAAATCATATTTGCAGTCGCACTATCTGTATCTATCAACAATAATCAATTATCTCACATTTCTAAGACATGATCTATACAACAACAATTGTAGGTTTCGAATTAATCCAAGATGTCTTTACTCGTAAGTGGCGTATCGACTGCAAGCATTCCATTCGGAAAGCGATCGCTGTTGTTCGCTAGATTTACATTTGAGTGAAACTTCGTATTCATCATCATCGTGGACGTGGTGAGTTTTGGACTGTGTGGCACGGGGACAGTGTTGGTGGTACTCATCTGCTGCTGCAGCTGGTCCTTCTGTCGTTGCTGCTGAATCTGCGCGATGCGCGCCTCAACGGCAGCGTTAACAGAACGAATCTCTTAAGCCTTCAGCGCAGAATGGAAGGGCTGGGGACCAAACATGCCGCGGATTGGCGGCCGACCACCGTACCTACCACCGTTCATGCTGTTGTCGGCCATTTCCATCCCTGCCATACCGCCGGCCATGGAGCGCTTGGCGCCAGTCAGTCTATCACCTTGGCCGACGTCTTCCTTCATCATGTCTTCGTTGTAGCTCATGGAGCCGTTGTTTTTGTTGGCATTCGCGAAGTTCGGGTGCTGGTGCGGCTGGTTGGTGAGCTGCGCACGATGCGCGGCACCGGCCTGGAACATCTCGTGCTGCATTTCGCTCAGAAACTGCTGCTGCGGGCCGAGAATGGCGCCCGGTCGACAGATGCGGTTCCACCCAATATAAGCTCGAGCAGGAAAGCCAAAGTGCTTTTGAGAGTACAAGCCAATCAACGTCCCGGTGCGCCCAAGACCAGCCTTGCAATGGATTCCGATAGCTCCCGGTTCGTTCTCGGCGATGTGGATGAACTTGGTGATGATCTCGCGCGGCGGGCAGGAGCCGTCCAGGAAGTACATGTCCACGTGCTTGATGCCATGGTCCGTGAACCGGCGGCGGTCGTACAGCTTCTTGTTCAGCCGCACCACCAGCTGCACACCCGCGTCCTTGAACACCGGCACGAAGTCTTCCGGCGTGAACGCTGGAAAGCCGTCGGCATCGATAGGCGTCGCGCTCGGGCCCACGAAAGCGAGAAACTTGTCTGGCATGACCCAGTTCATGTCCCCGTGCTCAACCATGGAGTAGTGCTCATACGAGACTACGTCAAACGTCTCCCAGTTGAACCAGCCGATTGCAATGGCGTACTCGAGACTGGAGTGTAAAATGAAATTGAGAGCGAGTCAACTATCTCTATCACTATCAATGAATATGAATTTGTTTTTTTACTTACTTACAATATTAAAATAAATAGCTGCGTGTGAAGCTTTTATACAGATACTAGTGTTGAAACTGAAAGACACAAAAAAACTCGAGTAAGCACTTACCCCTGCGCGCAGTCCAGAACCGTGCACTGGTAGGTGCAAACACCGGTGGTCGCATCACGGAACGGCAGAAACGGCGGCCGGATGTTCGCGAAAGCTCGGTAAGCTACATCTGCTGTCCTTCTTAACACAATGATCTGAAAAGCGCAAATCAGGTAGGCCGCGTTGGCGCGCTTCTTCGGATCCTGGCTGCAGTAGTGCACCACTCGCCTGTTCGCCAAACGACTGTCGTCCAACAACGCCTGTACAAGCTTGCAGTAGCGGTAGGTGCAAGACAGGTTGAGCGGTCCAAAGTCTGCGAAGAATGGCTCGTAGACTAGTTCTTGATCAACTGAAAAGTAGTGGTGCGTGGCTGTGTTCTTCGGCGGTGCATTCAATGCGGTCCAGTACAAGCGTCCCGGGATGATCTCCAAATGGCCTTCCGGCGTCTGTCCCACACTTGGGACCAGGTCAGACCGCGCCTTAATTGCTTCCGTGTTCAGGAAGGCTACTTTCTCGCCGTTTCCATTCATCGTGGTATTTTTTCTTCCGCGGGTGCTCCGAATTATATAAATAGCTCGATAGCCTCGTACTTGGTTTGTATTTGTCGTCAAGCTCAACTTGATGCAGTTCGAGTTCCAAAATGGAACAGTTCTACCTTTGTTGGTTGATCGGAAAAAAATCTGCAAAATGCAAATCAGAAAAATATGAACTAGATGGCTAAACTAAGCTTAAGCTATCTAAATTCGCTCTAAAAAAATGTCAGACACAGAAAAATGTCGTCGGAAAAAAGTTTGCTGCTTACAACAAGTGCAATTAGAAGTTGATTAGATTCGCTAGATGCAACAAAAATTTTAAAAGCTATCACTAGTTGTGCGTTGAGCAAAATCAAAAACAGACAAGAAAATATTGGCAAAAAATGTGGTTGTGCACTAAAGGTTCGAAAAAGTGTGAAAGCGGTAACCCGAATTAACTCAAGTACCTAGAATAGTTCGAAAGTTACATTTCGTTCGTTTTGGAGACAAGAAGAGGGGTAGGATATAGATGTGACCTGTAATTGCTAATGACGACGGACTTGAGTGAGTACTTACGCATACGCAGACACAAGACAATCAGCATGTCTTATCAGGAATAATCAGGACAGCTGATCCTGATACAATCAAATTTATAAAAAAAATATTTTAATTATATTTCTTGACAACTACTTCGCTTTTATGTATCACTAACTTTTGACAACTACTTAAGCTCAGTCACAGATTTTCTCGATGATGAAAATGGGCATACTTGATCATCAATGATGTGCATCAGCATACATACGGCTTCGTCCCAAGATTCTCAAACTCACTCACCAGTACAAATATACAATTCGAACCACAACCAACTGATGTTGTGAATCTAAAACTAATATTTGGCTTAAAAGTAATGACTACATAGCTGGCATCCGAACTCACACATCTACTCGACAGTACGCTTACTTCCACGAAGAAAAATGACAAGGATGAACAATAAAAATGTTGCAGTGGTAGCGATAGGGGGAAAAGAAAAAGATGTCCATCTACTTGTACTTAGCAACTCTCACAACTAAAAAAAAAACAGCGATCCTATATTAGAACCTTTACCTTGCAATTGCATAAATTACTATAGCGCCACTAGCGTTCGCGGCTCCTGTAGCAGAGTTTCGCGCGCGCCGAGCTACGATATAGTATTAGAACTAACAGTACAACTAGCACCATTACTTTACATTTAAGTACTTACTTTCTCAATCGGAATCGATTCTTGTATTTAAAAACAGTTATACTTTTTAGGTTTAGTAAATTACGAAAAAGAAAGTTGAATGATCTGCAGCGCGATGCGCACTATAACTGGACCATTAACCTTTTAACCTTAACAGCTTGATCTGCCCACTCCTTAAGCACTCAGCGCAGAGTGGAACGGCTGAGGTCCAAACATGCCGCGGATCGGCGGCCTGCCACCGTAGCTACCGCGCTGGCCTCCGCCGTTGTCAGACATGTCCATGCCCATGCCGCCGCCCATGCTTCTCTTCGCACCCGTCAGTCTGTCGCCCTGCCCAACGTCTTCCTTCAGCATGTCATCCGAGTAATTCATGCCGCCCCCGTTGCCATTGTTCTTGTTAACGAAGTTCGGGTGCTGGTGCGGCTGGTTGGTGAGCTGCGCACGATGCGCAGCACCGGCCTGAAACATCTCGTGCTGCATTTCGCTCAGAAACTGCTGCTGTGGGCCGAGAATGGCGCCCGGTCGACAGATGCGGTTCCACCCAATATAAGCTCGAGCAGGAAAGCCAAAGTGCTTTTGCGAGTACAAGCCAATCAATGTACCTGTACGCCCAAGACCAGCCTTGCAGTGGATTCCGATGGCACCAGGCTCGTTCTCGGCGATGTGGATGAACTTGGTGATGATCTCGCGCGGCGGGCAGGAGCCGTCCAGGAAGTACATGTCCACGTGCTTGATGCCGTGATCGGTGAACCTGCGGCGGTCGTACAGCTTCTTGTTCAGCCGCACCACCAGCTGCACGCCCGCGTCTTTAAAGGCCGGCACGAAGTCTTCCGGCGTGAACGCCGGATACCCGTCGGCATCGATCGGAGTAGCAGAGGGGCCGACGAAGGCGAGGAACTTGTCCGGCATGACCCAGTTCATGTCGCCGTGCTCGATCATGGAGTAGTGCTCGTACGAAACCACGTCGAACGTCTGCCAGTCGAACCAACCGATGGCGATGGCGTACTCGAGGCTGGAAATGAGAAAAAAAGTTTTTTTGGATTTGCGGACAATGAGTTCAAAGACGTCCCCAAGACACATATGTTGTGTTTTTACACTACAAATAAATCAAGCGTATCATGATGGGTTCTTCTCGCACATGAACGGGCTAAGTAATCTGACAATTTGTATGGTGAGTAGTAAAGATTTTGAGTCGTATGCAATAGGTATAAACTGAGCACCACTAATATTTTAGTTATAAACTGAGCACCACTAAGTAAAGCACTTACCCCTGCGCGCAGTCCAGAACCGTGCACTGATAGGTGCAAACACCGGTGGTCGCATCACGAAACGGCAGAAAAGGCGGGCGGATGTTCACAAAAGCCCGGTGAGCTACATCTGCTGTCCTTCTCAAGACAATGATCTGGAACGCGCAAATCAGGTAGGCGGCATTCGCGCGCTTCTTCGGATCCTGGCTGCAGTAGTGCACAACTTTTCTGTTTGCGAGGCGAGAGTCGTCCAGCAATGCCTGCACAAGTTTGCAGTAGCGGTAGGTGGAAGACAGGTTGAGCGGGCCGAAGTCGGCGAAGAATGGCTCGTACACGAGCTCCTGATCAACTGAGAAGTAGTGGTGCGTGGCTGTGTTCTTCGGCGGCGCGTTGAGAGCCGTCCAATACAGACGTCCCGGGATGATCTCCAAGTGGCCTTCAGGTGTTTGTCCCACGCTGGGGACCAAATCGGATCGCGCCTTGATGGCTTCCGTGTTCAGGAATGCGACTTTTTCGCCGTTACCCATGCCGTTACCGTTCATCGTGGGCGAATGCTCGAGGTTTATTATATTACAAACAGCTCGTCAGCCGTATTAATATAAATGTTGGAGTTACTTTGTGTTTTTGACGTTCCAAAATGGAACAATCCTATCTTGGTTGAATCAGATAAAAAAATTGCAAAATGCAAATCGGAAAAAATGAGCTAGATGGCTAAGGCTAAGCTAAGCTACCTAGGTTAGTTAGTTGTTGAAAAATGTCAGACACTGAAAATTGTCGTCGGAAAAAACAGTTAATATTGTATTTGTAACAAGTACAAGTAATTGTGTTGCTTAGATGACGATGAGCAAAAACAGACAAGAAACTATAAACAAAAAAAAAACTGGAAGTGGTTGTCGGTAGTCTAAATGCAAACAAAGTTTCGGTCGTCACGATCACGATTACCAATTTAATTGTTTTGTATTTGAGTAGGACAGGGGTTAGAAAGAAGTCTATTTAGACACAATCTTGACTTGAGAATCAGAATGAGCGTGATGACTTAGCAGAGTACTTACACAAAGACGCAGACGCAATTCCAATTAGTACTTTTAAGTAAGTACTATAAGTAAAGTTATTATAAGTACTTCAATGATTACAACATGACCTAGACACCAAAGATACGATAGCCTCTGACAGATAATATCAATACCATCACATTCACAATTTGCAGAACAGAAATATAAATATTTAGTTTTAGTTTTAGACGTAGAGGGAGTATAGACTGATATTATATCAAATTCAAATGTAAATCTGCTTTCTTACTCACATGAACTCTCTATTAGTGCCAGGCTACACGCCACTTACTATAGACTGCTTGCTATCGACCGCCTCAATTACGTCACGCCCTGCTTTTTCACGGATCTTAATGCCGGTCGGGGTATGGGGTGTATGCGGCGGATTCGGGATAACTTCTTCAACATCAATATGTTCCCCGACACCCAAACGCATATCAGTTTTTCGTTTCCCATTTTTATCCCTGCCCTTGTCTTCGTTACTTATCGGCGCACGCTTAGCTTCAGACTGCTCCGGCTGCTCAAGCTCTGACACACCAGTCTCGGTCGTGCGTATCGAGAGCGTGAGCGCAACTTGTCATAGCTGCCGTTCTTGATCTGATTCCGACATGTGCTGGAAAGATATTGTGCTGGTCTCTGCATCCATTGTGACGCGTCAGCTGCCGACAAACAATTCTTCTTCTTCAGAATTAGAAGGTGCTGCAGGAGCAGATTCAAGGGTCGCGCTCGCGACTCCAAGGTTTGGTTCCGGCACGCCGCACTCTAACTCAGTTTTTGTCGCAAGAGAAGCATCAAAAGCAACATGTACTTTCAGTGTAGGTGCGAGTGCAGTGTCACCGTCATGCCGATTGCCGTCCCCACTATTATCTAGTTCTTCCGATTCTATTACGTTCTCTGCTACAAGCTCAATTCAGTCCCCGGCACCATCATTCACAGTCTACCTCTCAACAAGAAGTGACCTTTTGATTTTTCGTGCTCTCGTGCTTGATTTCCGCTTCCGTTTCGTTTTGGAGGTGCCAGTGCCAGAAAGAGACCTGCGTTTGACACTTCCACTCTCGGCGCTCTTTTGCGTGACTACAATCAATTGCTCGTGAGTTGGTGTATTGCTACAAGTACTTCGTTCTCTACGGTCGCTAACGTCAATGCTACCGCTCATACTCACCTTTCTGCTCCTGCTTTTCTTCTTTCGACCCCGCCCAACCGTCGATATGTTGCCTGCGCGTGCTGCGCGCGCAAGTGGATTTCCACTATGCTGTCTTGTAGTTGTAGTACTATCTGCGGAAGTAAAAAATCTTTCGTCAAAGTCCTGCAATGGCATCAGCTGTTCTCTATCGAATCCATCAGAAAAGGCAAATTGCAGTCATTCCTGCGTCCTACGGGACTTCTTTCTGCTCGTGCTCGTGCTCGGTCTCCTGCGTTAGCTTTTTTTCCGACTCTTAGGCGATGCCAACGTCTTAGGGCTGGATACCGGAGAAGAAGCTGCAGAAGCAGCTGCAGGACTTGCGGTCGCACTCATACTAGGCGGCAAAACGCCCTCAAGGCCAGGAGCCTCATCTGCATCTGCGTCATCTTCCGTCTGGCCTTTGGAAACGTAGAGCCCCGGGGCTCGGGTACGACCTTTGCGTGATCACTTGCGCTGCACCTTCAGAGGACCACCACCCCTAGAACTGGACTTCCGCTCGCGTAAGGACCGGCTTGATGGTGACAGCGCATAATCATCATGTTCCATACTTTATCTTTGCTCCAGGTCTACGTCTTGTTCCAATTCCATTAACAACTGCTCTCACTCCTAGAGTTAGTTAACTTTTCTACATTCCCGTGACTCCAGCGCTTATAGCTGCAGCTGCGCTTGCGCGCGCTCTATACTCGCTCTTTTTCGCCGGCGCTGTCATTCTCACACTCAGTCGCGTATCTCAAGCCACGCTACCCATCGCCGCTGGATTCGAGCCGCAGCTAAGTGTGACGCTATCGGCGCGTTTACGCTGTTGAGCGCACGTAAGGGTATGAGCTATCCTTAGTCGTCCTCGGACAGGTTTTGCTTGTACTTGTGCGATCGGGTACCACGCCCTCTACTCCCTATTTCAATGTCAGTTCCACTTTCTATGCCACTCTCATCTTCCTCTGACGTGAATCCCTCACCTATATTCCGTCAGCGTCGTCAATGCTCCCTTTTCCGTCGCTTCAAACTCCGGTTCAATTTGCGCATCGCCTCTGCCTTTCTACTACTGGCGCACCATTAAATAATCTACTGCTTCCTCCTCGTGGGCATGTGCGTCGCCGTGATCAATCACCGTCGTTCGCAGCCGGTGCACAACGACGACGACCACAACGACGCCCATGGCGATGAGAATGGGTACGAGGATCTGCTCTCGAGGCACCGCTGGAAGCGGTAGAGAGAGGCCGCTGGACATTTTGATTTTTAAAACAGACACAAGGCGCGAAAAAGAAAACTAACAAAAAAACTAAAACAAGGAAAAAAAGTAGATAAAAAACTCTCTGGATGAATTCTTGAATTTACTCACAGCTTCATCGGGTCAAGTATTTTCACTATAAGGTTACGGTTATGAATTTACAGTAGTAGACGCATACGTTCACAAACCAACTCCATCGACAAAGCAAACAGGAATATATGGAACAGCACAGACATAAACAAAAACATGATCTCTGACAAGTTTCAGTTTGACTTTGTCGACGGTCTATTTTTCATAACTGTCACTTCGTTCCCTTTAGTTTTTTTTACAAATAAAAAATATTTTTGATGCCCTCCTGGCCATTTTACTGTTACACCTTCACGCACACGCTCTGTCCCAGCATCGGCTGGCACCGCTCGCTCTTATCGAGGTTGAAAGCCAGCTTCCCCGGCTGCCCGAACTTCGTGTCCAGCGCGCACCCCGCCGGAAACTGGCACGCCATGTAGTGCTGCGCCCAGTACATTTTCCCCAAATGATCCAACCCTGCGGCCTCCTTGCACTGCTCCTCGTCCATGACCTTTTCATAACCACTCGGACAGTCGGTTCCCGCGTCCCACGTGGGCTTCCCACTACACGGATTGCCGAGCTCGGAGCCCCAGCACGTTTCCTCGGTCGTCGCCAGCACGTACTTGGGCGCGTCGGGTCCGTCGGCGGCGTCTTCCTCCGCAGCCACCTGCGCATCAGCCGCGGTGTTGCTGATGGGACTGTTGTCGTCGCCGTCGCACACGCAGCCGTCGAACTTTTCCTTGATATCGGCGCACGTTTCCTTGCAGTAGGTGTAGAGGTCAAAGTTTTTCTTGGCAACTTCCTCGTCCTCGGCTTTTTCGGCGCAGACGTCACATACATGGGAGTCACAGTACATGATTTCGAAGCGATCGTGCTTTGGCGTGCCCGGAGCGCACGAGTCTTCGTTCTCACCTGCGGGGGCCTCAGCGCCTGCTGCATCATCTGCAGCATCAGCGTCTTCCTTGGCAAACGCGCTCGCGAATGCCACATGAATAGGCGAAGTAGGTGATCGAAGTCCCTTGGTACTGGTAGCCTCAGAAAGTAGTAGACGACGAGCATCAACGCCGGAACTTGAGGTGGCCACGAGGGCAAGCGCCGCGGCAGCGGCTGAGATACTGACCATGCACTTCATTTCGCGATTTCTTACTGTACAACTTCTATTCAATCTTTCTACAGAACTTTGAACAATGGAAAAATCCGTAAAGAATCAAAGACACTCAGATGAGGATGACGATTCACTGATATGAGCATAGCTTTTCCCAACGTGACCATTATGTAGACACGAACGGTTCTACTTCAAGTTCACATTAACTTTAACAGTAACACTGACAGACAGACTTCACTCAGCACTGTAACAAAAAAAGCTTACCCCCAAGTCAAACCATTCAAATTTATCCAATTGTCATTGACATTTTGTCAACATTGTGGTCTAGTGTACTAATTCCCGTCGGCTTTGGCCTGTGAAACAGCTATGTCAGAACTTTATGCACTAAATTATTCGTACTCACTGTTTACCTCCTTACATGCTATGTATGTGTATCACTTCATCAACACTCGATCTGGCACATTTTAACCCTGCCAGCTGTCACGGATCCCTCGTCGTCCGTTCCCCTTCATGTTATTACTTGCGTCGACCCCAACTCCGTCAACTCCTAGCTCTTGCAGCGTTGCTACTTCAGTGAACATGCTCTGCCTGATCTTCGTCAAATTCATCTCGAAGTCCGGAATTTCCCGTTCAACCGCACTCGCGTCGTCAAAGAGTGTCTTGCACTTCGCAGCTAGTTCCGACAACTTTTCGTTAAACTCGTGCTGAAGTGCGTAGTAGCGATCGCTCTCGACCTTCTTTCCGTTTCCTTGCTCACCTCCACTATTTCTGTTATTCGGACTCCCCATGTGTCCCCACCCCGTCAGGCCTCTACTACCTTCTCACAAACCCCTTCATCTTGCCCTCAACATCGCCGTACTTTTTCTCCAAATTACTACCAGTCCTGCAGCAGTTTACTACTCACTAGCTTCGTTTGCTACTAGCTCGACACGTTTATGTTGTTGTTGCTACTATCACGCCAGTTCCTCACTACCTACTAGCGGATCCGCTCGGCGTCTCTCTTATGCGCGTCCTATCACCAGCGCAGCTCCTTCAGCTCTTTTCGCAGCTCACTACTTCGCCCGGCTGAAAGAACTTATCTCACTCTTGCTACTATTCGAGCGTCTGCTTACTACTCAACCAGCATGGGCTCAATCGCTCACACCTGGTCTTCGAGCGCTCTCACGTCGTCAAGCAGCTGCACTTCGTCACTAGGAAATAAGAGCTTTCCCTCCATCGGCATGCGGATGCGCATCCCGATCCTGTTTCTCTCACAGGTTCTTATCTGCGGTATCGATAAGGAACTTGGTCTGCGCAACCGAGTACGCCAGAAACCCGAGGTGGTTTTGCATGAGGCTGATGTGAGTGTTATCCTCGACGCTCTGCATGTCATCTACTTTTCCGACATCGGTGTCAATCTGAGACAAGATGTTAGAATGTTTCAGTTCGTTCTCGAACCGATCCTTCAACTTGGAGAAGCTCTTCTTCTTGCTTCACAGCCCGCCGCCAGGCGATAGATCGCCCATAATCAGTGAACTGTCCCGGGCATGCTTGTCTTTTCCAGGCAGCTGAGCTGTGACAGAATTACGCGCCCCTCGATCTGCCGGATTGAAACCGTCAGCATTCTGCACGCTCTCGCGGCTGTTTTCCGCGCGAGCCCCATCGAAGTTTTTTTTCTTCACGGCGCTGCTTTTGGTTTGGTCGGAAAACGAGTTTCTACGCACCGGCGGAGAGGACGTTACTGACTTGCCTTTGTCTTTGTTGTTGTTCTGTTTCGAGGACGACGAACTCGAGCTGGACGACGCGGCGTTACCATCCTTCTGCCATTCTCCCCTCGGCGTCAGCGTCTCGCCTCACGCTCCGCCCGACGCCGCCGGAATAACGCGCGACACCTTGAACGTTATGTACTTAACATCCCCGCCCCGTTTTTTCAGATTCCACTGCGTCACCAGATCGCGCTCGTCCTTTACAGGAGCCCCTCCAACTTCCAAAATCACGTCCTCTTTGCTAAATCCCAGCCCTCACTCTTTCTAATTCAAGAAGTCTACGAGTCTGGTCGTGCCCTTACTAGAAGCACAAGCCTAAAGCTTCCGTCTTCGCGGGAACCTTCACCTTAATGTCGAGAATGGCCACGTGTTCCTTATTAACATTGGATAGGAGTTGGTGCACCTGCAGCCCCTGTCCCTCTCCCGGTTTCAGACTCTGCTTCTGTCCACTCTGCACTGTGTCTCACTCCGCTTTTGGTTTTGGCTCCACTTCATCACCTTCCTAATCTTTGTAGTCAGCATGCGCGTAGCCTGCGTTCCTGAGTGCGTCCTTTTGCGTGTCAGAGAGGGGAAAGCCCTCTGCTCCACCGTGCGTTCTGCCAGCCTTCATGTTCATCAGTTCGGCTCGCAGCTGCGCTACTTCGTCTTTGAGCGCAGACACTTCCTCACTAGCATTGCTACCGCCATTGGCCTTAGATGCCGGCGTCGGCGTGGGACCAGAACCGGCAGTCGAGCCCGCTGCCGATGTGCTAGGCGCATTCGACGTAAGTCCGTTGAAGCCCAACTTCAATTGAGAACCAGTCTGGTTGAATCCCATCGGCGGTGCGAGTGACATCGGCGAGGTCGACCGAGGTTTTCCGACCGTGCCAGGCGCAGGACCGTCTCCGCTAATATCAACCTGCATTTGGCCTCCGAGCTCGTCCTTACCAAGCGTTTTGCGCACCTACGCATTGTGTCCGGCCTCCAATAAGTTGCTGTGTCGGTTTATCGCGGTACTTCACCCGGTGATCAGTTTTTCTAGTTGTTCAATTCTTTCTAATGTTCACGTTTTATTATGCTTCGTCGATCGAAAGCCCACTACCTGCCATCAAACCATGACCACTACCCGCGCCGAGCCCGAGCATACCACCATCTTGCTCGCTACTCAACAGCGACTTCTGCGAGTCCAAATGCTGCGAGTATGCCATGGCCAATTTTCAGTGCCCCACGGGACCTCCCAGCGACGATCTGCTGTTCATCGAGTAAACTGATTGAGCTCCACGTCCTGAAAAGCCCATGCTCGTAGTGCTCAGCCCGGCAGAGCCGACAGTATTCGAAAATGCGACGTTCTTGCCTGAATTCGCCGGCTTCATCAACCTATTGATCGTCACGCGCTGGTCACTAGCTTAAACTCGCGTCCTGCAACTCGTCCTCGATCAACTTCTTCTCCATGGGGCTGGGTCGGTACACCGCAAACGCCACCGTGGTCGGGCTGTTCTTGGCCACGCTCCACGCGTCCTTCAGGTCTCTCTCGTTCCGCACGGCGTTCGCGTTTACGCTGAGGATTCTGTCGTATAATTCGAAGCCCGCCTTTACAGGTCGCTCACTAAGCGAAGCGCCGGATCATCGTGGTGCCGTTCTGGATGTCCAGACCGAGCACATTTTGGTTTTTCGCCGTCTTTCCATCCTTGCTTCAGCTTCTAGCTTCTTGTCAGATCGGATCCAGAAACACCTCGAGCACAACGCCCTCGCCGTCCAGAGCGATGTTCCCTCTGAGAATCTCCACAGGAATTCGCACCTCGCTTGCTTCGTGTTTTTTCAGGAGCATACCTGTAGTGGTTCCAGGAGGACTCTCACTCTCTGGGAGTAGTACAACCCCTCACTTTTCCTGTCGCTCAACGTCACTAGCTCACTCTCTTCAGTCGGTCAATAGCACCCTGCATTTCCCCGTCGTTCCGCGGCGTGTGCAGGACCACACCCTGGCTACTACAACAACTTCTGCTCCTTGCCAAAGTGTCGCTTGACGAAGTGCCACATCTCACGTTGGGGGTTCTAATCCAGTCGTTCCTGGATCTTCGGGTCCAGCGGACCGCCCCCCAGACCCATCTGGGTTCTTACAGGTCGCGGGTTCTGCTGACAAGCGTTGCTCACTTGGTCACCGAGCTGCTGCAGACGCTGCTGCATGTTGGTGTTCGGTTGCGTTGGCTGTTCCGTTATCTGCGTGAGGCGGCCGTCAGTCGTGTCCGAGCCAGGAGTAGGCTAAGTGCCGAAGTGAGCCGTACCCGTGCTGTCCCGATCTCGCTCCGCACCGCCAGTTTCAGCCCAGGGCCCAGCGCCAAACCTATCTTCTTGCTGGGGCCATCCTGCTGCATTGGCGTTCATCGGACTCGGCTACATCTCCGACACACCCCGACTGCTCGTCCCCACCGGTGCTGTCATAGTCGACGCTTGACTCGTGTTCGCCCGTGGATTGGGAGGTTGTTCTCCCTCTTTGCCAAAGAACGGCCTGTACACCTTCACCTCAACCGGTTTGCTGTCGAAGCAGCTCTCGTATATCCGCTTTCGAAAGTCCTTCTCGCCCTTTATGATCCACCCATTCACCTCGACTATTCTGTCACTATTCGCGGAACCCAAACTTGCGGTACGCCTCCCCGCGCGTGCCTTTTTCCAGCGTGCCCGGCGGAATGATGAGCCCGTTACTATGCGGGTGCCACAGTCAGGCCCTCACTAGCGCTGCTCGCGCAGCGGCGTGGGCAGCTTCACCTTGTACTTTTGGTAGCACTTCACCACCGGCCCTCACACGGGGTCCTTGGGGACCACCTTCAGCTGGACAGTGGTGTCGAGCGAGCCGCGGGGCGAATGCGAAAGACCAGAAAGGCCAGAAAGACCGGAGCCGGGCGCGTTGGACTGCTGTTGCTGTTGCTGCTGTGAGGAAGGCGGCTCGAGCTGGTTCATCTTGACTTGTTGTATGGATAATTAGGATTTTTGTATTAATAAGTATTCAAATTCAAAGTGAAAGTCAAACGTCAGAAACAGAGTAAAGACAGTAAAAAGAAAAACAGGAAAAATGAGGGTCGTTACTAAATGTTATGCTGTGAACTTAGGTAGCGTTTAACAATGGTAAGGTTGTGCGGTTTAATGAGGTGCAAGAAATTACATCCAATTTTTGTAAGAAAGTTTTATATAATTCATTTTGATGCGCGGTGGTGGTGGAGGGTAGAAGACTTGTATCGAGATAAGAGCTGAGTGACGTTCAAATTGACAATAAGTTGGACGTTGACATTTGCAGAGACAGATAGGCACACGAACGTAGGAACAGCGCGAGATTCGATCAAGACTTCTCAACTAGCAGCGTATACATATTAGACAATGG
>JACLAC010023323.1_pt1 | contig 27224 bp, 18 predicted proteins | sample 8027881 | NCBI WGS metagenome assembly JACLAC01 (sample SAMN15725517, study PRJNA655200) | protist metagenome | isolation source: fluorescence activated cell sorting (FACS) single amplified genomes of... | place: Spain: Blaines Bay Microbial Observatory, Mediterranean Sea | collected 2016-01-19 | reverse complement strand
GTAGGGGCCAAACCACGCTTTTGCCGGGCCGGGTCCGGGGCCGATGGCGTGACCGATGACTTCGTCAAAACCGTGTTGGGATGGGTGAACCTTGTCGCCGCCCATGTGCCATTTGCCGACGTTGGCGGTTGTGTAGCCCTGGGATTGGAAGTACTTGCCCAGGGAGTGGTGATTAGCGGGCAGATGGTCCTTCTGTTGGGGCAGCGTTAAATGCTGGTAGTGACTTTGCTGGTAGCCAGGGATCCAGGTGGTGATGTGGAGCCTGGCGGGGTATTTTCCCGTCAAGATCGCAGCGCGACTTGGGGAACAATGGGGAGCAGCAACATAAGCGCTCTTGAAGATGGTGCTGTTTTTGGCGAAGTCGTCGATATGGGGTGTCTGAGCGTGTTCCGATCCCGAGTAGCCCAAATCGCCATAACCCAGATCATCGACAAGGAAGAACACCACATTTTTTCTAGGCTCCTGCCCAAAAATGTGGTGATCGCCAACGACAAAGCCGACCAACATCAGGGTGAGGGTCGTCCAAAGTCTGTTTTGAAGGATTGAAGTCGTCATGTTTGATCTTGTTGACCTGCTGTCGCGTGCAGAAGTGTTCGTGGTGAATTAACAACTTACGCTTATCTTACACTTTTTCAAGATGTTTTTTAGGGAACGAGATTGGTGACAACGGGAGCCCAAAGTGGCTCACCGCCGTCACCTTGTCCAATCAGTTGAAACCGTTCATGTGACTAGGCTTTCATCAATGCTTCGTTGAAGCGGTAGGCTTGAAAGTCGACACGGTATAACAGAGCAAACAAGCAGGGGATAAAAAACAAGGTGATCACCGTGCCAAACATCAAGCCCACCATGATGGTCACGGCCATGGGCTCCCAGATGGCGCCACCACCGAGGTACAAGGGGATCAAGCCCAGCACCGTCGTGAAGGTTGCCAGCAAGATGGGACGGAAGCGTTGTAAACAGGCGCCGACCACGGCGTCCTGGGAGCTTCGTTTGGGGACGCTTTGTTCACTCTCAATGCAGTCGATCAACACGATGCCATTGTTGATGACGATGCCCGCAAGGGAGATCACGCCCAAAAAAGCCATGAAGCCGAAGGGCACGCCAAAGATCAACAAACCGATGACCATACCGATAACGCCAAGGGGGATGGTGCTGACGACCATCAAGGTTTTGCGCATGGAGTTGAACTGCACGATCAAGAGGATCACGATGATGAAGCCAGATAGGGGCAGGTAGGCCAGCACTGCCCCCATGTTGTCAGCCGTGTTCTCGGCATCGCCGCCGAACTGCACCTCGATCGCGTCTCCCCATTTCTGCGATTTTTCCTCCAACCAAGGCCGCAGTTCCGAGAGGATCGCCGAAGCGTTGCCGCCATCTTTCAGTTGGCAAGACACCACCACGGTGCGCACCTGATCGAGGCGTTTGATCTTGGAGTACTGCCAGTCGGGCTCGATGCGCGCGATCTGGGAAAGGGGCACACTCTTGCCCGTCCTTTGAGCGTAGACATTGAGGGACTCCAAGGCATCTAGGGAGGGCTGGGTGGCCCGGTTGCCGACCATCACGATGGGGATGTTTTTGTCGCCCTGACGAAACTCACCGGCTTCAAAGCCATCGAGGACGGTCTTCAGGGAGGTGGCCACATCTTGGTTGCTGAGTCCGGCGGCCTGGGCCAAGCTGGGGTTGATGCGGACCACAAACTTTTTGCCCTTTGGCCCCCAGTCGTCCTTGATGTTTTTGGTGCCCGCGATAGAGCCCAGTTTAGCCTTCACCGACTCGGCCACGGTGCTGAGTTGATCGGTATCGTCCGCTGAAAGTCGCACCTCTATGGGTGTGCCACCGCCACCGGATGAGAGCAGCCCGACTTTGATGTCGGCGTTGGGGAAGTGATTGAAACCGTAAGCGTCCAAGTTCGCAACCACCATAGGGTTGGCCTGATCGGTGCTGGTGTTCACCAAGATGTGGGCGTAGTTGGAGTTGGCTTCATCGGCCTGGTAGCCCAGATCGTAGGACGATGGGCCCTTGCCGATGAAAGCTGCCCAGTCGACAATGCCCTCGCTACGTTCGGAGCCCACCATCAAATGTTGGCGCATGTGGGCTTCGATTTGGGTCACCGTTTGGGTTGTGGTTTCGATCCTAGTGCCCTCGGGGAGTTTGATGTCGACGGTCACCAAGTTGCGGTCGCTCTCGGGAAAGAACACGAAGCCCAAGAGGCCAAAGCCATACAGTGAAAGGGCGAACATCAGCACGATGCCCAAGATGACGCTCTTTTTCCAGTTCAGTGCCACCAGGATGAGGCTTTGGTAAAGCAGCTTCATCTTGAGGATGAGCCTGTCCACCAGACCTTGCTGGCTTTCAGCGGGCGGAGAGACCTTCAAGAAAAACACACAAAACAGCGTGACCATGCTCAGGGCAATGAGCCACGATGAAAGCAGGGCGATGCTGATGACCACAAATAGCGGTCCCATGATGTCGCCCATGGTGGACTCGGCCATGTAGAAAGCCAAGAAGGCCGCCGAGGTGGTGAGGGTCGAGATCAGCAAGGGTGTGATGAGCTCAGCGCAAGACTCGATGGCAGCGTCTTTGGCGCTGGTCCCTTTCTCCATTTTGACCATGATGCTCTCGGCCACCACGATGGCGTTGTCGACCATCATCCCTAAGGCGATGATCAGCGCTGCCAAGGTGATTTGGTTCAGGCCCATGCCGATGAGTCCCATCACCATCAGGGTCGTCACCGTCACCATGGGGATCAAGCTGGCGATGACCAATCCCGTTCGTATTCCCAAAAAGATCAGCATCACCACCAAGACCACCACAATGGCCTGAATGAGGTTGCTCACGAAGTCCTTGATCTTGACCTCGATGTAGCTGTCGATGGAAGAGATGCGCTGCAACTCCAGACCGATGGGGAGGCGCGAGTTCCAACGGTCGACAACCTCGTCGACGTCTTGGCCCAACTGGATGATATTGGCGCCCTTTTTGAGGGACAGGTGCAGGGAGATGGCCTCGCGACCGTTCACCCTAACCAATTGCTTGGCGGGGCTAACGTAGCCCATATGCACCTTGGCGATGTCCTCGAGGGGCACCACCCGAGCCCCCCCGCCCACGGGGACCAGCATGGAGCGGATGTTCTCGATGTCAGTGAAACTGCCGGTGGGCTCTAGGATGAAACGTTCGTCTTGAACCTGCACCTGACCGCCGCTGTTGAGGATGTTGGTGTTGGTGATCAGGGCTTGCAGCGTCGCTGCGGTCAACCCGAAGGCCTTGAGACGGCTGTCCTCGAACTCGACGAAAACACGTTCGTCTTGGATGCCCGCGAACTCCACTTTGGCGCCGTCTTTGAGGCGGATCAGGTCGTCGCGAATATCGTCGGCCACCTCCTTCATCTCGGCGTAGGAGTAGCCATCGCTGCTGAGGGCCACGGCGATGCCGAAGACCTCGCCCACGCCGTCGTCTTTGAGGTCGGGCACCACAGCGCTGGGGAGGCCTTTCATGCCACTCAATTTGCGGCGCAGTCGATCCCATACGGCTTGGAGGTCTTGGGGTTCGACCTCCATCTTGAGTTCGACGCTCACCACGGACAAGCCCGTGCGCGAAGAGCTGCCGATCTTCTTGAGTTCGGGCAACTCCTGTACGATTTTTTCCACTTTGTCCGTCACGAGGGATTCCACCCGCTCTGGGCTGGCTCCGGGGAAGCTGGTGACGACGGAGGCCACCCTGACCGTATAGGGTGGCATGCTGTCCCGGGATAGTTTCGAGTACCCCACTAGGCCCATCACGATGACGACAGCCAATAAGCTGAGGACCACGCGGTTACGTTCGATGGAGAATGCTGCGATATTCACGATGCTCTTCCTGTGCTACGGCCGTTCATTTCAAGCGGACGCGCTGACCGTTCATCAGCGTTTGTAGTCCCGCTGTGGCAACGCGTTCGCCTTCGCTCAGCCCCTGGCGCACCACAAAGCCGCCCGAGAGCATGTCGCCGATCACGATGCTGCGCTTCACGGCTTTGCCCGTTTTGCCGTCGCTAGACTCGATCACATAAACAAAATTGCCGTTGGCGTCCTCGCCAACGGCCTTGATGGGGGCCATCAGTTGCTCGGTTCCATCACCGTCACGGGACAGCAGGAAGCTCACGTCGGCGGCCATGCCGGGGCGAACCCTCCGATCCACCCTAGCGGGCGACACGGTCACGGTGCTGGTCGATGAATTGGGGTCGATGACCGGTGAGACTTCGCTGATGGTGCCCTGTTGGATGTCTTCACCAAGGGAAGTGAAGTGCAGGCTGGCGGCCATGCCCACCTTGAGGCTGTTGATGACGGACTCGGGAGCGCCCACCTCCACGTTGACGCCCTCGCCAGCGTTGAGAACCGCGACCACGGTGCCAGCGTTGACGGTCTCGCCCTGCTCAACCTTTTTGGCTGCGATCACGCCGTCCCTTGGGGCCGTGATGAGGCCATCGGCGACGATCTCCTGTTGCAAGCGGTGGGTCTTCTGAGCCGATTCGTATTGGGACAGGGCCCCCTGATAGCTATTTTTTGAAGCTTGGTACTCGCTGAGGGAAACGCCGTTGTTCTCGTAGAGTGACTTGATGCGCTCCAGGTTGTTGAAGGCGGTGTCCTTGCTAGATTCGGCTGCTTTGAGGGCCGAAAGGCTTTGCTCTAAACTGAGTTTGGCTTTGACGTTGTCCAGTTCGGCCAAGACTTGACCGAGCTTCACCTCGGAGCCAACTGAAATGTTGATGACCGAAACCACGCCCGAGTTGCGGAAGCTCAGGTCCACGGCATCGCTGGCCACGGCCAAGCCACTATAAGTGCGCTCCACCGCAGAGCTCGCGCTGTGCACGGTCTCGAAGCGGATGGGCCTGAGGACCTCGGGGGAGGGGGCCTTTTCTTCGGAGCAGGCAAAAAGCCCTAAAGCAAAAGGCAGAAGCAGGGTGTGTCGGTGAAGTTTCATAGCTAGAAGATTTTAGGGCTGGGTGCTTTGGGACTGGAAAGCATGAAATCGCTGGAGGAACTCATGCTGGTGTTCGGGTGGGGCTAGGGTGAGAAAAGACCCCACCCGGTACTCTAGCTGTATCTGGGCCAACATCAGCTCGTAGATGGAGATGGCGTGGGCCAGTTTGGCCTGTAGTGCGGCATTTTGGGCGTCGATCAGTTGGGTGATGGTGACGGCACCGCGCTCGTAACTCTGTTGGATGAGCTCGAAGTTGGAATGGGCGTTGTCCGACGCTGTTTTGCTGAACGTGATGTTGGTGTTGGCCCTCAATAGAGACAGGGCACCGCTGCGAACCGAGAGCTCGATGCTGTTGTTGAGCTTTTGTTCGTTCAACTCTAACTGTTCAAGTTGAACGCGGGTGCGTTGCAGCTCAACGCGGCGATCACCGTTTTGGAAGAGCGGGTAGGACATCACCACAGCGGCTTGCCAACTGCTGTCCTCAAAACCTTGCATGGAAAGTGGGTCTGAACCCGATCCGCTGCGACCCAGCACTTCTCCTAAGCTGGCCTGCACCCCTAGGGTGGGCAGGTAGAAGCGGCGCTGGTTTTGTTTTTCTTGGCGATGCACCACACGAATGTTCTCCAAGAGTTGTTTCTTGTTGGGGTTCAAGCGCAGGGCCTCGTGCACGAGGAAGTCGCTCACTTGCTGCAGGCGCTTTGGTGAGCTGACGTAACGTGATAGGGGACGGTCTTGGAAGGTTTGGAAAAGGGTTCCGTCGATGCTGACGTCTTCGATGTCGAAGTCCTTTTCCACCCCGTGGGCCAATAGGGCACGCAGGGCCAACTTTGCTGAAATCATAGCCGTGTGAGCCTCTACGGACGCCTGTGTTGCTAAGGCGACCTCGCTCTCCCAGCGGAAAACCTCTGCCTGGGAGGCGCTGCCCACGTCGACCCGGATCCGGGCCAGTTTCAAGTTGGTGTGGATGATGTCCAAGTTTTCCTTTTGGATCAGCACCTTGGTTTTGGCGGACAGCACGTCGAAGTAGCCTTGGTACGTGTCGAGCAGCACCTCCAAGGTGAGAGCCTCTTGGTTCAGAGCCTGCACGTTCACGAGCATTTTAGAGATGGCGATGGAGGCCAGCGCGTCCTCGGAAAAAACCAGTTGGTTGAGACTGAGGTCCGTGGACCAGGTGCGCTCGGCCATTCCCAAAGCAGCGTTGCTACGTTCCTCATTGATTTGAACGACGTTCATGTTCAGGTCGAGGCTGGGGAGATAGCGGTTCTTGGCGAGCTGAAAGTCCTTCTGGGTGAGTTGGATCTGTTTGTTGCCCATGCGTAGGTCGAGGTTGTTCTTGAGTGACAGGGCGATGACACTCGGTAGGGAGTGGCTGTGGACATTTTGCTCACCCCGTTGGATGACCTTAGAGGCGAACAGAACCTCAAAGGGAGGCGAGAAATCGATGGCCTTGGCCGTTGAGAAGTTGAGGTGAAATTGTCGGCGTTGGTTCACGGTCACGGGCATCTCGGCCAGGTTCCCCCCTGAGGTGGCCTCGTCGAACATGATGGCCAAGCGGCGAATGGCCTGTTCCAAGCTGCTCTCATTGGCCATGCAGCCCAAGATGCCGGCGTCGACGTGGAACTTGGAGCCAGAGAACGAGGGCAATTTTTTAGCCTGCAGGATGCGAGCGATCTCGGCGATGTTTTCGGGGGACTGGCCGTAAAGGTCCGAGAGAAAAACGGCGTCGGTTTTTGGGGGCATGGCCTCCAGAGAGGCGGCAATATCAGTGCTGATGGGCGTGATGACGATGTTCAGTTTGAGGTCCTTGGATAGCTCGTCGACGATGAGCATGGCTTTGTCCATGTCGATGACGTTTGCCGCTCCGGCATCCACAAGGATGGCCAAATTCGAGTAGTCCACCAGCTTGGCGAATTGTCGCAACTCCCAGGCCAGGTCTCGGTTGACCCAGATGTAACTGTAATTTTGAACCCCCGAGCGTTCATTCACCAAAGGTAGCCTCTGTAGGTTGGGGTCGGTGATGGCTAGGCCAAAGGTCGGTTTGCTCAGGGGTTGGCAATCTAGGGCTGCTAGGTTAGAAACAGCACCGATGACGAGCACCACGTCCGTGCGTGAGGCCACCTTTTGGTAAGCGGCGCCGGCAAGGGAGCGCTCTCCGCACTCGAAGACCATGTCAGAACGCTCCATGCTCACCGATTGTGAGCTGCCCACGACGCGGCCGACCTCCTTGTTGATGGCCGCTAAGATGGTGTTAAAATGCTCGCTCTGTTGAAAATCGGTCACCATGCCTATGCGAAAGCTCTGTGCTATGGCCAGAGAAAAGGTCAATGCCCAAATGGCGAGGACCAGCAGCCCACGGCGAACGTTGGGAGGAGATGAGGCTACAGATTGCCTAACCATAATCATTGCAAGTGGTTAATGAAGATAACGGCTAGTTTAGGGGTTGCGGTACTGCTATCAATCGGTTCATTTTGGAGAAAAATGTGATCCAAAAGAAAACCACTTGCACTAAGGCGTTACGGCGCATCTTTCAGCTTAACACCATAGCCACAGAAGCATGTCAGCTCAGAACGTCAAACTAGACGGGTGACTTGTTGGTGACACCATCTCCTCAATGCACAACTAAACTTCGGCAACGTGTCCATAACGGTGCACATCGATAGATATACATTGTTCCCACAAGTATCGACTGGTTTCAGAGCGAACATGGGAGAGCGGTGCCCCAAGGGACAAGTGGGTGTTGTTTTGGTTCGCTAGTTTGAGCACTTGCGCTGAAGCATCCTCGAAAAGCCGAAGGTTTTCAAAGCGACCGATCTCACCATGAAAGTCATCTTCGTGGTGCAGGTGAGTTGGGGCCAAGTGGCATAAAAGGCGCTGCCAAGACGAAGGCGCATGTTTATCGAGACTGATGTGACAGTTGCGTAATTGATAACGTCCACAGATCAGAGCCCCCAAGAACCACATCACAGGGGTTTGGGCGGTGATCCTAAATAGCGTTTTTAGGGGACGATAGCGGAGTAGGTTTTGCTGTGTCTTGAAATCAGTGAGGTCTTGGGTTTTAGAGAACTCATCTGTCCAAGTCTCATCGACCTTGAGCAATGTGTTCTTTAAGCGTGCCATCTCGTCAGCCGAAAGCTGCTCTTCCCACGGTTCTAGCTTTTGTCGCCAAAAGTCTTGCTCTGCGCTCGATAGTTCAAAGCTACCGTGGCTCATACTATTACTGGTCATGTTGGAAAGCTGACAGAATTGGAAGACGTAATTTGGGCCTCCGGCTTTTGCTCCAGGACCAAAGCTGGAGTCCTTGCGACCGCCAAAAGCTTGGCGGTTGACGATGGCCCCGGTGATGGGCCGGTTGACGTAGAGGTTGCCAGCATGGACTTGATCGGTCCACATTTTTTGTTCTGCTTCGTCAAGGCTGTGAATGCCCGCGGTGAGGCCGTAAGCTGTGCCATTGGCAATGGCAATGGCCTCATCAATGTCATCGGCTCTGATGATCGAGAGCAGCGGTCCAAAAAATTCCGTTTGGTGTGACCACGACCCAGGCCGTACTCCAATTTTTATTCCCGGCGAACACCGTCTGGGCTTGTCCACGTCACAACTGGGCTTGAGCAACCAGCGTTCTCCGTCGTCGAGGGTTTCGATAGCTTTTTTCAATGCTCCCCTTGGCTCTTCGATGAGGGGAGGGATGATGGTGTCCGGCTCCCAAGCTGATCCCAACGGTAGACTGGCCGCCGCATCGACGAGCTTGTCTAAAAAGTGATGGTTGTCGTAGAGTTCTCCCTCTAAGATCAGCAAGGAACAGGCGCTGCATTTTTGACCGGCGTGGGAAAAAGCTGAACTCAAGCTGTCCCGTATGGCGAGGTCGTGGTCCGACATGGAGCTGATGTAGATGCTATTTTTTCCACCGGTCTCAGCAAAGAGTGGCAGCTCTGGTCTGATGTTTTTAAAATGTCGAGCCGTGGCCGAAGCCCCCGTTAAGATCACGGCCTTGATGCGTGGGTCTTGAATCAGTTTTGAGCCGCTGGGCTCATCATCGCAACTGATGAACTGGAGTAAGGTCTGGGGTACACCACCTCTCCAGCAGCACTCTGCTAACCGTCTCGCCGTCAATACCGTTTGGGGGGCTGCTTTTAGGATGACCGCATTGCCGGCCATCAAGGCGGCAAAGACCCCCCCAGCCGCTATGGCTAAGGGAAAATTCCAAGGAGGAGTAACGAGCACCGTACCGAGGGGATCTAGTGCTCGATATGGTGGGGCCCAAGGCTGATCGAAAGCTCTAGCGTAATGCTCGGCAAAGTCTATGGCTTCTGACACTTCGGTGTCGGCTTCGGCGATGGTCTTGGCGGCGTCTTTGATGAGGGTGACGATGAGTTGGCCCCTTTGGTGGCGCAGTTGATTGGCGATATTGAGCAGCAATTGTCGCCGTTCTTTGAGGTCGCTACTGGCCCAAGTCGATGCGGATTTGCTAGAGGCATCGAGGGCGAGTTCGAGGAGGTCAGCGCTGGCTTTGGCGAAACCATAGGCTTTATGTCCCGGTTGGGAAGGGTCTTCCCCATGGCCCTGTTCTAAGCCATCAAAGTGATCCTCCCCTGCAACTTGAACCGCAACCTTGAGGCCTTGTTCACTTTTGGCTGTTTTCATCAAGGCCTGAATCCAGTCCCGGTTTGCTTGAAGGGTGAAGTCCGTGTCCGGTTCGTTGCAGAATTGACGATGACTGCTGTGGTATTGATGGTTGTGGTCACGACAGCGGTTTTGTTGACGTTTGGGTTCACTGGACACTTGATGACGGGATCGCCATGAGGCGGCGAATGCCGCCCGGTGTCGTTCCCAAGCTTTGGACTCGATACTGAGGCCGAAGTTGTCACGCAGGAAGTTTCCCGGGGCGGTGTTCTCCTCGAGTCGGCGGATCAAGTAGGCCATGGCCGAAGAGAAATCTCCTTTGGCCGCTATGGGGGCGTAAAGTAGAATGTTTTTGTTGTAGCTTTGCAGCTGTCGCCGTTGCTGTGGAGCCATGCCCTCAAGCATCTCAAAACTCATCAAACCATTCAGGTCCATCTCCTCATCGAGGATCATGGCAAAGGCGATGTCAAAAAGGTTGTGGGAGGCCACCCCAATGTTGACGGCACGGGCATGTTCCGCTTGGCAGGCGAACTCCAACATGCGCTTGTAGTTGGCGTCGACGTCCCGTTTGTTGTCGTAAGTCGCTAGGGGCCAACCTCTGATCTCCGCTTCCAGTTGCTCCATGGATAAATTGGCCCCTTTGACGAGACGCATCTTGATGGGGCTGCCGCCTTTTTCGGTTCGCTCTTGTGCCCATTGGGTCAGTTTTTTTTGCACCTGATGGGCATCTGGGAGGTAAGCTTGGAGGGCGATGCCGGCTTTGAGGGAGAAAAACTCTTCTTCATTCAAAATCGAAGTGAACAGCTCATGGGTGAGGTTGAGGTCGCGGTACTCCTCCATGTCGAGGTTGACGAACTTTGGTTTTCCCTCAAAAGGATTTTGCTGGGCCAGACGGTAGAGTTTTCGCAGTCGGGGTTTCAAACGGTCTAGGGTTTTCTCCCAGGCCAAGGGTTGGATGTTTGAGGCGATGGAGGACACCTTCACGGAGATGTACTCGACATTTGGGTTTTGCAGATCTTCACAGTACTGCTCTATCCGCCGTTGAGCCTCTTGCTCCCCCAAGATGGCTTCACCGAGTCGGTTGCAATTGACGTGAAGCTTTTGCTCGCTGCGCTTGTTCAGGTGTTGGTTCAAAAGAGAGGGTTCACTGTCGATGATAACGGAACTCATCTCCTCGTTCATCTTGGCGAGGACGCCATTCATGGCGGTTTGGGGCAAGTGCTGAGCACAGTGTTGAAAGAGCCAGAGGTGAGCTCGCTCAATGGGGCCTAGGTATTGGGGTATGCCGTGTGTATGGATCAGTTTTTGTAGTTTTGGCACCGCTTTGCTGGACGAGGAAGAACGAAAGGCGCGGTCGCTCAGGGCTGCGGTGAAGGCTTTGCCCTTAGGGTCGCTCATCATGCGCGCCAGGAGCTTTAGCACCCGCCGTTCCTTTGCTTTGATATGATGTGATGACGACGCTAAAAGCTCTTCGGCAAGGAGGATGGAACGGCGGACGATATCCTTGCCCCTCAGTGACGGGCCTTCAGTCATAGACGTGATGATGGATAGGGACTTCGCTGCATCAACGAAGGATTATCACCACACCTGGCTATGTGTCAGAACAGGCGACAAAAGTGTCTCCACCACCGGGGGGGGTATACCGTAATCCGTTAGTGAGAGGTGTCGTGAGTCGGTATGGGTTATCTCAATCAAAGAGGACAGAGGTCATCGTGTGAGCCCTCGGTATGACTCTTTTTTAGGCTGTGAACTCAGGTGCTTTATGCTTTCGGAAAAAAAAGCTTAAAGCTACTGCCTTTGCCCACGGTGCTCTGGATCTCGATCTCGCCATTGTGGGCTTCGGCGATGTGTTTGACGATGGATAGACCCAATCCCGAGCCTCCTTTTTCTCGGCTCCGGTCTTTATCGGCTCTGTAAAAGCGTTGGGTTAGGCGGGACAGGTGTTCTTGGGGGATGCCTACACCGTTGTCGTTCACTTCAAAGCACAGTCTTTTTTTGTCGTTATCTTTGTGAACGCTAACGGTGATGTTGGTGTCATCGCCCGAGTACTTCAAGGCGTTGTCGATCAGGTTGAAGAGGGCTTGGTGGAGCAGAAGGGAGTGTGCTAACATGTTACTTTCTTGAGGGTCAAAAAACCTGATCCTCTTGAGGTCTTCGATGGAAAAGTCCCTCTTGAGGCGCTCGAAAAACTGTGCGACGATGACCTGCTCTTTCTCCTGCTCCGATAGACCTTTTTGCTCGATGCGCGAAAGGCTCAAGAGATCGTCGATGATCTGGGTGAGTCGTTTGGTGTTGTGGTCAATACGTTTTAAAAACCTCTGTGCCATTTCATCTTGGCAGTCGGGACTGTCGAGCAGGATCTCCGTATAACCTGAAATAGAGGTTAATGGTGTTTTGAGCTCGTGGGAAACGTTGGCAACAAAGCCTTGCCTCATGTTCTCTAATCTCCTGAGGCGCGTGATGTCGGTGAAGACCATCAGACTGTGGTGGTTGGCGTCGCTTTTGCCCGTCAGGTAACCACTAACTTGAAAAATCCTCTCTTGGCCGGTCCCTTGGTTCACCACGCTTTCGGTCTCAAAGGCTCGGCCTTTTTGTGTCAATTTTTGCTGCTGATCGGTGAGCTCGTTGGACCTCAAGATCTCTCCCAAAAAACGCCCTTTGATTTTAAAGTCAGGGGTGTTCAAAAGCGATTTGGCCGAGCGGTTGATCTCGGAGATTTTGCCCTTTTTGTCGAAGGCGATCAGGCCTTCTTTCATGCCCGCCAAGATGGCCTCGTGGTGTTTACGCTCCTGGGTGATGGTTTGCCATTTTTTTTGTTGGGAAAAAAAACTCTCATTCAAGCTTTTGACCATGGCCGAGAGTTCAAGGTGATCTTTGGGGTTCAGTGGCTGATCGTCATTTCGGGATTTGAGTTTTTCGGCCAAGTGCTCGAGCTCGTTGAGGGGTCGTGTGATGCTTTTTGAATAGATCCACAATGCGCAGCCCACGGCTAGGAGGGTCCAAAAAAGAGCCCAGCGTGTTTTTTTCTGTGAGGCGTTCAGCAGAGGCTGCTCCCAAAAAGGGCTGCGTTGCAGCCTCATGAGCATGGCTTTTTCTCCTCCCATGAAGGACATTTTTAAACAGCAACTCAGGCGTGATCGTCCCGACAAAAGGGTAGAGCTGCTGCCGAAGCCTTGCTCTATGGCTTGGATGACATCTTTTTGATCCATAAAAATCCTTTTCCCACTGCTGTCTTTGCCGGCTAGCAGTTGACCTTTTAGGTTCAGCAAGGTGATGTTGTGTTTTGAGCGTTTTGACCACCGCTCACACCACTGCTTGAGGGCCTTCGCTGATGGGTCCTCGATGGAGTACAGGTCCAATGAGATGGTCTGGCTGAGGCGCTGCAGTTGATCGACCTCAAGCTGTTTTAAACCATCATTCGCGATGTCCCACAACCAAAAAAGCATCACGAGGCCAAAGGCTAGGAATAGACCGAAGCTGGTGATGAAGACTTTTGTTGAGCTGTTTAAGGCTTTAGCCATGGGTATCGCTGTTGACCATGGGCAGGGTGGTGGTCTTTTTGATCAAGGGTTCATCCCTACAGTTTTGACAAGTGAACTTTTTTTTGCATGAGATGGCGTAGATAAATGGCTCCGCTGGTCATGGTGATCACGATGGCCAGCAGCAATAAGGTTGTGACGAACACGATGGGCATGGCGGCCTCTATATTGGGGGACTGAAAGCCCATGTCGTAGATGTGGAAGCCCAGGTGCATGAATTTGCGATCGAGGTGGAGGTAGGGGAACTCATGGTCTAAGGGCAGGGAAGGGGCTAGTTTGACGACACCGGTCATCATCAATGGGGCCACTTCCCCCGCGGCGCGGGTCATGGCTAAAATAAAGCCGGTTAAGATGCCCGGGGAGGCGATGGGGATCAGCACTTTCACGAGGGTCTGCCAAGGCTTGGCCCCTAAGGCCATAGAGGCTGCGCGCATCCCTTTGGGGATGGCTGCTAGAGCTTGCTCCGTCGAGACGATCACCACCGGAACCGTTAAAAGCCCCAGGGTGATGGATGACCACAACAACCCTCCCGTTCCAAAGGTGGGTCTAGGTAGGGCATCTGAGAAAAAAAACTGGTCGATGCCCCCACCGATACGGTAAACAAAAAAACCTAGTCCGAAGATCCCAAAAACAATGGAGGGGATGCCGGCGAGGTTGTTGACGGCTATTCTTATCGCTCTGGGCAACCAGCCTTCGCCGGCGTACTCGCTCATGTATATCCCTGTGATGACCCCGAAAGGAAAGGACACCAAACTCATCACGATGACCAACATAACCGTACCAAAGATAGCGGGGAAAAGTCCCCCTTCGGTGTTGGCCTCCCGTGGTTCATGGCTGATCAACTCTAACCACTTCTCCAGAAACAAGCTCAGTTTACTGAGGAAGGGCATGCTGTTGGGTTGATAGCTTCTGATGATTGAGGACTTGGCAATTAGCTTTTGCTCTCCCGAGGGGTAGGTGACGCGAAGGTCTCCGTGCTTGGTGGCTGTCACGGAACAGACGTAAGCGTCGCCAAACTCTTGGCGCTCAATGCACCAAGCGTCCGGGGGCAGGGAGTGAGCGCTAGCTTCGGCCGCTTCAATCCATTTGAAACCGAGGGCGTGGAGGTCTCGACTTGCGATCCTCAACTGATGGCGAAGTCGGCCGGGGTGCTCGATTGAGTTGATGCTGCTGAAAACGACGCCGAGGTGAGAAGAGCCATCTTTGAGCTCGAAGAGTTGGAGTTTTTGGGGCCAGTGTTTGGAGACCCCTTTGGCGGCCACAAAGCAAATCAGCGCACTGAAAAGCAGGATCAAGCCCGATAGAGCAGCACAACTGAGGGCGATGAAAAATCTGTCGAGCTTCACGGGTGTGGAATCATCTTTTGGAGTAGACCCTAGCCAAGCGTTGCCGAACGGTTTCTGAGATGGCGTTGAGGACAGAGGTGAAGGCCAGCAGGAGACCGGCAGAAAAGAATAGCGTGCGGTACAAGGTGCCCCCGACGGGCGCCTCGGGGCTTTCAATGGCGATGTTGGCAGCCAAGGAGCGGAAGCCCTCGAAGATGTTCACGCTCATGATGGGCGTGTTGCCCGTGGCCATCAAGACGATCATGGTCTCGCCCACGGCTCTTCCAAAGCCGAGGGTGATGGCCGCGAAGATGCCAGGACTGGCGGCGGGCAGGGCGATGCGCCATGCGGTTTGCCAAGGGCTAGCCCCCAAGGCGAGGGAGGCGGACAGTTGATCTTTGGGCACGTTGGCGAGGGCATCTTCGGAGATGGTGTACACGATGGGGATGACAGCAAAGCCAAGGGCGATGGAGATGACGAGGGAGTTCCTGATGTCGTAACGGCCGCCTAGGGCTTTGGTGAGCCAGTCCCGTGCTGTGTCTTCAAAAAGGAGATGTTCAAGATGATCACCCGCAGAAAAAGCAAGCCATAGGCTCATGGACAGCGCCACGGCGGACATCAACAACAAGACCAGTGGCCGCATCATCATGGCGTCTTTACCACGGCTCTTGCCCAAAATTTTGGGCAAACTGGCCAGGGCGATCAGGGCTAGGGGGATGCTCAATGCCAATGGAAAAAGGTGTCGATCGATGAGGGGGGCTAGACATAGGGCCCCAAGGAAACCGATCACGACGGAGGGGATTGCCGACATCATCTCGACGATGGGCTTGACGATGGAACGTATTTGACTTGTTGCAAAAATAACGGTGTAAAGGGCCGCAAATACCGATATGGGAACGGAAAAGAGCATGGCGAAGGTGGCCCCTTTTAAGGTGCCAAAAAAGAGCGGCACCAAGCTGAGTTTGGCTTCAAAGTCATTGCTGCCCGCGGAAGACTGCCAAGCGTACTCGGGGTTTGCATAGCCAGCGTACCACAACTTGTAAAAAAAAGCTTTGAACCCTCCTTCGGGGTGGGGAGCATCCCAGTGCCAAAGGCTCAGTTTATTTGGGTCGTGGAGGAAACTCAGCCCTTTGCCACGGGAGGAGACCGAGATATGGTTGACGCTGCCGTGGCCGTGGCTCTCTTTGAGTTTGCTCTCGTGGGTGCTGTACCAACAGGTGAACTTGCCATGGCTATCGATGACAAATAAGCTGCGGTTTCGCGGTGAGCTGACCATGGTGGTGATGGCCGCATCACTCACCCGTTGCTGGTGGATGCGAACCGGTTGGAGGTGTCCTCCATCTAGGCTCGACAAGGAGAAGACCTCGATGTCGCCATTGTCAAAGGCGATGGCCACTTCATCGGTGCCGATCATCGCCGTGAGCTCCGTCGCTTTGCGATGTTGCAGATCGACATTTGAAAAACCCCTAGAGCTTAGGCTATTTTTATGGACATTCCAGAACTCCAAAATGCCCGTCGAGCTGAAACTGTAGAGAAAGCTACCGTTTTTATTGGCAGCGATGAACTGGAAGGAACCGTCACACTTTTTTTCAAAAGCGTGCTGTTCTAGACGATCTTGACCTAAAAAATTCTGTTGCCGAAACCTGCAGTGCACTTTCAAGTTTCCCGTCTTGCTGATGGCCGCAAAAAAAGTGAGACCGTCTTCGTTTTTGCGACTCAGACCGGTGCTGATGGCTTCGTTGAAATCACAGTCTTCGGAGGATATGGATTTTTGGAAAGCAACTTTGCGTTGACCGTTTTGATTAAAAACCGTTTTGAATTCGAGTTTGATCCGGCTCAGCCGTCGGTCGTCCCAAAGAACAGTCGCGTAGGGTCCGCTTCCTTCCTCGAGATCACTGATCCGCTGGCCACGGGATGGTAGATTCAGGCGTTCGATGTGTTGAGGTTCGTCGATGTCGTGAACCAAGATCTCGCCATCCTCACTGAGCACCATGGCCCGCTTGAACCAAGGGTCGAGTTTTGCCATGACGATGGGCTTTTCCGTGCTCAACTGGCCAAGGGGGGTGAGGCTATTGCCAGAAAATAGGGGCAAGGCCTCCAGAGCGATCACAAAAACGATGGCGAGCACGGCAAGGATGGTGCCGATGCCGATGGCGGAGATCGTCCACTTGAGTAACGAGTCAAAAGAGGGCATGCCTTGCTGCCACTTGGAGGTCATGCTTTGATGACAGCTTCTCGGTTGTGACGGACGATATCGCCATCGATCATATAGATGATGTCTTCGGCGATGGATTCGGCATGATCACCTATGCGTTCAAGGTGCTTGGAGATGGACAAATAGTGAAACAGGGCGTCGATGTGGTCGATGTTTTTACGGACACCATTTTTAACGAGTTGGTACATGTTGGCGTTGATCTGGTCAACTTCATCGTCCAGTTTGAAGGTCTCTAGGGCGTGCTCACGTTTGAGGTGGATCAGGGCATCGAGGCACTTCTTGAGCATTTCGCACACCCGCGAACTCATCACCCCAAAATCAAACGGGGCTTCTATGCGTTTGAGTTCGGCCAAAGCTAGGGTGCGCTCGGCGATGTGAACGGCGAGGTCACCGATACGTTCCAGTTCATCGTTGACTTTGAGCACGGCGATCAAGTAGCGCAAATCCGTAGCAAAGGGTTGGTGTAAGGCGAGGATCTTGAGGATTTCCTCTTCTAAGCTGAGCTCGGCGCCATCGATCTCTTTGTCTTTTTCGATGGTTTCCTTGGCCAACTCGACGGACATCTCCTCGACGGATTTGACAGCGCGGTAAAGGTTCTCCTCGACCAAGGTGCCGAGTTTAAACACGCGGTTTTTGATGTTTTCGATCTCTTTAAAAAAAATAAGTGACATCAGCCAAATCTTCCTGTGATGTAGTTTTCCGTTTGTCGTTTTTCGGGGTTGGTGAAGATCTTCTGGGTTTGGGAGAATTCAACCAGTTCGCCTTCAAAGAAAAATGCCGTCCGATCGGAGATGCGCCCCGCTTGCTGCATGTTATGGGTGACGATGACGATGCAGTACTTGAGCTTGAGTTCGGTGATGAGGTCTTCTATTTTTGCGGTCGAGTGGGGGTCGAGGGTCGAGGCCGGTTCGTCCATGAGTAGGATCTCCGGTTCGACGGCCAGGGCGCGAGCGATACAGAGGCGTTGTTGCTGACCGCCCGAGAGGTCGAGGGCGTTGAGCTTGAGGCGATCTTTGACTTCATCCCAGAGGGCTGCGGACCTCAGGCTGCTCTCGACCAAGATGTCTAGCTCGGCTTTGTTTTTGATGCCGTGGACCCTGGGGCCATAGGCGACGTTATCGTAAATGCTCTTGGGGAAGGGGTTGGATTTTTGGAAGACCATGCCGATCCGTTTTCTCAAGGCAGCGAGGTCGGTTTTAGGGTGTAGGATGTCTTGTTCGCCGATGAAAACTTGGCCTCGGATGTGAGTGTCGGGCACGAGGTCGTGCATGCGGTTCAAGACCTTCAAAAAGGTCGATTTACCGCAGCCCGAAGGCCCAATCAAGGCAACGACTTCCTTGGGGTAGGCCTCAAAGTTAATATCGAAAAGGGTTTGGGTTTTGCCGTAAAAGAAATCTAAAGCTTGAACTTGAATGCTTTTCTGTGTAGATTGTTCCTCTACGATGGCTTCACCGCTGTCCATGATGCTAGCTTTTGTTCTTTTTTTTATGCAAAAACTGCCCGAGTGTTGGTCGTGTTGCAGCCAAAGTTAGCATGAGGCCATCATCATATTGGCAAGTTAGAGTGAGGTTAGTTTTAGGGCAGCTCAGGTCGTCTGGACAAATGTACCTTTTTTTTTAAAGTCGTGCTTCACTTGATTGAGATCTTAAAAAGGCAAGGTCGTGAAGATGGCGTATTTAGAGGCCATCGATCATGAGGCACATGGGTGGCAGATTAAAAAGGGCTTTTAAATACAGCGAATTGGCTTTATTGCTGGGGTCGCAAAAGGTTTTACCTAAAGCTTTGGGCAAAGAGGCCTTGAATCGTGCCTACCGGAAAAAACTCACGGAGCTGAGGGGGGTGCCCTTGAAGGTTTCCCAGATGTTGTCGATGTCGTCTTCCGAGGGCAATGGCTACGGTGAAGCTATAGCGAAACTTGAGCCTCAGCCCCTCAGCCTGTGGGCGGCCCGTCTGCGGCAAGAGAGCGAACTCTTGGGCAAGATCGACGGCATATCAGACGAGGGTTTGCCGGCCTCATTGGGGCAGGTCCATCGCGTCCTGATGAAAGATGGACGGGATATGGCACTGAAATTACAATACCCGGACATCGGGGAGGAGATGAAGCTCGATCAAACCCTTCTCGGTGTGGTGCAGTCTAACTTCAAGAGCTTCAAGCAGGGGAGGTTCGAGATGCCTGATTATCAAGAGGTGTTGTTGCAAGAACTAGAAGGTGAAATGGACTACTTGAAGGAGGTTGAGCGACAAAAACAAGTGTACCGCCTCTTTCAAGATGATGATGCCATTGTGATCCCCTTGGTGGAGGAGGGCAGTTGTCACCGTGATATGATTTTGATGGAGTGGGAAGCTTCCATGCCCTGTGATGAATTTAAAACGGTGGCCACCCGCAAGCAAGTGCTCAAGGCGATGAAGTTGCTGGCGCAGTTTTATTTCAAGATGCTCTTTGAGGGCCACCTGATTCACGCCGACCCAAACCCGGGCAACCTTGGCTTTCGCTGCACCGAGGATGGTGGGGTGCAATTGGTCGTTTACGATTATGGCTCGGTGCTCGACTTCCCCGCCGACAAGGGCCTTGTTCTTTTGAAAATCATGGGTTTTGTCGACGCCGCCCAGGGTGACCTTTTCCCTTGGTTTGGCCGCCTTGGTTTCAATCTCGATACCCTAAAACCTTTGCGTTCCCAACTGATGGCTTTCGCAGACATGATCATGGAGCCGTTTTTGTTTTCTGGACGATACACCCTTGAGCAATGGAATCGCAAGGAGAGAGCAAAGACCATTCTAGGGGAGAACCGTTGGAACTTCATGGTTTCTGCTCCGGCCCAATTGGTGTTTTTCATGAGGAGTTTGCAGACCTTATTTTTTTACGGCTCAAGGTTGGGGGTCGGTGTCGATTTGAGGCCCCATGTGGAAAAGTATTGGTATGAATTTAAAACTGAATTGGAGGAATTAGAACACGGACAAGTGGATGTGGATGAGATCGACGAACATTTGGCCCAATATCTAGTGCTCCACGTGAGCGAGGCTGGCGAAACAAAAGTGCACATGAGCCTGCCAAGGTCGAGTGTGGAGCGTTTAGATGGGCTCATCGATCAAGATCTGGCTTTAAAATTAGCGCAGCAACAGGTCGACTTGGACGAACTGTTGGAGAGAACCAGAAGAAATGGCTACCGCCCGGGGGAGCTATTTTCTTGTGACGATGGTCACAAGAAAGTTAAAGTCTACCTTGAGTGAAGGAGTGTTTCGCACTCCCTTAAAAAGAGGTGAGCCCAGTCTTTTAGGTCATGTTGTGTCGAATGCGAGCCGCTATTTGAAGGTGAGTAGCGATGGTCAGCTCAAATCGTCTTCTCAAATCGTCTTCTCATAATGCGGTCCATTTTGCTTCTTTTACATGTAGAAGTCCCTATATTATCTGAGTTCATTTTTTTCACGATACATTTTTTCTTAGGGAGCTGTTTTGTTCTGGTACGACCATGATGTCAGGGAGGCTGAATCTAGGCTGACTCGCAGGGAAGCTAAAGAGAGTCCTGTGGTTTTTTACGGCAGTTCGAGCTTCAACTACTGGAATGGTGTACTGGAAGACGACTTCTCTGGGATGCCGCTGATCAACTTGGCCTTTGGGGGCTCTACTCTGGCGGCGTGTTGTGCTTTTTTTCCGAGATTAGCGGGGCAGGTTGTAGCGCCACGGGGCATGGTTCTCTATGCAGGTGATAACGATATTGGCGATGGTCGCCACTCCGAGGAAGTGACCAACCACTTTCGTTTGATGGCGATGGACTGGGATAGGAGTTTTCCAGGCAAGCCATTGGTTTTTGTGTCTATTAAACCAAGCCCTGCTCGGGAGTCGTTGTTAGAGACCATTCGCTATGCAAACCTTCATATCAAGAAGGCTTGTGACGATTTTGCTCACTGTCATTACGTTGACATTTTTCACGACATGCTCGATGGACGTGGACGACCGACTTGGGATTTCTACGAAGAGGACGGCCTTCACATGAACCGCAAGGGGACGTTGTTATGGCGTGATCGCCTGAAGCCGGTGTTCGACAGGTTGTTCCCTCAGCCATCAGTGCAAAGGCCTGTGGCACAAGGCCCAATCGTCCCAAGCAGGGTTTGATTTGATGTCGATTCAAGAGTCTCAGCTCCAGTGCGAGGAGAGCGAACGAAAGGAAGAGCTTCCCGAGATCTATAAAAAGGTTTACAATTGGCACTCGCCCAGTGTGAATCGCAACATGGAGCTTACGGTTTTGGGTCACAGTGGCGCCCGTGTGCTACTCTTTCCCAGTCGTACCGGCCGTCACTTTGACTTTGAGGACTGGAACATTCACAAGTACATCCGCGATAAAATTGCCAACGGTTGGTTGCAGTTTTTCTGTTTGGACAGCATCGATGCCGAGAGTTTTTATTGTTGGTGGGCCGAGCCCCAGGGGCGTATCCAACGGCACTTACAATATGAAAAATACATTATTGACGAGGTCTTGCCCATGACCCGTCACCTCAATCCCGACATGACGATGGTTTCCGCAGGCTACAGCATGGGGGCTTTCCATGCGATGAATATTGCTTTGCGGCACCCGCATCATTTTGGAAAGGTTTTAGCCATGAGTGGTCGTTACTCTCTGACGGACGAGTTCGATGGCTTTATGGACTTGTTGAGTGGTTATCGTTCTGATGACGTTTACTTTAGTAATCCCTGTCATTACTTGCCCAATATGCCCGAAGGACACCAGTTGCATCAGATAAGGCAACTGGAGATCACGATGGTCATTGGCAACGAAGATCCTTTTTTGCAAAATAATTTGTACTTAGCCGATGTGATGACCAAAAAGGGGGTGCCTCATCACCTATGGCGCTGGGATGGTCACGCCCACACGGGTTATTACTGGAGGCGTATGCTAAAAGCATACCTGTAAGGGGAGTAGAGGAGGCCGTTAACTCAACCACTGCAGGTCTTGGCGGTGTTGGCGCGGCGACCTGCCAAAGTACCTTTTAAAACACCTCGAGAAACTGGCGCTCTCGGAAAAGCCCAGTTCTTTGGCTAGCACCTTTAGGCTGACATCGCTGTGCTCGATGGTGTCCTTGGCCCTTTTCATCCTCAAGTCCATGAGTCTTTCCATGGCGGTCTTGCTGCCTTTGTTGCGGAAGGCTTTGTGGATGGAGACGATGGAGCAATTCAAGGCGAGGGCGACGTCTTTGAGTTGGATTTTCTCGGACAGGTGGCTGTTGAAATAAGCGTCGACCTCTTCGATCAAACTTTTTTTGGGCTCTTTTTCAGCCCTGTGAGTATTTGCAGCGGCACTCAATTTCCAAGTCAGATATTCGAGGGCACAGGAACCACCGGGCTGGCTTGCATCTTTGAGAACATTGGATTCAAAATCACCGAGAGCGATCCACTCTTGCTCGTGATCTAAATGTTGGCAAAGAGGATCGATGAGCCAAGCCTGTTCGCCCTCATGTGCCACTAGCCTAGACCAATCCTTAGTGTGGGGGAGCCATAGGCCGGGGCCTTCAAACGTAGAGTACTCCGTTTGAAGGCGACCCCGCAGGCAAGCCAAGATGACCATGCCAGGTTCGTGGTCGAGATCTTCAGGCTTAGCGATCCAGGGGGGGTGTAAGGGCAGCCATTTCATGTGTACATGTTGGTGTGGCCATTCACAACAGCTATCAAGGTCAGGTCAGGGTGGGTTTGAAACGTAGGATAGATCATAGGAAGATGTTAAATGCTGCACTGTTCATCAAAGCTTGCTGTGTGAGTTGATCTGGTGGGTTAAGCTTGTTGTTTGAATGGATCGTTTTCCCATTGATGCACTCTTGATAGTCCCTTGTCTTGAAACCGCACTGAAGACTTGACACGAAGGTGAAAAAAATATGTTAGCGCTGTCTTTATTATTGTGTTTGTATATGATAATACCTTTGAATAGATCCTTTTTATTGGAAAACATGAAGAAAATCATCATCTTAGCTGCATGTTTATTTGTCTTTTCGCTGCCTTGTCAGGCTGCTAAAGCCGAGTCAAAGCCAAAAAAGTTGCCCAATGTCGTGAGGGTTCCAAAGGGCATTGAGTTGAGTGAAGATCAAAAGTCTGAGGTGGAAGCTTTGAATCAAAAGTGGGCGCCCGAGTTCGTTGAGATTAGAAAAGAGGCTAGCCAAGTGATCACCAAGGAGCAAAAAAAACTCCGTGGTCAAGCTGTTAAGGTCGCCAGGGATAGTGGCAAAAAAGGTATAGAATTTAAGAAGGCCGTTGAAGAAGCGATAGGCATGACTCCAGAGCAAGTTGCTGAACAAGACGAGGTCAACAAAAAAATGGCCAAGATCAACAAGGACATCAGAACAGAGCTTTACGCCCTTTTTACGGAAGAGCAGTTGGCGAGCTTGAAAAAGCCCAAGAAAAAGTAGTTATTCAAGACGTTTTTATCTTTTCCCAGCTCTAAACTTAGCCTTTGGCCGAGCCTAGAGCTGTTTTTTTTTTAACAGCTTTGCTTTTGTTCCATCCATTGATGAGCAAGTTATCTCCCCAAGCCCTAAGGTAAAGAACGCTCAGCCATAAGGGAAACAGTTTTGAGAAATAATCTCGACTTTGTTTGCTTCAAGGTATACCGAAGGCCAACGGACGATGCTTGACCTTGAGGGGCATTTGCACTATGGCGATGAAGATTGGGGTTCCGAAAGAGACCTTTCTTGGCGAAAAACGAGTTGCAACCACTCCCGAGGTTGTTCTTCACCTCAAGAAATTAGGCTTTGAGCTGCTCATAGAAAGCGGAGCAGGGACCGAAGCTTCTTTTTCCGATTCAGCCTACAAGGAAGCCGGTTGTGAGCTTTTGGATGCTAAGGCTGAGCTCTGGGCTCGATCGGATGTTGTCTTGAAGGTACGGCAGCCTAGTCTAGAGGAGCTCGACATGATGAGATCGGGTCAAACCCTAGTCAGTTTCTTTTGGCCTGCCCAAAACCCTGAGCTGCTTGAAACCGTCACCAAGAAAGGCATCACGGTTCTCGCTATGGACAGTGTGCCCCGCATATCAAGGGCTCAAAAAATGGACGCGTTGAGTTCGATGGCGAACATCGCCGGCTACCGAGCTATCGTTGAGGCGGCGCAGCAATTTGGCCGATTTTTCACGGGACAAATCACGGCAGCGGGCAAAGTTCCACCGGCAAAAGTGCTTGTCATTGGGGCGGGAGTTGCCGGCCTAGCGGCCATTGGTGCAGCAAAAAGCATGGGCGCGATCGTTCGCGGCTTCGATACTCGGCCAGAGGTGAAGGAGCAAGTGGAAAGCATGGATGCTGAGTTTTTGATGTTGGACTTTAAAGGTGAGGATGGCTCTGGGGATGGTGGTTATGCAAAGGTGATGAGTGAGGCCTTTATCGAGGCAGAGATGACGTTGTTCGCGGAGCAAGCTGAAGAGGTCGATATCATCATCACAACCGCTTTGATCCCCGGCAAACCGGCTCCAAAACTGATCACCGCAGAGATGGTGACCTCGATGAAAAATGGCAGTGTCATTGTCGATCTAGCTGCGGAGCAAGGCGGCAACTGTGAACTCACCGAAAAAGATTGCGTGAGCCACAAAGAGGGGGTTGCTATTATCGGTTACACGGATTTGCCGAGTCGTTTGGCGGCACAGTCGAGTCAGTTGTACGGCACCAATCTGCGACATCTGCTTACGGAAATGACGCCGGAGAAACAAGGCCAACTGGTCGTCGACTTTGAGGATGAGGTGATCCGCGGAGCGACCATCTGTCGAAATGGCGAAACCACTTGGCCCCCTCCGGCCCCTAAGTTGTCTGCGGCACCCCCAAAACGGGAAGCGAGTCCAGAGTTGGTCTTGCCAAAAGTCGAAGAAAAGAAGTCCTTTTTCGGCCCCATCTTATTGTTGAGCCTAGGGGGGGTGGCCCTTTGGGGCTTGGGATCGGTGGCACCAGCTTCATTCATGTCCCACTTTACGGTTTTTGTATTGGCTTGTTTTGTTGGTTATATGGTGATATGGAATGTTAAGCCCGCCCTGCACACGCCCTTGATGAGTGTGACCAATGCGATATCGAGCATCATCGTGATCGGTGCCCTGACTCAAGTCAGTTCTGATCACGGTGTTGTTGTCTTTATGGCATTATTAACGCTGCTCATAACAACGGTTAATATATTTGGTGGTTTTGCTGTCACGCACCGCATGTTAGACATGTTTAGGAGATGAGCTTGATGAATGAAGGTTTAGTGACCGCTTCTTATATAGCCGCAACCATACTGTTCATCTGTGCTTTAGGTGGCTTGTCCAACCAAGAGACGGCACGGCGAGGCAATGTATACGGCATGATAGGCATGACCATTGCCTTGATCGCTACGATTATGGGCAGTGTGACGAACCATCATGTCATGTTGGGTTTTGTGATCTTACTAGGAGCAAGTGTAGGTGTGGTTCTGGCCAAGCGGGTTCAAATGACCGAAATGCCTGAGCTCGTCGCGATACTGCACAGCCTTGTGGGGCTCGCTGCCGTGTTGGTGGGTTACGCTAACGTGATGGGTGGCAGTGGGCATCATGAAGGGGTTGAGTTGACCATCCACGACGTGGAAACCACCATCGGCATCTTCATCGGGGCGATCACCTTATCTGGGTCTGTGGTTGCCTTTGGTAAGTTGTCGGGAAAAATCGGCGGACAGCCCTTGTTGTTGCCCGCACGCCATCTTCTCAACTTGGTGTTATTGTTATCCTCCATTTGGTTGGGCTCCAAGTTTGTGGAGCAATCCGCAGCTGGCGGTGGTTTGCTGGTGTTGCTGTTGATGACCATCATCGCCTTGGCTATTGGTGTTCACATGGTGATGGCTATCGGTGGGGCGGACATGCCGGTGGTGGTCTCGATGTTGAACAGTTATTCCGGTTGGGCGGCTTCGGCTACGGGTTTCATGTTGAGTAATGACCTTTTGATCGTCACCGGTGCTTTGGTGGGCTCAAGTGGTGCCATTTTGAGTTACATCATGTGCCAAGCCATGAACCGTAAATTCCTGTCGGTGATTGCGGGAGGTTTCGGAAGTAGCGGTGTATCGGCGTCTGCCAGTGTCGAAGACCAAGGTGAGGTGGCAGCGATCACTACAGATGAGACCGCTGAACTCTTAGGCAATGCTAAAGAGGTGATGATCATCCCTGGCTACGGCATGGCCGTGGCTCAAGCTCAGCACATCGTTTATGAGATCACGATGGGATTGAGGAACAAAAACGTCAATGTCCGGTTTGGTATCCATCCCGTCGCTGGTAGGATGCCGGGGCACATGAACGTTTTGCTGGCTGAAGCCAAAGTTCCCTACGATATCGTTTTTGAGATGGATGAGGTCAATGACGATTTCCCGGAGATCGATGTGTCCGTGATCATTGGTGCAAACGATATCGTGAACCCATCGGCCCTAGATGAGCCGGAGAGCCCTATCGCCGGCATGCCGGTGTTGGAGTGTTGGAAAGGCAAGACGACGATCGTGCTTAAACGCAGTATGGCTACGGGTTATGCGGGGGTGCAAAATCCATTGTTTTTCAAGGACAACACGCGCATGCTGTTTGGGGACGCCAAGGCGAGTCTTGATGGTGTCTTGAAGACGCTGTAGTGGTCATATGACCTTTGTCCATGTTTTTTGATCATGGATAAAACCTAGGTCGTTTTGGGGTCACATTTCCAACTCAACGGGAAGGGCTATGCTGTGTTTCAAGTTTGGTTTTGGGCATAGAAAATGGATTTAAAAGAAGCAAGGATCTTGATCACCGGTGGATCGAGCGGTCTGGGAAAAGCAATGGCAAGTTTGCTTAAATCAGCAGGGGGCAGGGTCTTGATAACGGGACGCGATAGTGAAAAGGTGGCTCAAGTCTCCGAGGAGCTTGGGGTCTACGGCTGCCAAGCGGACGTCGCTGTGGAAGCTGATGTTGATCGAACCTACGAGCTTGTCGACTCCAATCTTGGTGGGCTTGACGTTTTGATCAACAATGCCGGTTTTGGCGAATTTGCAAAACTCGAAGATGTGAGTTTAGATGCTTTCGAGCGCGTCTTTAGAGCCAATGTTTTTGGGGCGGCGTTGATGGCCCGTGAGGCAACGAAGCTGTTCAAACAGCAGAAACAGGGAAATATCATCAACATCAGCAGCACGGCTGGCAGGAAAGGCTATGCCAGTGGTAGCGTCTATGCTTCTAGTAAGTTTGCCCTGAGCGGCCTGACGGAATGTTGGCGAGAGGAGTTGAGAAGGTTCAACATTCGGGTGATGCAAATCAACCCTAGCGCTGTTCCAACCGCTTTTAACGTGGCAGATCGCAGCGAAAAGCCATTGCAAGACAAGATGTTAACGCCAATGGAGGTTGCTCACGCTGTGAAAAGTGTATTGGAGATGGACAGTCGGGGTTTTGTTCCTGAGTTGGCGGTTTGGGCGACAAATCCTTTTTAAAAGACCGGGTTAGGCCTCTTTGTTGGTGGGATTGACCTAGTGACTTCTTCCATAAAATTTTTTCTGTTATGCGTCCGTAGCTCAGCTGGATAGAGCATCGGTCTTCGGAACCGAGGGTCAGGGGTTCGAATCCTCTCGGGCGTATCATTAAAAACCCCTTAGTTTGCTTGAAC